>Ga0114921_10000198_pt1 | contig 24903 bp, 26 predicted proteins | sample BentaG_FD_87016 | JGI IMG/M metagenome (GOLD analysis project Ga0114921, IMG submission 87016) | Deep subsurface microbial communities from South Atlantic Ocean to uncover new lineages of life (NeLLi) - Benguela_00093 metaG | ecosystem: Environmental > Aquatic > Marine > Oceanic > Sediment ... | reverse complement strand
TCATTCAACGCAATGGCAAACTATGAAAATGCGATAGACAGGGATTTTGTCAGGATTGTCAGCTGTAACACAACAGGTCTTTGCAGAACACTCTATCCGTTGTACCGGGATTTTGGTATAGATAACGTGAAGGCTATATTAATTAGAAGGGCTACCGACCCCCAGGATTCAAAGAAAGGTCCTATTAATGCAATAGAACCTGTGCTTGAAGTTCCATCACATCATGGTCCTGATGTACGGACAATCATACCTGATCTGAATATCTCAACAATGGCAGTAAAGGTTCCGACAACAATTATGCACGTTCACTCAGTGATTGCTGAACTAAAAAAGGATGTAAGCGTTGAGGATGTCCTTGATGTTTGGGATAAGACACCAAGGGTAATGTTTGTCGATGGCAAGGATGGCGTGAAATCGACTGCCCAGATAATCGAGATTGCACGTGATATGGGAAGAGAGAGGAATGATATCTATGAGATCGTTATATGGAGAGATGGCGTTCACGTCATCGGAAGGACAGTCTATTATTCTCAGGCGATACATCAGGAATCAGATGTTGTCCCAGAGAATATTGACTGCATCAGGGCAATGATGAATATCGAAAAAGACAAGATTAAAAGCATAGAAAAAACTAATAATGCGATGGGGATAGAATAGAGTTTAGCAAAGGAAAAACAGAATTGGATAAGTTAACCATAGAGGATCTGGATCTGAAGGGGAAGAGGGCCCTTATCAAGGTTGACTTCAACATTCCCCTGAATGATAGAGGCAGGCTCACTGATGATACTCGGATGGTGGCGGCCTTGCCGACCATCGAGTACGCCATTTCGCACGGGGCAAAGGCCATCTTGATTTCCCATTTTGGCCGCCCTGGAGGCAAGGTTGTAGAGAGTCTGCGCCTGAACCCTGCGGCCAAGCGCTTGGCCGAGCTATTGGCAAGGCCTGTGAGAAAACTGGACGATTGCTGTGGGCCAGAGGTTGTCCAGGCTGTCTCGAATATGTCTGAGGGCGATGTGCTCCTTCTCGAGAACGTCAGGTTCCATCCTGGAGAGGAGGCCAACGATGAGGATTTTGCAAGGTCGCTGGCCAACCTCGGGGATGTGTTCATAAACGACGCCTTTGGCGCTGCCCATCGGGCCCATGCCTCTACAGTAGGTGTGACCAAGTTTCTGCCCTCTGCTGCTGGCTTTCTGTTGGTCGAGGAAATGGACTACTTGAGTAGGGTCCTGGGCAAACCGACAAGGCCATTTCTTGGCATAATAGGAGGGGTTAAGGTCTCTACCAAGATTGGGGTAATCGAGAACTTATTGGATAAGGTAGATGCCCTGATTGTCGGAGGGGGGATGGCTTATACATTTCTCATGGCCGAGGGGATGGAGGTGGGGAAATCTCCGGTGGAGCTTGAGAAGCTGGATTTGGCCAGGAGAATTTTGGCCAAGGCACGCCGTGAGGGTGTTCCCTTCCTTTTGCCAGTTGACTTCCTTGTGGTCGATGATATAAGCTCAAATGCCAGGAGTAAGGTTGTTGACCGGGCAGAAATTCCAGCCGACTGGCAGGGTGTAGATATTGGGCCGGCCACCATCGAGAAGTTCGCTTCTGCCATCAGTGAGGCCAGGACTGTCCTCTGGTGCGGGCCAATGGGTATATTCGAGATAGAGCCCTTCAGCAAGGGGACAAGCGCTTTAGCCGAGCTTCTGGCCAGCTCCAGCGTTATTAGCGTCATTGGAGGTGGAGATTCAGTGGCAGCCGTTCGGCAGGCTGGAATGGTCGATAAGATGACCCACGTCTCCACCGGGGGTGGCGCCACCATGGAATTTCTGGCGGGCAGGAAATTGCCGGCCATTGAGGCCCTAACTAACGCAAAGGACGCAAAGTAATTGCAAAGAGCGCAGAGCGACTGCAAAATGCGCAAAGGCAAACAAAAAATGCAGAGGTTTTGCGGTCTTTGCGGTTGAAGAGGTGAGGAGATTTGTTGACCTTAGTTTTAACCCTCCATGTCGTGGTTGTTATATGTCTGGTTTTGATTGTTCTCTTTCAGCAAACCAAGGGCGCGGGATTGGGAGGCATCTTTGGGGGCGGAGCTGGCGGTAGCATCTTTGGCCCCAGCACTGGCACCATTTTAACGAGGGCTACAACTATACTGGCCATAACTTTCATGGTCACCTCGTTGGCTCTGGCCGTGATGGGGCCGCGCAAGCGCGCATCGATAATAAAAGAAGAGAGGGTTCAAGCTGGCCAGACAGTTGAGGTCCCGAGCGCCCAGCAGGAGGCGCCCGTCGCTGAAGGCCAGACGAAATGAAGTGCCGGGATGGTGGAATTGGCAGACACGCCAGCTTGAGGGGCTGGTGAGCGTATTGCTTGTGCGGGTTCAAATCCCGCTCCCGGCACCAGGCGGGAGTAGTTCAGCTCCGTCCCGATAGGCGGGTATGGTTTAGTGGTAAAACGTCACCTTGCCAAGGTGAAGTCACGGGTTCAACTCCCGTTACCCGCTCCAAATTCGTCAATAGGCCATAGGCGATAAGCAAAAATGGCGGCGTAGCCAAGAGGTAAGGCAGGGGTCTGCAAAACCCTTATTCATCGGTTCGAGTCCGATCGCCGCCTCCATGCCGGGATGGCGGAATGGGTAGACGCAAGAGACTTAAAATCTCTCGGATATTTTTATCCGTGCCGGTTCGACTCCGGCTCCCGGCATGGTATCACGTTTCAGTGATTGAATTATCATTTCCTCTGCATGGGCTCGTAGCTCAGTTGGTTAGAGTGCCACGTTGACATCGTGGAGGTCCCCAGTTCGAGTCTGGGCGAGCCCACCACGAATAGCCAGGAGGATCGATTGGCCGAAGAAGATATTGATATCTTGAGACATTCCTGTGCTCATATCATGGCCCAGGCAGTAAAGGATATCTTTCCTGAGACCAAGCTGGGGATAGGCCCATCCACCAAGGATGGCTTTTATTATGACTTCGACCTCCCGGAGCCGTTCACCCCAGAGGATCTGGCCAGGATCGAAGCCAGGATGGTCAAGATCATCGAAGCAGACCTCCCGTTTAAGAAATTTGAGCTCAGTAAGGAGGAAGCCGCCAAGAGGCTGAGGGGCGAGGTGTATAAGTTAGAACTCCTGGACGACATCGAGGATGAGAGGGTTTTTCTCTACCAGCAAGGGGACTTCATAGATCTCTGCAGGGGCCCCCACGTTCCCAGCACTGGGTATGTCAAGGCCTTTAAGCTCTTGAGCATCGCTGGGGCTTACTGGAGGGGCAAGGAGACAAATCCCATGCTCCAGCGGATCTACGGGGCGGCCTTTATCAAAGCCGAAGATTTGGATGAATACTTAAAGAGGGTATCAGAGGCCAAAGAAAGGGATCATCGAAAGCTGGGAAGGAAGCTGGATCTCTTCGAAATTCATGAGGACGCTGGGGCAGGGTTGGTGATATATCATCCAAAGGGAGCTACCCTTCGCGCTATCTTGGAAGATTTCCTGAAGATGGAACACGCCAGGAGAGGCTACCTTCCGGTGGTCACTCCCCATATCTACAAGGCAGACCTCTGGGAGATTTCCGGCCATTGTGAATTTTATCGCGAGCTGATGTATTTCTTCAATATCGGGGATCAGGAGTATTGTGTGAAGCCGATGAATTGCCCGGGTCACGTGTTGGTCTATAAAAGTCATACGAGAAGCTATAGGGACCTTCCTTTGAGATACTTTGAATTGGGGACCGTCTATAGGCATGAGAAGTCTGGAGTGATGCACGGTCTGATGAGGGTCAGGGGATTCACCCAGGATGATGGCCACATCTTCTGTACTCCGGAGCAGTTGACAGGAGAGATAAAGTCTACCATAAGCTTTGCCCTTGATCTCCTGCGTCCATTCGGCTTTGGGTATCAGATAATTTTATCCACCCAGCCGGACAAATTTATCGGTTCTCAGGCAAATTGGGACGAGGCCACCAATGCCCTGAGGGAGGCACTATCCGAGGCCGGGCTGGAATATGAAGTTGCTTCAAAAGAAGGGGCGTTTTATGGCCCAAAGATCGACATCAGGATTGAGGATGCCCTGGGCAGATCGTGGCAGTGCTCCACCATCCAGGTTGATTTCAACTTTCCAGAGAAATTTGACCTGGCCTACATCGGGCTTGATGGAGCAAAACACAGGTGCGTCATGGTCCACAGGGCCCTCCTTGGGAGTTTGGAGAGGTTCTTGGGGGTATTGATCGAGCATTATGGAGGAGCATTCCCTGTGTGGCTCGCCCCTGTTCAAGCGAGGATCTTGACCATCGCAGACCGCCACCTCGATTATGCAAGTCGTGTAAATGAGGGGTTAACCAGCCAAGGTTTGAGGGTTGAAGTGGACGGTCGCAATGAGAAGGTGAACTTCAAGATCAGGGAGGCCCAGGTACAGAAGATTCCCTATATGCTCATCATAGGCGATAAGGAATTAGAGAGCAATACTATATCCCTTCGAGACAGGAGCCAAGGAGACCTGGGCCCCTTCAAAGTAGACCAATTCATGAAGAGGATCAAAGGGGAGATAACCAAAAAGTCTTGACCCCGCCCCTTTCTTTATTTGGATGTATTACGTTTATCTTTTGAATGTTTGAGAGGTGCGGGGTTGACCTCGCTGGGGATTTATGTTATACTTTCAAATGTAAGATAATAGTGAAGTAGAAGCTGTCTGCTTCTCACCTTGCGGTGCTCGAGCTGGCTACTATCAAGGTTAATAGTATGATTATGGCGGATGGCTAATTCATAAAGCCATCCTTTTCTTTACCCAGCCCTTTCTGCGAAAGGGCTGGGTAAAGGGGGTGATGGGAAGATTAAGGAAAGTCGAATAAATGAGGGGATTCGGGCCAGAGAGGTAAGGGTAATATCTGAGGATGGGAAACAGTTAGGAATCATGTCCATTGATGATGCCCTGAAGATCGCCCGGGAGAGTGATCTGGACTTAGTCGAGGTGGCACCCGATGCTGAGCCATCGGTCTGTCGCATCATAGATTATGGGAGGTTTAAATATCAGCGAGAGAGAAGAGCCAGGGGGTCTAAGCAAAGACAGAGATCTACTATTATTAAGGAGATAAAATTAAGGCCCAAGATCGGGGAGCATGATTATCAAGTAAAGAAGCGCCATGCCCAGGAATTTCTGACCAAGGGCGATAAAGTTAAAATTACCCTCATCTTTCGGGGGAGAGAGATGGAACACGCTGACCTTGGGAGGCGAATTCTGAAGAGGCTGGCCCAGGAGATTGGCGAAGTATCTATGGTGGAGAGGGAGCCCAGGTCGGAAGGTAGGGTTGTGACGATGGTTCTGGCACCCAAACGAGGATACGAATCAATAAATTCGCGTGCAAGGTGAGGATGATGCCGAAGCTCAAGACAAACCGTGGAGCAGCCAAGAGGTTTAATCTCACCAAAGGTGGTAAGATAAAGCGGAGGAAGGCCTACGGCAGTCACCTTCTGACCAAAAAGACTGCCAAGCGAAAGAGAAACCTGAGAAGAAACGATCTGATAAGCCCGGCCGACAAGAAGAAGGTCAAGAGATTGATACCATACGCATAGAACGCTGATTTACGCAGATTAAATCTGTGGCTATCAGCGTATAAGGAAGGAAGCCGATGCCCAGAGTTAAAAAGAGCGTGGCTAGCCGAAGGCGGAGGAAGAGAGTTCTGAAAGAGGCCAAAGGATATCGGGGTGCCAGAAGCAAGCTCTACAGGACAGCCAAAGAAGCGGTAGCCAGAGGCCTTTCATATGCCTATCGGGATAGGAAGGCGCGAAAACGAGACTTCAGGAGGTTGTGGATTGCCAGAATCAATGCCGCCTGCCGGACCGAGGGGCTTAATTATAGTAAATTCATCGATGGCTTAAAGAAGGCTCATATAGAAATCAACAGAAAGATATTGGCTGATATGGCTGTGAATGATTCAGATGCCTTTGCCCAAATAGTAGAGGTAGCAAAGGAGAATCAGGGCCAAAGCAAAGAGCCTGTCCAAAGACCTGTCGTAAGTGAAGTGGGAGATGGTTAAGCCCCGGTTAAATCCGGCTCAAATTTTGGCCATAGGCTTCTTGATCGCTATTGCTGTGGGTACTATATTGTTGAGCTTACCCCAGGCTGCCCAGGGCAATGATAGGCTTTCCATAATTGATGCCTTGTTCACTGCCACCTCAGCTGTCTGCGTGACTGGCCTGAAGGTCGTTGATACAGGAAGCCACTTCTCACTCCTGGGGCAGGTAGTCATCCTGATGCTCATTCAATTTGGCGGCCTTGGTATCATGACGATGGCTACCCTCTTTGCTGCAATGCTCGGCAGGCGAATTACCATCAGGGATCGATTGGTCGTCCAGGAGGCATTAAAACATTCCACCTTAGAGGGCATTCTGGTCCTGTTGAAGTATGTCCTAATTCTGACCCTCGTCATAGAGGGCGTGGGAGCTGGGCTTCTTTACCTCAGGTGGGCCTGGGATGGTTCAGTCAGCCATCCGTTCTATTATGCCATCTTTCATTCGGTCTCTGCCTTCTGTAACGCTGGCTTCTCTCTCTTCAGGGATAGCTTTATTGGTTATCAAGGGGACGTTGGTATAAACCTTATCATGATCTTTCTCATAGTATTGGGGGGGCTTGGATTTACAGTCCTGCTCAGCCTCAGAAGATATATATTTAAGAGGCACGAGGCATTCTCTCTACATGCCAAAGTTGTGCTTTCAATGACCGGGATATTAATCCTTGGGGGTGCGGCAGTCTTATTTTTGCTGGAATCCCGTAACACCCTGAGCGCTTTGCCTTTGGGCAAGAAGGTATTGGGTGCCTGTTTTCAGGCTATCACTCCCAGGACGGCAGGTTTCAACACAATAGGTATAGGCAGCCTCACAACCTCCAGCCTCTTCTTTCTCATGGCGCTCATGTTTATCGGCGGTTCACCCGGCTCTACTGCTGGGGGCATAAAGACCAGCACATTTGGGATCTTCCTAGTTTCTACATACTCTCTCCTTAGAGGCAAGAAAAACGTTACATTCTTTAGAAGGACCATCCCCGGTGAGGTCATTCGTAAAGTCACGGTTATATTTACTCTCTCCCTTGGCCTGGTAATATTATCCACCTTCCTCCTGTCATTGACTGAGCACCAGGAATTTTACAAGCTCGTCTTCGAGGTTTTCTCTGCCTTTGGAACAGTAGGCTTGAGTACTGGCATAACCCCAGAGATTTCGTATCTTGGACGTCTTATTATAACTATTACGATGTTTGTCGGAAGGATTGGCCCATTAACCATAGCGGTGGCTATGGGCGAAAAAGAATACAAGCCTCTCTATAAATACCCAGAAGAAAAGCTTATAATCGGTTAAACGCAGATTTAACAAGAATGAACGCAGATTCACGCAGTTTAAATCTGCGGCAATCAGCGCATAAGGAGGTTTCAATGCCTAAACAATTTGCCGTAATTGGTCTGGGGAGGTTTGGTTCCAGCGTCGCCCGGGCTTTATGCAAGGAGGGGTGTGAAGTCCTGGCCATCGATGAACGAGAGGATTTAATCAAGGAAATCAGCGATTCGGTGACCCAGGCGGTCCAGTTGGATGCCACGGATGAGAAGTCATTGAAAGCAGTTGGGATTAAGGATGTTGACTGCGCCATTGTGAGCATCGGCCAGAAGGTCCAGGACAGCATCTTGGTTACAATCCTGCTCAAGGAGATGGGCATACCAAGGATAGTCACCAAGGCCAGCAACCCACTGCATGGCCGCGTCCTGGAGAAGGTGGGGGCTGATAGGGTCGTCTTTCCCGAGCGAGATATGGGAACCAGGGTTGCTCACTCCCTGATTACGCCAACAGTCTTAGAGGAGATTGAACTATCCCCGGGCCACAACATGATGGAGTTTAAGACCCCTCCCGAATTTGTGGGCAAAACCTTGAGCCAGCTCGACCTTAGGGCCAAGTATGGGGCCAATGTAGTGGCCATTAGACAGGGGATTCCACAGGTTGATAAGGCAGGAAAGGTTAAAATTGTAGAGAAGGTTAATGTAACCCCCAAGGCGGACGACAGGATCTGTGAGGACGATATTTTAGTCATTATCGGCCAGGAGGAAAACCTGAGCAAGCTCGAGAAACATTTTCAAAGAGCCGGATGAAGATGCAATAATTTATATATCCTTCGTCAAACGTGAAGGGTTGCAGTTGCCTGCCCACTCGTGCAGTGTCCGTCTTGCTCCACTTGGCAGGCGGGCACAACCGAATAGCTAAGCGATGGTAAGAGAGGATGAAGGACTTAAGGATAGCGTTGGCTGATATCAGGAGGGATGCTCGGTCCAGACTGGCGGAAGCTTCGAGCGTTGAAGAATTGGATTCCCTCAGGGCCAAGTATCTGGGCAGGAAGGGCTCGATCACCAAGATAATGCGAGAGCTTCCTCGGGTCCCGCAGGATGATCGGTCCTCTTTAGGGATATTGGCCAACGAGTTAAAGCAAGAAGTTATGGGAATTTTAGCCAGGAGGCGATCTCTTCTGGCCAAAGCCGAGGTTTTGCAGAGGCAGGCCGGAGAGAGGATTGATGTTACCATGCCGGGGCGACGCCCCCAATTGGGGAGGCGCCATCCCATCACTCAGGTTCTCCAGGAGATCGTAGAGGTATTTGTGGGAATGGGCTTCAGTGTTGTGGAGGGCCCGGAGGTAGAGACCGATTATTATAATTTCGAGGCATTGAATATGCCCCCAGACCATCCGGCGAGAGGGATGCTCGACACATTCTATGTCTCGGATGATGTGCTGCTACGAAGCCATACATCTCCAGTTCAGATCCGGGTTATGGAAAAGGCACCACCTCCTTTAAGGATCATCTCTCCGGGGAAGGTATACAGGTACGAAGCCATAGATGCAAGCCATGTGCCCATGTTCCATCAGGTAGAGGGATTTATGGTCGATGAGCATATCACCTTCGGGGATTTGAAAGGGGTCTTGGAGGACTTCATTCGTCAGATCTTCGGCAAGGGCACCCCCTTGCGCTTCAGGCCCAGCTTCTTTCCCTATACTGAGCCTAGCGCTGAGGTGGAGATCGGATGTCTTATCTGTGAGGGGAAGGGATGTTCTGTTTGTAAGGGGAGCGGATGGTTAGAGATTTTAGGCTCCGGAATGATTGATCCATCAGTTTTCTGTCCAGTAAATTATGATCCAGAAAGGTTCACTGGCTTTGCCTTCGGCATGGGGGTGGAGAGGATCGCCATGCTGAAGTATGGCATAGACGACATAAGACTCTTCTTCGAGAACGACCTGGAGTTCTTGAGGCAATTCTGAGGAAATAGGCGTGAAGGTCCTATATAGCTGGTTGAAGGAGTATGTAGATGTTGACCTGTCCCCCAGGGACGTGGCCGGTAGGCTGATCATGGCTGGGTTAGAGGTGACAAACGTTCAGTCCTTAGGTGGGAAGGATAGCATACTGGATTTAGATTTGACTACGAACAGGGGCGACTGTTTGTGCATGGTGGGCATTGCCAGGGAGGTATCTGCTCTGGTTGACCGACCACTCCGGCTGCCAGATATAGAGCTACCTGCCCGTCATGGGCCTGAGCCGAAGGCGATGGCAGGCGGGAAGGAAACGAATGGGGATATCAATGATCTTGTGACCGTCAATATAGAGGAGTCTGAGGGCTGTCTTAGGTATAGCGCCATGGTGGTAAGGAATGTTAAGATTGGCCCTTCTCCCGAGTGGCTCAAGGCCAGGCTTCGAGCATCTGATATCAGGCCCATCAATAATGTCGTGGATGTGACAAACTATTGCATGCTTGAGTTGGGTCAGCCACTTCATGCCTTTGACCATGAAGCGCTGGAGGGAAGTTCTGTCCTGGTGCGTAATGCTGAAGCCGGTGAGTCCATCACTACCCTTGATGGAGTGACCAGGTCATTGAAAGAGGATACCCTGGTCATCGCCGACAGAAAGAAGCCAATTGCCATTGCCGGAATAATAGGAGGCCTTGCCAGCGAAGTGAGACCATCTACCAGATGTGTCCTGATAGAGAGCGCTCACTTCGACCCCATAAGGATAAGGAGGTCTTCCCAGGAATTGGGCCTCCATACCCCATCTTCCCACCGTTTTGAGAGGGAGCCGGATCCTGCCGGGACAATCATGGCCCTGAATCGGTGCACACAATTGATAAAGAACCTGTCTGAAGGGGAGGTAGTCAGGGGGGTTATAGACATCTGTGCCGTTCCATTTGAGCCCATCAGGTTGAGCCTTGACCCCAGGAAGGTAAATTGGATATTGGGGACTCGGCTCTCGGCCGAGCAAATGGGCGAATTCCTTACGAGGTTGGGATTTGAAGTTGACCTAAAGGGCAAGCCCCGTAAAATCCCAAAGGGATATGAACGGGGCAAGATTGAAGTCAGGGTTCCAACGTTCAGAAGGGACATTGCCCGCCAGATAGACCTGATCGAGGAGATAGCAAGAGTCTATGGCTACTCCCAGATTCCTACCACGATGCCCCTCGTCAGAGCAGCCCCAGCCCAGCGAAGTCTCGATCAGAGTATCCCTGAGAGGGCAAAGGAGATTCTCATTGGTTGCGGCCTCAACGAGGTAATAAATTATAGTTTCATCAGTTCGTATGACCTCGATAGGATAAACCTGTCCAAGAATTCCAGATTGCGCCAGGCTGTAAAGCTGCGAAATCCCATTCGAGAGGGCCAAGATATGATGCGAACCACCCTCATCCCCGGACTGTTGAGGACACTTGCCCATAATCTCAATCGGGGCAATCTATCTGTGAAGATATTTGAGCTTGGAAAGGTTTTTCTTTCAAAGGGTAGCCATGTTTTGCCTCATGAAAGGAAGGTTTTGGGTGGTTTGATCTCAGGGCCAAGGGGGGAAGGTCTTTGGGCCAAGCTCGGGGATGTGGACCTCTACGATCTGAAGGGTATTGTAGAGGAACTTCTTGAAGGTTTGGCCGTTCCTTCTTACCAGAGCCTCCCTGTCTTGTATCCCTTCCTCCAGTCAGGCAGTGCAGCTAGGATTTTAGCGGGGAGTACCAGGCTTGGAGTTCTCGGGAAGGTCCATCCCGGCGTAGCGAGCTCCTATGGGATAGATAGATCTGCCTATATATTTGAGCTCGACTTTGACCGATTGGCCAAGCTTGCCAGCCCCAAGAGAACCTACCATCCCCTGGATAGATATCCTAGTGTGAGTCGTGATGTTTCATTCCTTTGTTCGGTGGATGTATCATCCCGCCAGATAGGCGACCTCATCTCCAGGGTTGGAGGTGGGCTGGTGAAAGAAGCCACCCTATTCGATGTTTACCGAGGAGAGGGTATGCCCGAGGACAAAAGGTCCCTTGCCTATTCCATTACTTACCGCTCTGAAGACGGGACCCTGACCAACCGAGAGGTCAGTGCTCTCCATGAGAAGATATGCCAGAGGTTGGTCGAGGATTTAGGAGCCGAGATCAGACAATAGGAAGTTGCAAGAATGGTAGAGGGTGCTCTCCAGACTTTAGAGAAGAGAGTGAAGGAGGCAGTTCAATTAATCGCTAAATTGAAGAAGGAAAACAAGCTTTTGAGGGAGGCCAGGGCCTTGGCCAGGGCAAAGGTAGAGCAGATGTTGAATCAGCTGAAGAAGATGGGATGACTGTTATGGGCAGCCATTCGAAGACTACACGTGTTATGATATTCGGTCAGGAGTATACTATTAAGGGGGATGAAGATTCAGAATATATCGAGAAGTTAGCTCAATGCGTAGACGGCAAGATACGCCAGGTTGCCCGAAGGACACCAGGTGTCTCTTCGACTAAAGCGGCAGTACTTGCTGCGCTCAACATCGCTGACGAATTGGAGAAGTTGAGGGCTGAAAAGAGCCTGACAGAAAAGAGCATACAAACCAAGATTGAAGGGTTAATCGAATTGGTAGAGGATGGGTTGGTCTCGAAGAGATGACTCGGAATTTCTCTTGACAACGCTTTTAAAGTGTGGTATATTAAAACTAAAAAGGAAAAGGGTTATCTTTCCCTGCCACGTTCGTGCTGAACTGAGCGACTTTTGAGTCAACACTGTAGGAAGGGAACCTGGTTGTCTCCCGTTTATGGGGGGACTTTAAATGCGGCGTGCAAGCCTCCTGGAGGGGACGTACAAAGCATTTAGGCAGGTGCCCACGTGAACTGTCAGGTTCAAAAGTCATTTTAGCCGAGTGGCAGGGATTTTTTTAATATCGCGGCCCATAAGATAGTGACCAAAGAGAGAGTACTTTCGACCATGCAGAGGAAAGGGGGGATTGAAGATTGACGCTACCTTTGAGACTATACTTACTTATACAGCTGTGTTTGGGTGTCTTATAGCCAGTCTATTCGTGGGATACCTCATTGGGAAGAAGTCGGCCGAGATGAAGGGTGCCTCTGCAAAGAGGATGGCCCAGAGGCTCATCGAGGATGCCGAGAGGGAGGCGGAGACCAAGAAGAAGGATGCTCTCCTGGAGGTGAGGGATATGTCCTACAGGATGCAGGTGGAGTTTGAACAGAGGACCCGCGCCCGAAGCCAGGAGCTTGAAAACCTCCAGAAGACTCTTTCCAAAAAGGAGGCGGAGTCAGAGCGAAGGGCAGATCTATTGGCCAAAAAGGATGCTGAACTAGTTATTCGGGATAGGGGAGGCGCTGCTCGAGAGAGGGCTATCGAAGGGTCTGAGAAGAGGTTGAAGTCTCTTCAAGAGGAGCAAAGGCGCCAGTTAGAAAGGATCTCGGGCCTCTCCAGGGATCAAGCCGAGAAGATGTTTCTGTCTACAATGGCTAATGAGGTAAAACAGGAAGCAGCGACAATGATTAGAAGGATTGAGACTGATGCGCGCCAGACAGCGGAAAGGAAAGCCAGGAATATCATAGGTCTGGCCATTCAGAGGTGTGCAGTGGATCATACCACAGAATCTACAGTCTCTACCGTCTCCCTTCCATCGGATGATATGAAGGGCAGGATAATTGGCAGGGAAGGCAGGAATATCAGGGCATTGGAGGCAACTACCGGCGTCGATCTAATAATCGATGACACCCCCGAAGCTGTAGTCCTGTCTGGTTTTGACCCTGTCCGAAGGGAGATCGCAAGGATTTCCTTGGAGAGATTGATCCAGGATGGCCGAATCCATCCGGCCAGAATTGAGGAAGTGGTGGCAAAGGTGAAGTCCGAGGTAGAGACCACCATTCAGGAGGCAGGCCAGAAGGTTGTCGATGAGATGGGGATCACAGAAATTCACACTGAGCTAATTAAACTTCTGGGGAAGCTGAAGTATCGCACAAGCTATGGCCAGAATGTACTTCAGCATAGCAAGGAGGTGGCTTACTTAGCTGGCCTTATGGCTGCTGAGTTGGGAGACGACGTTAGCTCGGCCAGCCGTGCCGGCCTGCTTCATGATATCGGTAAGGCAGTGGATCGTGAAGCAGAGGGTGCCCACGCCAAAATCGGGGCGGATTTAGCTGCCAGATTCAATGAGTCGGAGTCTGTGGTCCATGCCATAGCTTGCCACCATGAGGATGAGGAGCCGAAGAGCGTCAAAGCGGTTTTGGTCTTGGCTGCGGATGCCATCTCGGCTGCCAGACCGGGGGTCAGACGCGAGACCTTGGAGAGCTATATAAAACGGTTGAAGCGGCTGGAGCATATTGCCGGCTCCTTTGCTGGAGTGGAGAAATCCTATGCCATCCAGGCGGGCAGAGAGATTCGAATCATGGTCGAATCAGAAGAGGTCGATGATGCCGCCTGTGAAATTCTGGCCAGGGATGTCGCCAAGAAGATAAAGGCAGAGCTCGAATATCCAGGTCAAATAAAGGTGACGGTCATCCGGGAGAAGCGAGTCGTGGAGTATGCAAAGTGAGGATTCTATTCATCGGCGATGTAGTAGGCAGGCCTGGAAGGGAAGCGATCGAGAAGCTTTTGCCAGAAATTGTGAGGTCTGATGACATCGACCTCGTCATTGTAAACGGTGAGAACGCAGCCGGAGGATTGGGCATTACTCCCAATGTTGCGGAGCAGCTGTACTCCTGTGGGGTTGATGTTATCACAACTGGCAATCACATCTGGAAGCATAAGGAGATTCAGGAGTTCATAGCCAAGCACAGGAACCTGGTCCGCCCGGCCAACTACCCCGACAAAACACCGGGCGTGGGCTTTACAATTGTGTCTTGTCAGGGGACTGAGGTAGGAGTCATTAATTTAGCCGGGCGCGTCTTTATGCCCAGCCTCGATTGTCCCTTCAGGGCGGCCCAGAGAGCAATTAAGGAGATTTCTTCCAAGACCCCAATCATCATCGTGGACATCCATGGGGAGGCAACCTCTGAGAAGGCAGCCCTGGGCTGGTATTTGGATGGAAAGGCCTCTGCCGTTGTTGGTACCCATACCCACGTCCAGACTGCGGACGAGCAGATACTCCCCCTGGGGACAGCTTACATTACAGATGTTGGCATGACCGGGCCCTATGATTCGGTCATTGGCATGCGAAAGGAAAGGGTTATCGAGCAATTTATTACCCAGCTGCCCGTTAGGTTTGAAGTGGCCCAGGATAAGGTTCGGCTCTGCGGGGTAGTCCTGGAAATAGATTCAACCAGCGGTCGAGCCCAGGGCATAAAGAGGATCCGAATGGACTTGTAGAAGTAGATAAAATCAGTGGTAATCAGCATTAGGGGGATGATGGTGATAAAGAAGATAGGTCTGATAGCCAATCATAAGAGAGCGGGGGTTTTGGAGGCAATCGGCGAGCTTGTCAGGTGGCTGGAGGATAGAGGGAGGAAGATATTTGTTGACGACCAGAGTGCCAAGTTGCTCTCGAGAAAGGATATCGGTTGCCCTGCTGAGGAGATACCCGATTTGTCCGATATGATCATTGTTCTAGGAGGGGATGGAACGGTACTCAGAGTAGCCAGATTGATGGAAAAGAGTGATATCCCCATTCTGGCCGTGAACATAGGTGGCCTTGGCTTCCTAACCGTCATTACCCTTTCAGAGCTTTACCCTGCCTTAGAGAAGGTTTTGAATCATCAATATCAAAGCAGCTTACATATGATATTAGCAGCCAGGGTGGTAAGGAAGGGCAAGGAGGTTGGGAGGTTCACTGCTTTAAATGATGTCGTCATCACCAAGGGGGCCATTTCCAGGCTCATAGATTTAGGGATATCCATTGGCCAGGAGTACGTTACTACCTATGCGGCAGATGGTTTAATCATCTCCACCCCAACCGGGTCGACCGCCCACTCTTTATCCGCTGGCGGTCCAATAGTCCACTCAACCATGGATGCCATCATCCTTACCCCCATCTGCCCTCATACTCTGACCAATCGTCCCTTGATTCTCTCAGAGAGAGACACAATCTACGTAGCCCTAAAGTCGGCCTATCCGGAGACCACGCTCACGATGGATGGACAGGTTGGATTTTCCTTGAAGTTAGGGGATGTTGTGGAGATTGAGAAGGCGCCTTTCAAGGTCAGGCTGATCAAGTCTGCCAAGAAAGGCTATTATGGAATATTGAGGGAGAAATTGAGTTGGGGAGGACGAACCTAAATTACAAAGTGCAAAATACAGTGGAAAGTGGGCAGGCGGGAAACTGAGCAGGTGGGCAGTACAAATTCAAAATACAAAGTGCAAATTGGAAAATAAAAAATGTTTGGATGGAGGAGTCCAGTAGTTAGATTAAAAGAAGGGTGTACTCTGGTTGCTTAAGATAATTTGCAATTTAATTTTTGCATTTGGACGGCGCGTTTTTGCTTGCCCGTAGATTAGATATTGTTATCAACGGGGCTTGCCCCTAGATTCAAGATGTTTCACATTTTGAATAGGCCGAGCTAAGTGAGGTATATCGTGTCCGATTTATCTTCAGCCCATAAGGTAATGGATAGGGTTGCTCGTCTGGGGATTGCCCAGGCAGAGGTCTATATTCTACGGAGAAAATCGTTGGCCATTGAAGTTAATGATCGGGAAGTGGAGACTTTGAAATTAGCTCAGGATAGGGGGTTGGGTTTGAGAATCATTTCCGATGGCCGACTTGGGTTTGCATACACTTCTGGTTTCACCCAGGAAGCTTTGGATCAGATCGTTGAGTCTGCCAGGACTGCTGCAGTTCATGCTGCATCAGATAGATACAATATCTTACCAGCCAAAACTGTCCAATACCCCCGGCTTGATTTATACGACCCAGAATTGAGCCGTGTTCCTCTTGTCGAGAAGGTTGATCGTGCCAGAGTGATTGCCCAGGCCGCCTACCAACACGATAGTCGGATAAGGTCTGTTCAGAAGACGAACTATTCCGATTCCGTATATGAGGCCATCATCTGTAATTCTCAAGGCCTGGAGGTCTCCCATGTCGGCAGTTACTGCTGGGCAAGCACAATGGCTATTGCTGAGGCCAATGGCGATAGCCAAATCGGTTGGGACTTTGACTTCAATAGATTTTATAGAAATCTGAAGGTCGAGGAGGTTGGAATGGGAGCTGCACATAGGGCGGTGGCCTTGTTAGGAGCAAAGACCTTGGAGACTCAGAAGTCACCTGTCATCTTCGATCCAGTAGTAGCCCTCGGGTTTATTGGCATGTTAGCTTCGGCTTTATCCGCCGAATCGGTGCAGAAGGAGAAGTCTCTCTTGAGGGGAAGGTTGGGCCAGCAGGTGGCCTCACCACAGGTTACCATCCTGGATGACGGGACACTGCCACAGGGGCCAGGCTCCTCTCCTTGCGATGGGGAGGGAGTGGCCACTCAAAGAACTGAGCTCATCCGCGAAGGGATGCTCATACAATTCCTTCACAATACCTATACTGCCAGGAAGGATAAAGTAACGTCTACCGGAAATGGTATCAGGGCCTCATTCAAGGACCTTCCTCAGGTTGGGCCAACCAACCTCTTTTTGGCCCCTGGCTATGAATCAAGGGAGGACCTGATTAAAGGAATAAAGCGCGGAGTTTACGTCCTGGCAACCCTCGGGATGCACACTGCAGATCCCATCTCCGGGGACTTCTCAGTTGGGATCGCAGGCCTCAGGATAGCCAATGGGAAGCTTGCTCAGCCAGTCCACGGGGTGACAATCTCTGGCAACCTGGTGGACCTTTTTAAATCTATCGAGTCTGTGGCTGATGACCTGCGTTTTTTGGGGAACCTTGGTTCCCCGACTATATCAGTTGGCCAGCTTTTAATCAGCGGCCAGTGAGCCCCGTTAGAGCCTCATTGGGGCTGGAAAATTTTGAAGGCTCTAACGGGGTGAGGCAACATTAAGATGAAAATAACTCCTCACACAAAATTGGTTGGCTTACTTGGCTGGCCAGTGACCCATAGCCTTTCACCGTTGATGCACAACTTGGCCTGCGAGGCTCTTGGCCTGGACTACCTTTACTTAAACTTCGAGGTGAGGACAGATCAATTAGAAGGAGCACTAGGTGGCCTTCGAGCTCTGAACATGGCAGGGGCAAATGTAACCCTCCCACATAAAGAGAAGATTTTGAAGTTTTTAGATCATATCGACCCTGAAGCCGAGCTCATAGGTGCCGTAAATACCATTAAGAACGACGCCGGGCGATTGATAGGATATAATACTGACGGAAGAGGCTTTGGTGAGTCGCTGAAGCAAGAAAATGACTTTGACCCCCATGGTAAGAAGGTTGCCATGGTCGGAGCGGGGGGGGCAGCCAGGGCCATTCTGGTGAATTTGGCCTCCGGTGGCGCCAGAAGGATAGCCCTGGCAAACAGGACATTTACAAGGGCCAAGGAGCTTGCCCAGGAATTTCGGGATAAATTTCCCAAGGTTGAATTTATGGCCTTTTCTCTTGGCGATTTGGCCAAAGGTCGCTATATGGATGACCCCGACCTCTTCGTCGACTCAACCTCAGTGGGGCTGGATGATAGAGTCACACTGGATATTCCGCTTGAGCTCTTGCCAGTTAGTTGCATAGTCTATAATGTCATCTATAACCCTTTGAGGACACATCTCTTGCGCCAGGCAGAGGCCATTGGCCTGAGAGCTGCCAATGGCCTTGGGATGCTGCTCTATCAGGGAGCCAGGTCCTTCAAGATATGGACCGGCATGGAGGCTCCGATTGAGGTGATGAGAGATGCTGTTACCAGAGAGTTAGAGCGAATGGCCCTCAAAAGGGGGAGTGGCTGAATGTGGCCTGCATTTTTCTTTGTACTGGGCACATTTGTTGGCAGCTTCTTAAACGTTTGTATCTGGCGTCTCCCAAGGGCGGAATCGCTCATTTTACCACCTTCCCATTGCATTTATTGCAATGCCAGGATTGAATGGTGGGAGAATATCCCTCTTTTTAGCTTCATCGCCCTTAAGGGGAGATGCAGATACTGTAATAGGAAAATACCACCCCGCTACTTTGTAGTGGAGTTGTTGACTGGCCTGATATATGGTGTTTTAGCCTTCAAGTATGGGTTGAGCCTCAATCTTGGGATCTGGTTAATTCTTGTCTCTGCCCTTGTCGTGGTCGCCTTCATCGACCTTGAACATCGACTGATCCTCGACAGGATTACATATCCTGGGATGGTCGCCGGCATCGTAGCCAGCCTTGCAATCTTCCCAAGAGGCCCCATAAATTCGATTTTCAGCTCCATTTTTGGCCTGGTATGTGGAGGAGGGCTCCTCTTGATCCTGGCGGTTGCGACTAGAGGCGGCATGGGGGCTGGAGATGTTAAGTTAGGGGCCATGGTTGGGGCCTTTCTTGGATGGAGGTTGGTGCTGTTAGCGCTCTTTCTGGCTTCATTCAGTGGGGCCATAGTAGGAAGCATGTTGATCTTGGCGAGGTTGCCAAGGACAAGGAGTCTTAAGGAGGCGTGGAGGAAGGGAAGGCAGATCCCATTCGGACCTTATATCGCCTTAGGAACTTTGATCGCCATCCTGAGTGGAGAGGCCCTACTGAATTTCTATCTTGGACTGGGAAGATGACAGGAAGAAGCGCGGAGTGCAGAATTAAGAATGCGGAAGTAAAGGAAAAAATAATTCTGAATTCCGCATTATCTGATTTCTAACCTCTGAAGGGAGTGAGCAATGTTGCGATACCTGACTGCTGGTGAGTCCCATGGCAAGTGTCTGACTGTCATCCTGGAGGGTATGATTGCCGGACTTGAGCTATCGCAGGATGAACTCAATCAAGAGCTTGCCCGTCGCCAATCTGGTTTTGGCAGGGGAGAGAGGATGAGGATTGAGGTTGACCAGGTGGAGGTCACCTCCGGCGTGCGCCACGGAAAGACACTCGGCAGCCCCATCACGTTAGTGATAAGTAACAAGGATTGGGAGAACTGGGAGAAAGTCATGGCCGTGTGGTCAAGAGGCAAGCAAGAGGAGGCCGTTACCCGCCCCAGGCCTGGCCATGCTGACCTGGCAGGAGCCATAAAGTACGATCAGTCCGATATCCGAAATGTATTGGAGCGCGCCAGCGCCCGCGAAACTGCATCCAAGGTAGCGGTGGGTGCTGTGGCTAAGTCTTTGTTGAGGGAGTTTGGGATTAAGGTTATAAGCCATGTAATACAGATAGGGCCCGTAATTGCTCGTACAGAGGATCTGAGCATAGAGGATATCTTGAGGGAGAAGGAAGGCTCTCCGGTCTCATGCGCTGCTGGGAGGGCTACCAAGTTGATGATAAGTGAGATAGAAAGGGCTGGGAAGGCCGGGGATACCTTGGGGGGGGTCTTTGAAATGATAGCGACCGGCGCGCCTGTTGGACTGGGGAGTTTCGTTCACTGGGATCGGAAGCTTGACGCTCGGTTGGCCGGAGCCTTGATGAGTATTCAAGCCATAAAGGGCGTAGAGATAGGCCTTGGGTTTGAGGCATCCCGCCTTCCTGGCTCAAAGGTTCATGACGAGATATTCTACAGCCCCTCGAGCGGTTTCTTCAGGACGACCAACCGGGCTGGAGGGCTGGAGGGGGGAGTGACGAACGGAGAGCCCCTCATAATCCGGGCAGCGATGAAGCCGATTTCCACCCTAATTAAGCCGTTGAAGTCGGTTGACCTCATTACCAAAAAACCTTCTCTGGCCACAGTTGAGAGGTCGGATGTCTGTGCTGTGCCGGCAGCGGCGGTTGTCGGTGAGGCAGCAGTTGCCTTCGAGCTCGCCTCTGCGATGATAGAGAAGTTTGGTGGAGACAGCCTCCGTGAGATGAAGAGAAACTACCAAAGCTATATGGCGTACGTTAAGGAAAGATGACGGAATGCGGAGCCCTTGGGGCTGGTGACCTCGAACGCTTTTTCTTAACTGAAAGAGGAACGAAGGGACAATTGCTTATCTAGGGGTTCAGGGATTAATTCTGATTCGAGGCCTCCGAGGATGTCCATGGTGGAGATATTGTGATTGCAGAAGCCCATAATGTATGCGCGAAAGCGGAGAAAGTTATTTAATGAACGTTGTTCTGACCGGATTTATGGGGACGGGAAAGACTGCCGTGGGGAAGAAATTGGCCAGGGCATTGAGGATGAAGTTTATAAATACCGATGACTTAATAGAGGAAGAAAGTAAGATGACAATTCCACAGATGTTTGACAAGTTCGGGGAGGAGCATTTCCGCCAGATTGAACGAGAGATGGTGGCAAGGGTATCAAATCTGGATAATTATGTTATATCCACTGGCGGAGGAGTAGTCCTGGATCCGGATAATATCCAGGACCTAAAGCGAAACGGCATCGTTGTCTGTCTCAAGGCCTCTCCCGATGCGATCCTGAAGAGGACCTCAAGCGAGAAACATCGCCCCCTCCTTGAGGGTGCCAAGCCCAAAGAGAAGATCGAAAAGCTACTATCTTATCGGGAGCCCTATTATAGCATAAGCGCTGATTATACCATCGATACATCCTCGCTCCCTGTAGATAGAATCGTGGCCGAAATCATTAAATATCTCCGGGGACACAAGCAATGAAAGAGGTTCGGGTCAGCTTAAAGGAGAGAAGCTATCCCATCTGGGTTGGCCGAAATGTCCTGAATCAACTCGGCAGGGTTTTGAGAGGATATGATCTGACTCCAAAGGTAATGATCATCACCAATCCAGTTGTCAATGCTCACTATGGCAGGATGGTTCGTGAAATTTTGGAGAAATCTGACCTTTTGGTAGCGCTAACAGTCGTTCCCGATGGCGAAGAGTACAAATCCTTAAAATGGGCCAGCAAATTATATGACAAGTTACTAGATCACAAGCTCGACAGATACTCTATAATTGTTGCCCTTGGGGGAGGGGTGATTGGTGACTTGGCTGGCTTTGTGGCAGCTACATTCATGAGGGGTATTCCTTACGTTCAGGTGCCCACCACCCTTCTGGCGCAGGTAGACTCATCGGTGGGAGGGAAGGTTGCCGTCAACCACCCAAAGGCAAAGAATATGATCGGAGCCTTCTGGCAGCCGAAGTTCGTCCTGGTTGATTTAGAGGTTCTTCGTACCCTGCCGGGCAGGGAGTTGCGAGCTGGCCTTGCTGAGGTGGTCAAGTATGGAGTGATCAGGGATAGGGATTTGTTTGAATTCATAGAGGAAAATATAGACGGGATAAGGGCACTGGATTTGGGGGGGGTTGAGGAAGTCGTGGCGCGGTCTTGTGGGATTAAGGCTGAGGTTGTAACCCAGGATGAGAGGGAAGAGGGACTCCGCGCAATCTTGAATTATGGCCATACCATAGGCCATGCCATAGAGGCTCTGACAGACTACAAGGTATACCGTCACGGAGAGGCTATCAGCGTAGGGATGGTCTGCAGCGCCAAGATCTCCTGCAAGATGGGGATCCTGGATGATAGTCAAGCCCGGCGTCAGCTCGAGTTGCTCAGGAAGGTTGGTCTGCCGACTTGTATGAAGGGGCTCAAACCTAAAAATGTCCTGGAGGCACTATCGCGAGATAAAAAGGTCAGGGCTGGCAAGGTGAGGTTCGTATTGGCCGAGAATATCGGACAGGTTGTAATCAGGGACGACGTCCCGCTGGAAATAATAGAGGAAGTGATAGAAGAGCAAACGAGCGATAAAAGAGGCGTTTTGCCCGCTTAGCTGGTTATGGACCTAACGGCATTAACGCCACAAGGGGGGTCTATGATAAAGATTTTAGTCATTCACGGACCAAATCTTGATCGGCTGGGAACCAGGGAGACCCAGATCTATGGCACAGATACATTGGATGATATCAACATGGCTATCCAGGAGTTTGCCAAGGATCAGAAGGTAGAAGTTAAGATCGTCCAGTCCAATCACGAAGGAGAAATTGTAGACGAAATCGGCAAGGCCAGGGATTGGGCAGATGCTATAGTCATCAACCCCGCTGGCTATACACATACCTCGGTTGCCATCCGCGATGCAATCGCCTCCTGTAGCCTGCCCACTGTGGAGGTTCATCTGTCAAACATCTATGCCAGGGAGGAGTTCCGCCACAGGTCACTGGTGGCGCCTGTAGCTGCAGGACAGATTACAGGTTTTGGCCTGCAAAGCTACCTTTTGGGGCTGCGAGCTGCCATTGAAATAGTAAAGAAGCGAGAGTAATGGTTGGTACGGAGGAGCGAATCAGGGAATTAAAGGATAGACTGAAGACAGAAAATCTTGATGCCTTGTTGATAACCAACTCTCAGAATCAGGGCTATCTCACCGATTTCCCGGATCCCTCGGGGTTTCTCCTTGTTGCCGAGCGTGAGATAGTATTTATTACCGATTTCTGCTATTTGCAGGAGGTCCATAAATCTCACAGTTCCATCAGGGTTGTCGCCTTTGGCGAACCTCGCCCTTTTGGGCGGGAAGAGCAGGGGCCCTCCAGGTTAGAGACCCTGGCTGGCATCTTGAGGGAGCTCGAGGTTGAGAGGTTGGGCTTTGAGGCGGCGGGCATCACGTATTCAGATTACCAGGAGCTTGCTAAAAAGTTGAGCTTCGTAAAGCTCATTCCCGCCAGAGGTCTGGTGGAGGAGATGAGATTGATCAAGGATGGCCAGGAGGTCGGCAGGCTAAAGAGGGCGGCCCAAATCGGGGATCGGGTCTTTGAGGATATAGTTGATTTCATCAAGCCTGGCCTGGCCGAATATGAGGTCGCCAACAGGTTGGAGTATCTCATCAAGGAGGGTGGAGCACAAAGATCGGCCTTTTCCATAGTTGTGGGTTCTGGTCATCGGACTTCGCTCCCGCATGCTGCTCCCACTGATAAGGTTCTGAGGGCCGGGGATGTAATCGTGCTGGATTATGGCGTACACTTTCGAGGCTACAACTCTGACATGACTCGGACCCTCTTTCTTGGTCGCATGACCGAAAGACAGAGGGATATCTATTCGGTCGTCCTTCAGACCCAACTAGATGCCCTCGACTCTGTCAGGCCAGGGATGAGATGCTCCGAGCTCGACCAGGTCGCACGAGAGGTCATCGCCCGGGAGGGATATGGGGAGTTCTTTGGCCACGGCCTGGGTCATGGTATCGGTCGAGATGTACATGAGGCCCCGAGGCTGGCTCAGGACAATGACAGTTCCCTTGAAGCCGGGATGCTCATCACCATCGAGCCGGGCATCTATATCCCTGATTGGGGTGGGGTGAGGATTGAGGATACGGTTCTGGTGACCCCTGAAGGATGCGAGGCCTTGACCAGGGCCCCCAAAGAGCTTATGGTCCTATAGAGATTATTTCGGCCTTGCGTGCAGTCATTGAGATGCATCGTCAGGTTGGAGACCTGGTGATCGAGGACGGCATTGCAAGAAGAGGGCTTTTGATTCGCCACCTGGATTAATATTTAATAAAAATCGTAAATAATACTTGACTTGGGCGAGGTATTGTGTTATAGTGTGCCGTATTAATGAAGGCAAAAGCCTTCAAATAATCAAAGAGGAGGAAGGGTAGAGGTAATGGTAAGAGGTAAAGTGAAATGGTTCAATGATGCCAAAGGTTTTGGCTTTATTGAACAAGAGGATGGCGAGGATGTCTTTGTGCATTTTTCCGCCATCCAGGGCGAAGGATTCAAGGCTTTGGTCGAAGGCCAAGAAGTTGAATTTGACATCGTCCAGGGTGAAAAAGGGCCTCAGGCTACCAATGTTGTTAAAATAAAAAGCGAATAAAATATCCGTTAAAGTTTTGACAACAGAAAAGCCCTCCGATCCATCGGGGGGCTTTTCATTTGACAAATTCAGGCCAAACCAAATAGAAGGAACCAAAGCGGTCTGGAGTATCGGTTCCCACTTTGGAGAGGAATTCCCACATTGGTTGTCAGGTGTGGTCCTGGAACCATCTTTCTAACACACTGCAACCTAAGGTGCATATACTGTCAGAACTTTGAAATCTCCCATCTTGGCCAGGGAAGGGAGGTCTCCTCCGAGCAATTGGCCAGATATATGCTGACCTTACAGCGGATGGGTTGCCACAACATCAAGATTGTATGGTCACAATGTACAATTTGAGCTAGTAAGAACCTTGCCACGAAGGTAAAGAATAATCTTTTCGTAATATCGTTTTAATTGCTTAGTATAGTTCAAGAGGCACTCTGACCGATAGGGTTGGGGTGCCTTTTTATTCTAAGGGAGGTTGCATATCCAAAATTGGATCCTGGGCTCTGTACCTAATGCTTGACCCAAAGAAGAAAATAGCGTATAATCAGCATAGAAATTAAAGATAATGAAGGGCAGTGTAGCCAAGCCCTATTCCCCCACAAAGGCCACCTTATTGGAGGTGCTGCCGGCTGGAAGAATCCAGTTGCCTGCGGGGGGGATTTTTATTAGGAAGATTGAAAATGTGGCTCTCTGAGGCTTATATGCGTTCTCAGACATGTTAAGGCAAGGGTGCTAGGAGAAGTGAGGGATTGAAAAGAAGCGATTGGTGGAAAGGAGGTGAACATAGATGGCTCAAAAAGGTAAGGTTGCAATTACAGTCCTTCTCGTTGCTATCGTTGCTCTGCTCGCTGCTATCGCAGGCTGTCAGTGCAAACCGGCTGAAGAGGTAGTTGTGCCTCCAGCTGAAGAGGAAGTTGTGCCTCCGGCTGAAGCCCTACCGGCGGAATGAACAGATCCTTT
>Ga0114921_10000197_pt1 | contig 24958 bp, 22 predicted proteins | sample BentaG_FD_87016 | JGI IMG/M metagenome (GOLD analysis project Ga0114921, IMG submission 87016) | Deep subsurface microbial communities from South Atlantic Ocean to uncover new lineages of life (NeLLi) - Benguela_00093 metaG | ecosystem: Environmental > Aquatic > Marine > Oceanic > Sediment ... | reverse complement strand
GCATTCAGTATAATAATTAATGAGATAGAAGTTGGAATGAAAGAGAGAGATATTGCTAACAGGTTGGATTTTATTTTAAGAGATTTGGGAGCTGATAAGGAATCCTTTGATACAATTATTGCATCAGGAATTATGTCGTCTATGCCTCATGCTACTGCTAGTAATAAAGTTGTGGAAGGTGGCGATTTAGTGAAATTAGATTTTGGTTCAATCGTTGATGGTTATCATTCTGATATGACCAGAATGGTTGTTATTGGAAAATCTGATAGTAGACAAAAAAATATTTTTAATATTGTTTTAGAAGCTCAGACTAAAGCTTTAAGTGCAGTAAGAGCGGGTATAAAATGTAAAAATTTAGATAAGATTGCGAGAGATATTATTACTGAAAAGGGTTATGGTGAAAATTTCTTACATGGATTAGGTCATGGTGTAGGATTGGATATATATGAATCACCAGCTTTAACAAAAAATTCTGAGGAAATTTTAAAGGAGAGTATGATTATTACAATTGAACCAGGAATATATTTTTCAGATTTTGGTGGAGTTAGAATTGAGGATTTAGTTTTAGTAACTGATGATGGATATGAGATATTAAGTAAAACTGAAAAAAAGCTTTATGAAGTTTAATTTTTTATAGTAAAAATTATAAATATTTTAAATTTAATAAGAAAATAATTAATCAGGTTATAAATTAAATTTAAATTTTAATCAAGATTTTAAAAGGAGTTGTTTTTTTGATATCAGCAACTGATTTTAAGACAGGAATGACTATAATTTTAGATGATGAATTATACGAAATTTTATGGTTTCAACACTCAAAAATTGCGAGAAGAGAGGCATTGGTTAAAACAAAATTAAAAAAATTATCATCTAGAGAAGTAATGGAAAGATCCTTTCGATCAGGTGAAAAATTTGAATTGGCAATACTTGAGAGAAAAAAAATGAAATATTTATATAAAGATGGTAACAATCTCATTATGATGGATAATGAAAACTATGAACAGGTAAGTGTTGATGAAAAAAAGTTTGGTGAAAAAATAATTTATCTTAAGGAAGGTTCAGATATTAACATAATATTACATAATAAAGAGATAATTTCTTTAGATGTTCCAAATTTTGTTGAATTGAAGGTAATTGATACAACCCCTGGATTTAAAGGAGATACAGTATCATCTCAATCAAAACCTGCAACTGTTGAGACAGGAGCAGTCATTATGGTTCCTATGTTTATCAGTGAAGGGGAAATAATCAAGATTGATACCAGAAATGGTAAATATATAACAAGAATCAAATAGTTTAATAGGAGGTTATTAGTGAATATAAGTAAACAAATTAAGATAGGAGAAGTTATAATATCAAGCAGTATTCTTGAAACTATTGCTGGTATTGCTACTCATAAAGTTGAGGGAGTTGCTCCATTAGAAAAAGGTTTTGTATCATCAATCAAAGATAGATTTGGTAAGAAGGCTGTAACAAAAGGAATTGTTGTTAAAGTTGAAAATAGTAAAGCTATAGTTGATGTTAATATTTCTGTAAATTACGGAAAAAATTTAATAAAAGTAGCAACAAATGTTCAAGAAGAAGTAGAAAAAGCAATAAAAACTATGACAAACTTGGAAGTTGAAAATGTTAATGTTACTGTAAGTGAAGTTAATATTGCTACTGAAAAGTAGAGGCAATCAATGGTAAAAAGACGAGAAGCTCGTGAAAAAGCTCTTTTTTATTTATACCGGTCAGATCTATTAGATGTAGATGTTGATGAATTGGTTCAAATGAATTTAAAAAATGAAAGTAATATTGATCAATTCACCCTTAAATTGGTAAAAGGAGTTAAAAACAATTTTGAGAATTTAAATGAAATTATTAATTCATATTCTTCAAATTGGCAAATAGATAGAATGTCCATTTTAGATAGAAATATGTTAAGAATAGCTCTTTATGAAATGATGTTTGAACCAGAAATTCCTTTAAAGGTTACTATAAATGAGGCTATAGAAATTTCTAAAAAATATGGAACTGATGAATCTGGTAAATTTATAAATGGCATTTTAGGTAAAGTTGTTGAATATGAGAAAATTGAAAAAATAAAATAGGAAGATTATATGAGTTATCCGTCAGGATTAATTAAATATATAAATAATTCGTTAGAATACTACCTTTCTAATATAAGAAGAGAACCAGAGATATTATTTGATGCAATGAGATACTCTGTTTTTAATGGTGGTAAGAGGTTTAGACCTATACTTGTTATTCTAGTAGCAAAGAGTTTTAAAGTATCTCAAGATGAAGTTATGCCAGTTGCATGTGCTATTGAATTTATACATACATTTTCTTTAATTCACGATGATCTACCTGCAATAGACAATGATAACCTGAGAAGAGGAAAACCAACATGTCATCTAAAATTTGGAGAGGATATAGCTATTTTGGCTGGAGATGCATTATTTTCTGAGAGTTTTAATTTAGTTTTAAAACAAAAAAAATACTCATCTAATGAGGTTGTATTAAAATTAATAGAAGAGGTATCTGAAGCTACAGGAACATCAGGAATGATATCGGGTCAGGTTATGGATGTAATTTCAAACAGAGAAAAAGTAGGAAAGGAAACTTTAAACTTTATTCATAATAATAAAACTGGGAAACTTATAAGAGCATCTGTTAGATGCGGTGCTATAATTTCAGAAGCAAATAATTATCAATTAGAAAAATTCACGGAATTTGGAGAGCATTTGGGGCTGGCTTTTCAGATAACAGATGATATATTAGATGAAGTTGGTAAGGAAAAAAACACTGGAAAAAGACCGGGAGGTGATAAAGCCTTAATGAAATTAACTTATCCGTTTTATTATGGGCTAAAAAAGTCAAAAGAGATTGCAAGAGAGGAAATAGAACTTGCAAAAAATTCAATTATTGGTTTAAATTTGCTTGTTGAAGATTTAATCAATATTGCGGATTTTATTTTAGAAAGAAAAGGTTAATATTGCAATTTTTGTATATATTTTATCCATTTGTTTTACTCAATTCCTCTCCCTTCATGGGAGGGGGTAGGGGGAGGGTAAAATATCTTCGAAACCATACCACAAAACTATGTACAAATAGATCTTAATTTATATAAAAATTAATTACAATATGATATTAAAGAAGAGATTAGATTTAATTTTAGTAGAAAGAGGATTAGTAAAATCCAGAGAAAAAGCCAAAGCGTTAATACTTGAGGGTAAAGTAAAAGTTGATGGTAAATATATAGAAAAAGCAGGAACATTAATTGATACAAATTCTAATATAAATGTTTCTAAAAAAGAATATCAGTATGTTTCAAGAGGTGGAATAAAACTTAAGAAAGCACTTGAAAAATTTAATATTCAATTAAAAGGAAAGAAAATTCTTGATGTTGGAGCATCAACTGGGGGATTTACTGATTGTTTGCTATTAAATGGTGCTGAAAATGTTGTTGCCGTGGATGTTGGATATGGTCAACTTGCTTGGAAATTAAGAAAAAATCCCAAAGTCATTGTTTTAGAGAGGACAAATATAAGATATTTAGAGCCTAAAAAAATACCATTTCTAATAGATATGGTAACAATAGATCTATCTTTTATTTCTGTTAGAAAAGTTATAGAAAATATTATAAGGTTGACTAAAGATGTTGCTGAGTATTTAATATTGGTAAAACCTCAATTTGAAGTGGGAAAAGATAAAGTTGGAAAAGGTGGAATAGTAAGGGATAAAAAATTACACAAAAATGTCCTTTCTGAATTAGTGAATTTTTTTCAAAATATTGAATTAAATATAAAAGATATTACATTTTCACCAATAAAGGGTGCAGGTGGTAACATTGAATATTGGATTTACGCTACAAAAGGTATACCTAAAAGTTCATTATGTAATAACATAGAAGAGAAAATAGAATCCGTTGTAATAAGTGCTCATGAGTCTCTAAAAAGTTAATATTTAATTAATAGTTATTCTTTGTTTTCTATTTTAGAATTTATTTAGATTAAAATTTTTATAATTAGAATATAAAAATAGATTAATTATTTTAAATTTAAATATTTTAAAATTAAGATTATTTTTAAATTATTGACATAAATATTTTTAAAGTGTATAGAAAAAATAGTTATGAATTTTGGAATTATTACACATACAAAAAAAGAAGAAGCTCAAAAACTGATAGAAGAAATCACAGGTTGGCTTGAGAAAAAAGGTGGAAGGGTAATTATCTCTAAAAATGAAACAATGGCAAAGAAAAGACCCGATTTAGTTAAAAAAATGTCAGATTTCAAAAAAGAATGTGATGTGATTTTGGTTTTAGGTGGAGATGGTACTTTTTTAAAAGCTGTTGATTATTGTTATGGAACAGATATTCCACTTATAGGAGTAAAATTGGGAAAGCTAGGTTTCTTGACAGAGCTTGCAGTTGATAAAGTGTATTGGGGATTAGAAAAAATACTTGCTAAGGATTTCAGAACGGAACAAAGAATGTTACTTTCCTGTAAAACTGAGGATAAAAAACATAAACAGTTAATAGCGTTAAATGATTGCGCTATTACAAAGAGTTCATTTGGAAAAGTGATTGAAACAAGAATTTATATAAATGACAGTTTTTATAATGCCTATACGGGGGATGGAATAATATTTGCAACGCCAACAGGCTCTACTGCATACTCCTTATCTGCAGGTGGACCTTTTGTATCTCCAAGAATAAGTGCTATTATAATGACTCCAGTTTGCAGTCACTCTCTTTTTAATAGAAGTGTAATTTTCTCACCTGATGATAAGATAATGGTTAAAGCTAATTCAGAAAGTGGCAAGGTTGGAATAAACGCTGATGGTAGACATAGAATAATATTTGATTGTGAAAATAAAATATATATAAGAAAAGCAGATAAATACCTGAAGATATTAACATTTGGTAATATCCCTTTTTATAACTCATTTAAGAAGAGACTTTTTCATATAAAATAATATCTTGATTATCATGGAAATAAATTACTAAGAGTTAGACTATACAGAAATGGATTTTTTTTATAAACTAAAGAAAAACATTTTTAAATTAAATGAGATTTTTTAAAGAGAATTTACATAATGAAAAATTAGTTTATTTTTGTAGAGACACATAGGGTGTCTCTACCTCTTTTTAAGGAATTTATAAAATATAATATTATTTTTAATTTGAATTTTTAAAATAGGAGATGTTAATTATATGACTAAATATATTTTTGTTACAGGTGGCGTGATGTCTTCATTAGGTAAGGGTATTTCCTCTGCATCCTTAGGAAGACTACTTAAATCAAGAGGTCTGAAAATAACTCTTCAAAAGATTGATCCATATATAAATGTTGATCCAGGAACAATGAATCCATTTCAACATGGTGAAGTATTTGTCACAGAGGATGGAGCTGAAACCGATCTTGATTTAGGACATTACGAGAGATTTATAGATCAAAATTTAACAGTAGATAATAATATAACTTCGGGAAGAATATATAGAAAAGTAATTTCTAAAGAGAGAAAAGGGGAATACCTTGGAGCTACAGTTCAGATGATTCCTCATATAACAGATGAGATAAAAAGGAATATAAAAGCATTAACAAAAAAAGAAGATTTTGAGGTTGTGATTACAGAAGTTGGGGGTACTGTTGGTGATATTGAAAGCCTTCCATTTTTAGAGGCTATTCGCCAATTAAAAAATGACCTTGGGAAAGAGAATATCCTTTATATTCATGTTACATACATTCCATATATAAAACAGATTGGAGAACTAAAAACTAAACCAACTCAACACAGCGTAAAGGAGTTAAGAAGTATAGGAATACAACCTGATATTATAATTTGCAGATCAGACAGACAATTAACTAAAGAGGCAATACATAAGATAAGTTTATTTTGTGATATAGAGCCAGATGCAATTATCAATAATTTAGATGTAGAAGAGATATATGAAATTCCGCTCTATCTGCAAAAAGAGGGTTTGGATGAAATTGTTATAAAAAAGCTCAATTTAAAGCCCAAAGAATCAAATATGAAATACTGGAAAAAAATGTTAGATAAAGCATCTAAATCTAAGGAAATTATAAAAATAGGTTTAGTTGGAAAATATACAAGATTAAAAGATGCATATTTAAGTGTAAATGAATCTTTAAAACATGCTGGTTTTGTTAATTCTTGTAAAGTTGAAACAACCTTGATAAATGCTGAGCAGCTTTTAGATAAAGATGCAGAGGAAGTTTTACATAAATATCATGGAATATTAGTCCCTGGAGGCTTTGGTATGAGAGGAATTGAAGGAAAAATAAATGCCATAAAGTATGCAAGGATTAATAAAACCCCATTCTTAGGAATTTGTTTAGGAATGCAATGTGCTGTTATAGAATTTGCAAGAAATGTCGTTGGTTTTGAAAATGCAAATAGTTCAGAATTTGACCCAGAGACTCCATATCCAGTTATTGATTTGCTCCCGGAGCAAAAGGAAATTGAAGAAAAAGGTGGAACTATGAGATTAGGAGCATATCCATGTAGGTTATTGTCAAAAACTAAAGTATTTGATGCATATAATAAAGAACTGATTTATGAAAGACATAGACATAGATATGAGTTTAATAATAATTACCTGGATGATTTAACTCAAAGTGGATTAATTGTAAGTGGGATATCGCCAGACGGTAGATTAGTAGAAATAATTGAATTGAAGGATCATCCATGGTTTGTAGCGGGACAATTTCATCCTGAATTTAAGTCAAGACCTAATAGAGCACACCCACTTTTTAGAGAATTCGTAAAATCCGCATTAAAATATAAAAAGTGTGAACAAAATTAAGAATATGGAAAAAAAAGAATCATATTTAGAGGAAAAATTATTAAAATATATTGAGGTTTTTAAAGGTAAACTTCTTGGATTATCTGTGAATAAAGTAGAGCTTCCTGATAAAAATATTACTGAAAGAGAAGTTGTTTCTCATCCTGGTGCAGTAGCTATAGTTCCCATAACCTCAAAATATGAAGTGGTGATGGTAAGACAATATAGATTTGCAATAGGAAAACAAACTCTTGAGTTGCCTGCTGGAACATTAGAAGAGGATGAAAAGCCCATTATTTGTGCAAAAAGGGAACTTGAAGAAGAAATTGGAATGAGAGCAAAAGAATGGGAAAGGATGATCTCAATTTATCCATCTCCTGGATATTGTAATGAAATAATACATATTTATTTAGCTAAAGAACTCGAGGATCTACATAAGGAAAATAATATAAAGGAAAAAACTTTAAATATAAAAAAATCTGAAAGGGACGAATTTATTAATAAGGTGGTAATCCCGTTAAATGAAGCTAAAGATAAAATTTTTAGTGGTGAAATAACAGATGCAAAGACTATTATTGGAATATTATTAGCTACAAAAAATATAATCTAATTTGAATTGTCAAAGTTTTGTAAAATAAATGGAAAACGAAAAAAAAATTGAGAAGGTTTTAAGAGATTTTATTAATTACATTACTGTTGAAAAAGGATTATCGCAAAATACAATAGAATCATATAGAAGAGATGTTATAAAATATTTAAATTATCTGAAAGATAGTAAAATAAAATCTCTTGATAATATAAAAAGGGAAGTGATATCAAATTATTTGAATTCACTTAGAAAAAATGGATATTCTTCTACTACAGTAGCAAGAATGGTTACATCGATCAGGTCTTTTTCTAAGCTTTTACTTAGAGAAGGATATTGTTCTCACAATCCAGCTTCTCATATAAAGATTCCTTCTACTAAAAAAATTCTTCCAAAAAATTTGAGTATTGAAGAAATAAATCTTCTGCTTGATTTTAAAGATTTAATAACACCATTAGATTTTAGAAATGAGGCTATGTTAGAACTGATGTATGCAAGCGGTGTCAGAGTTTCTGAACTCATTTCCTTGAATGTAGGTGATGTTGATTTAGAGGATGGATTTCTAAGATGCATGGGAAAGGGTAGTAAAGAAAGGATAGTTCCTATTGGAAAAAATGCGATATTTTCTGTTAAAAGCTATTTAGAATACAGTAGAGGTAAATTAAAGCCATCTTTCAGGGAATATGCACTTTTTCTAAATTTCCGAGGTAAAAGACTTACCAGACAGGGTTTTTGGAAAATTCTAAAAAAAAGAGCTAAACAAGTTGGACTTCATAATAAAGTAACACCTCATATTCTAAGACATAGTTTTGCCACTCATTTAATAGAAAATGGCGCTGAAATTAGAGCAGTTCAGGAAATGCTTGGTCATTCTGATATTTCAACAACCCAGGTATATACTCATCTCAGTCAATCCTATCTTAGAAAGATCTATGATAGATTACATCCTCGCGCTCACTTAAAGGGATAGTTATTACAAAATTTAGATTTAAATAATAATTGAATTTATCAAAACCATTATAAATCATATATAGGCACTGAATTTAAAGTATTTATTGCTAAAATAAATTTAAACTTTCTTAATCTAATAAATTTTGATATATTATTTTTTCACATGAATAATTAATTTTTAAAAGAGAAGTTGTTGAGAAAAAATAAGAGAATAATTTTGATTATTCTGGATAGTGTGGGAGTTGGTGCATTACCAGATGCATATAAATATAATGATGAGAACTCAAATACATTGGGGAACATATCAAAAAAAATTGGTGGTCTAAACTTACCAAATCTGAAAAAAATGGGACTTGGTAATATAATTTATATACAAGGAATTAAACCTCAACTATCTCCAATAGCAAACTATGGAAAAATGGCTGAAGTATCAGTAGGTAAGGGTAGTACAACTGGACATTGGGAACTCATGGGATTACAAATTTCTAAACCTTTTCCAACGTATCCTAACGGTTTTCCTGAAGAAATAATGAATAAATTTCATATGGCAATTGGAAGAAAAACATTGGGAAATTATCCAGCATCTGGAACAGAGATAATAAAGATTTTAGGTGACAAGCATATTATTACGAAAAAACCAATAGTTTATACATCAGCAGATTCAGTTTTTCAGGTTGCTACTCATGAAGAAGTAATTCCTCTTCAAGAACTTTATGAAATTTGTAAAAAGGCAAGAGAAATCTTAACTGGAGAGCATGCTGTAAGTAGAGTGATAGCAAGACCTTTTATTAGAAAAAAAGGTAAATTTATTAGAACTAAAGCAAGAAAGGACTTTTCTTTAGAACCGACTGGAAAAACCTTACTTGATTTTTTAATAGAACAGGATAAAGAAGTTTTAGCTGTCGGAAAAATATCAGATATTTTTGTAGGAAGAGGAATAACAAAGAAATTTACTACTAAAAGCAATTTGGATGGAATTAAAAAGATTATCAAATTAGTAAATAACAATATGGGAGATATGATATTTGCTAATCTAATAGATTTTGATATGTTATATGGTCACAGAAACAATCCAGAAGGCTATGCAAATGCACTGATTGAATTTGATGTTAATATACCTGAAATTTTAGATTCTATGAGAAGTAATGATATATTGTTTATAACAGCTGATCACGGGTGTGATCCTACAACACCAAGCACTGATCATTCAAGAGAATATGTTCCACTATTAGTTTATGGCAAAGATATTAAATCAGGTGTAAATTTGGGTACAAGAAAAAGTTTTGCTGATGTAGGAAAAACAATTGCTGAAATACTAAACATAAAAGTAGATATAAAAGGTGAGAGTTTTGCAAAATATATATTAAAATAAACTATTTAATACCTTAAACCAATATTATTTTTTAATTTTAGTGCTCAAAGAGAAAACCGTAAATCTATCTTATTCCAATTACAAAATATTTAACCCCCCGAGCTTTTTTAATGAAGTTCTCTATTATTTAAACATTATTCTTAAAAATTCTATTAATTTCTCTTTTTACCTCTTCGTATGACTTATCTTTATTTTTTTATAATTCTAAATCTATACATTATAATTATTATTAGACAAAAATAAATCTGTTATTTACCTGTACACAAATAAAAATAGTAGACTTTTTAATCATGTGAAATTATAAAAATAGAGGTAAAGGCTGGTTTCCATAGAAATTATTTAATATATTTATAAAATTAATCTAGGAAAAAATATGTAAAAATACAAATTTAAGATTTTTATTAAAATATTGTTTTTAATATGCTTCAGGAGGAAATTTGAGAGCTTACGAAATTATTTTTAAAAAAAGGTGGGGTAAAGATCTGAGTTCTTCTGAAATTGATTTTATGGTTAATCAATTTGTAAAAGGTCTTATACCAAATTATCAAATGTCTGCTTTTCTAATGGCAATAGCTATAAATGGCATGAATATTGATGAGACAATATCTCTTACAAAATCTTTTGTATACTCTGGTGATATTATAGATTTAAGTTCAATACCCGGTATTAAAGTAGATAAACATAGTTCAGGAGGAGTAGGAGATACAACTACTCTAATAGTTGCTCCAATTGTTGCTGTAGCAGGGATTCCTGTTGCAAAAATGTCAGGCAGAGGCTTAGGTCATTCCGGTGGCACAATTGATAAATTAGAATCTATTCCTGGATTTAATACTAAAATTTCTGAAGAGGATTTTATAAAACAGGTAAAAGATATTAAAGTAGCTATTGCAGGTAAGATAGGTAATGTTGTTCCTGCTGATAAATTGATTTATGCTCTTAGAGATGTTACTGCAACTGTTGATAGTTTGCCACTTATAGCAAGTAGTATTATGTCAAAAAAGATCGCTGGTGGGTCAGATGCTATTGTTTTGGATGTCAAAGTTGGAAGTGGAGCTTTTATTGATGATGAAAATGAAGCAGAAAAATTAGCAAAAATTATGGTTGATATAGGTAAAGGTTTTGGAAAGAAGATGAAGGCTGTAATAACTGACATGTCTCAGCCTCTTGGAAATGCTATTGGAAATTCATTAGAAGTTGAGGAGGCAATAAAAGTCTTAAAAGGAAATGGAAAACCGGATCTAAGAGAAGTTTGCACAAATATTGCATCAAACATGCTCTTATTAGGAGAAAAAGTCAATGATATAAAAAAGGGAATAGAATTGGTAGAAGAAATATTAACCTCAGGTATAGGTTTACAGAAATTTAAACAATTTATTTCTTATCAGGGGGGAAACTCAAATATTACTGAAGATATTTCATTACTACCAAGAGCAAAATATAAAGATAAGTTAATAGCAGATTCCAATGGATTTATTAAAAAAATTGATTGTAAAAAAATAGGTATAGCAAGCATTATTTTAGGAGCAGGAAGAGAGAAGAAAGAAGATGTAATTGATTATTCAGTTGGAATAGTAATGAAGAAAAGAATAGGTAATGAGGTTCGAAAAAAAGAAGAAATTTGTACAATTTATGCTAATGATTTTACGAAGATAGAAGAAGCTAAAAAAATATTAAAAAAATCAATTGAAATATCAAAAAAAAGAGTGAGTTCACCAGTTTTAATAAAAAAGATAATAGATTAAATCATTTTTATTTAAGATAAAATAACATCTTATAATTAATCATTTAAATTATATTTATAAGATATACCTTAACGTAAATATAAAAATATATATAATACTATTTTAAATATGGAGACATTTTTTGGAAGTTATAGTAAGTCATAAAAACACTGATTTTGATGCTTTTGCTTCTATGATTGCGGTAAAAAAACTATATCCGAATGCCCTAATGGTACTTACAGGTTCCCAAAATCAAAACGTAAGAGACTTTATATCTCTACATTCAGATATTTTCAATTTTGTTAATGTTAAAGATATAGATTTATCCCAAATAAAAAAATTAATTGTTGTGGATACAAAAATTGCTAAAAGATTGGAAGAATTAGAAGAGGTTGCACTGAATCCAGATGTAGAAGTAGTTGTTTTTGATCATCACCCCCCATCATCAGAGGATATGAAAATAGATGTTGACTTTTCCCGTCAGTTAGGTTCTACTACTACATCAATAGTTGAATTAATCAGGGAGTGGGGAATTTCAATTACTCCATTTGAATCAACTGTTTTTGCATTGGGTATTCATGAAGACACTGGTTCACTAACCTATCCTACAACAACTTACCTTGATGTAGAAACAGTAGCTTTTTTAATGGCAAAAAAAGCAAATATTAAAATTATCAGAACTTTCTTAAACTTAACATTAACAGAACAACAGCATAAATTATTAGAAGAACTTATTTCAAAATCTAAGATAGTAAGAATAAAAGATGTAGACATATTAATGTCCTATGTTAGAACTTCAGAATTCGTAAATGGCTTTTCAGTTCTTGCTCACAAACTCGGAGATCTTGAAGAAGCAGATGTAACATTTATATATGCAAAAATGAAAGATCGTATATATATTGTTGCAAGAAGTAAAAGAGATGATGTAGATGTTGGTAAAATTATTTCACCTTTTAATGGAGGTGGACATCCAACTGCTGCATCTGCTTCTATAAAAGGCATAACGTTAAATGAAATTGAAAAAAAATTAATTGAGCAGATTTCAAGAGAAATAAGAGCTCCAATAACAGCAAAAGATATTATGTCAACTACAGTAAAAACAATATCTGAAAAATCTTCTATAAGAGATGCTGAGGAGAAAATGACTTTATATGGACATTCAGGTCTTCCAGTAGCTAAGAGGGGAAAGATTATAGGAATTATATCCAGAAAAGATATTGATAAAGCTATCAGACATAGATTAAGCCACGCTCCAGTAAAAGGGTTTATGTCAAAAAAGGTCATAACAGCTTCACCTGATAGTACTATAAAATATTTACAAAAAACTATGATAGAAAATGCAATTGGTAGGATTCCAATATTAGATAAAAATAAATTAATAGGAATAGTTACCAGAAAAGATATACTACGGGCTCAACATGGCAATGAATATATATCTGAAGAAAATCTTCTAACTGTTACATATGGTTTTACTCCTGAAATAATTAGAAAAAGAATTACTCAGCTTCTACCAAAGTGGTTAATAAAAATAATTGATGATTTAGGGAGACTTTCAGATTCACAAAATGTAAAAACTCATTTAGTTGGTGGATTTGTAAGAGATCTGCTTTTAAAATATCCGAACCTTGATGTTGATGTAGTCGTTGAGGGTGATGCAATAACATTTGCAAAAAGAATTGTAAAAAAACTTGGAGGTAGGGTAAGACCACATAAAAAATTTGGTACTGCTGTAGTTGTACTTCCAAATAATTTTCATATTGATTTTGCTTCAGCAAGGTCAGAATATTATGAACATCCAGCTGCATTGCCTTATGTTGAGAAAAGTTCAATTTATCAAGATTTATATAGAAGAGATTTCTCTATAAACTCAATGGCCATTACATTAAATACAAATAATTTTGGTCAAATATTAGATTATTTTGGAGGACAAAAAGATATTTTAGAAAAAAGAATTAGAGTTATGCATAATCTTAGTTTTATAGAGGATCCGACAAGGATATTTAGAGCGGTTAGATTTGAGCAAAGATATGGTTTTTCGATGGATTCTCAAACTGAAAGTTTTGCAAAGAATGCTATAGGAATGGAGTTGATAGATAAACTCACAGCATCAAGGATAAGAGAAGAATTAGTAGCATTACTTTCTGAGTTAAAACCATGGAGAGTAATTATACGATTGGATATGCTAAAGGCATTAAGAACAGTTCACCCCCAGCTAAAATCTACACCTTATGTTATTAAAAGATTAAAATGCATTCAATCATCATATGATATATTAAGTAAAAAATTTTCTCCTAAACCCTTGCCATGGATTGTTAATTTCATCGGATTATTCTATGATTTATCCTTAAATGAAGTCGAAAAATGGTGTAGTATGATGAAAATGAAAAAGAAATTTGCAGAAAGAATCATTCAAGGTGTCTCTAAATTAAAAGATGTTGTAAAGTCTTTAAAAGCAAGGAAAATCAAAAATAGTCAAATTCATAAAGTGTTAAGTGATTTGTATAGTGAATCTATAATTATAATTCATGCTTTATTTCCAAATGTCAGAAAAAAAGTTGAAAAATATGTAATGGAACTAAAAGATATTGCAATTTCTTTTACCGGTCAAGATTTAATAAATATGGGATTCAAACCATCACCAGTTTTTAAACATGTTTTAAAGTCTCTATTAGATGCAAAACTTGATGGGTTGATTGAAGACAGGCAGGATGAGATATTATATATAGAAAAGAATGTTGATTTGTTGCGTTTGAAAAAGAAAGAAAGTAAAAAATCTTAATTTTTTATTAATTATAAGTAAATTATAAGTTCAATGTTAACTAATATATTATTAAAAATTCTATTAATTGCACCTGGATTATTACTTGGAGTAATAATTCATGAGGTAGCTCATGGTTATATTGCGTATAAATTTGGTGACCCTACTCCAAAATTGACTGGTAGACTTAGTTTAGATCCAATGGTTCACCTTGATCCTTTTTACTCAATATTTTTACCAATTATACTTATAGCATTAGGTTCTAATATTGTTTTTGGAATGGCAAAACCTGTTCCTATAAACCCAAATAACTTTAGAGACTACAAAAAGGGATTGAGATATACTTCACTTGCAGGACCAGTTTCTAATATAGTTTTGGCTTTTCTTGCAGGAAGTTTATTAGGTATTTTTGAAGTATTTTTAAAAATTCTTATGCCATCCTTAAAGTATAATACTATTTTCTTTGTAATAAACAAAATACTTTTAAATACTATATCAATAAATCTATTTTTATCATTTTTTAACTTGATACCTATACCTCCTTTAGATGGTTCAAAGGTTTTAGCATCATTTATGTCTTATCGGAATATGAATAAATTCTTAAGATTTGAGCAGTATGGAACTTATTTAATCTTCATGTTAATATATTTTGCTGGTTCACTACTCTGGAGAATTATACTTCCTCTTGAGATTTTTTTTACAAATATTTGTCTTTGGTGGCAAATATTCTTATAAGAATATTACTCTATGGTGGACAGAATCATTAATCACCTGAAATTGAGCTTTATTGCTGAAAGACCTCCACCGCCTCCGCTCTCACAGCAGTAACTATCCATTGCAGCTGAGGTAAGTGCGGAATATTTCTGAAAGCCAAAAATGTCTCATTTGATAATTAGAGGGAGAAGTTTATCTTATTTTGAGTTTTTTTATCAATTTTTTGTATTTGACATCAATTTTTTCCTATGATATAAGCAATAAATTTAATTAGATGATGAAAAATCAAACAAAGGAGGTGTGCGGTGAAATTCAAGACGTTTATGGTAGCTAAGGCTGTTGTGTGTTTGGCGTTAGGCGTACCGATATTTTTTGCGCCGGTGTTCCTATATGGACTGTTTGGCGCCATGTTAGGGGCGGGTGGTGCATTCGTTGGGCGGGAGTACGCGGCAGCAATGCTCGGAGCGATGTTCATGACGTGGTTGGTGCGCGATGTCACCGATCCGACATTGCAGAAACCGATCCTGTGGTGGTTGCTGGTTTATGATTTGATCGGTGCTGTCATCACATTGATTGCTATTACATCCGGCGTGCTGAACTGGCTCGGGTGGGGAGCGTTTGCGATATACCTATTCTTTGCAGTTGGCGGGGCGTATCTGTTGTTCTTCAAGTCGCAGTCGACATAGCGCGAAGGCACACAAGCTAAGCAAAAAGGCGCTGTTATTACACCAGCGCAATGATGTTAGGATTAAGATTTGAGCAATATAATCTTAGTTCTACCTGTCTACCAACTGATAGTAGTGAAAATAACACTATAAGGAAAATTTATTTGGTTTTACCTTAATCTTTTAAGAATTGCTTTAAAAGAAGCTCTGAACGATCCCAGATTTCTTTAATTAAGCGTTGTGTTGTCCCATTGATTTCCTCTTTTGATGAGAGATCTCTTGTTTTATTATTCTCTTGTTCCACAATGGGAATGCTCCTCTTTCATCTGGTATGTTATTTTGTGCATTTCCACTCGCTTTTTCCTCCTCTGAAAATAGCAATGCATTCATTATTAGCTTCAGCTACACGCTCTGTGCTATTAGTTGCCATTCCTTCTTTAATTTCATTATAAGGATCAACCTTAATCTTTACTCTACAACTACAACAATTATGGAAACAACAAACTCCAAAATCAGAGGATAAATGTTATATAAAAAATTAGTTATTCGATAATTTTCATTAAACTTTCGTGTTAAAATATTTAAATTATAATATTGAACTTAAAAATTTTTTTAGTTTTATTCATATAAACTGGATATAATTAATAGTCTTAAAAATTTGTAAAAAAATTCATTATGTGATTTTAAGAATTTATAACAAAATTTGAACACTAAATATTTATTTATAAGATGAGAGGATAGAAATGAAAAAGATAGTAGTAACTGGATATAGAACAACAGGTAAACTCCACCTTGGGAATCTATTGGGAAATATGTTAAATATGTTAGATTTACAAGAAAAATATAAATGTTTTTTCTTTTTCGCTAATTTACATGCACTAACAACAGATTTCAAGGATACATCAAAAATAATGAACAATGTAAAGATACAACTTGCAGAATTTTTAGCTTTAGGTATTAACCCTGATAAAAGTGTTCTTTATCTTCAATCAGATATTCCTGAAATAACTGAACTTACACTATATCTCTCAATGTTAACTCCAATTTCAAGAATGGAGAGAAATCCGACATACAAAGAGCAATTAAAAGAGCTTTCTGATAAAGACATAAGGATGATGGGATTTTTAGGTTATCCTATACTGATGACTTCTGATATTATAATTGTTCATGCTGATTATGTTCCAGTAGGTGAGGATCAACTTCCACATATTGAAATAACCAGAGAATTAGTTAGAAAATTTAATAGACTATATGGAGATTATTTTAAAGAACCAAAAGCATTAATAACAAAAGCAAGTAGAGTACCAGGTTTAGATGGAAGGAAGATGTCTAAAAGCTATAATAATGCAATTTATTTAAGTGATGAACCCGATACTATAAAAAAGAAAGTTAGAATGATGATAACCGATCCTGAGCGGGTATATAAAACTGATAAAGGACACCCAGACATATGTGATGTTTTTTATTTACATAAAAACTTCAGCAAAGAAGAGATTAGTGAGATTGAGAAAAAATGTAAGAATGCTTTAATAGGTTGTACTCAATGTAAAGATAATTTAGCTAAAAAAATATCAAACTATTTGTCTGATTTTAGAGAAAAAAGAACTGCTTTTCTTAATAACACTGATTATTTAAACAAAGTTCTAAGAAATGGTAAAAATATAGTGAGAGAAATTACAAAAGAGACAATTAAACAAGTTCGTCATAGAATAAAATTAGTTAGTTTTTAATACAGCAAATATTTGAAAAAGATAATAAAATCCGTTTTTGATAAAAATTAAAAATGACAGTCTATAAAAATCAAATAGTTTCAAAGAAATATGAAGAACCCATTGAATTACTTCTTGATTTAATAAATACTCAAGAAGTTGATATTTATTATATATCCATTTCAGAAATTACCAATAAATATATTCAATCTATAAAATCAATTGCAAATATTAATATAGAAAAAGTCAGTCAATTTATTCTTACTGCATCAATATTACTTGAACTAAAATCGTCATCATTACTTCCTCAAGAAGAAAAAGAAGAAGTATTAGAAGATACTCAGGAGATGCTTGAAAAAAAGCTTAAAGAGTATAGAAAGTATAAAGATATTTCAAAGATTTTAAAAAATATCTGGGACAATGGGTGTAGATCCTATCCTTCTTATGTAAAACTTGATGAAACATTTAATCCAGTTATTTCAGATCTTATTGGTGACATAAATATTGATGACTTAGCAAGAACCTGGTATGAATTTAGTAAAGCTCAAATAGAAACTGAAAAAGTTGATACTTCATTCATACGCGAGATAAAAATAAATGTTGAAGAAGAAATTAACAGAATTTTAAATATTTTAAGAAATTCTACACAGGTATCATTTCGAGAAATTACATTACATTTTGAAGATAGATTAGAGGTAATTGTAACATTTTTAGCAATTCTGGAGTTATATAAACAAGGAAAAATTGAATTAATACAAAGAGAAACATTTGGTACAATAAGAATATTTAGAAAAAAATATTTATCGTGATAGATTGATGTTTAAAATTAAGAAAAAAAACAAAGAATTAAAAAGGATAATAGAAGCTATATTACTTGTTGCATATGAACCGGTAAAAATTAAAAGTTTGGAAAAAGTTCTTGGTACAAATCAGAATATAATCGAGGAAATTATAAAAAAACTTCAGAGTGAATACAGAACAGAGAATAGAGGATTTCAAATAAAAAAAGTTGCTAATGGATATAGATTTTATACTCATCCAGATTCTAGAGACCACATAGAAAAAATTTTTTCATCTACAATGAGAGGATATTTTTCTCAAGCTGCATTAGAGGTTTTAGCAATAATTGCTTATAATCAACCAATTTCTCGAATAGGGGTAAATGAGATAAGAGGAGTAAGATCTGAATCCGTTATCTCAACATTGTTAAATAGAAGATTAATCAAGAAGATAAGTAAAGAATTTGGTCCTGGTCGTCCTATTCTCTATAAGACAACACCATTTTTTCTGGAAAGTTTTGGACTAAATTCATTAGAAGATTTACCAGAAATTGAAAAATTCTCAGAAACTACTAAAAAAGGATTTAATAAGGATAAAGAAAATAATTACCTTAATGTTATTGCAATTGATGGTCCTGCAGGTTCTGGAAAAAGTACAGTTTCAAAAGAAATTGCTCGCAAACTTAATTTCTTTTATCTATATACAGGAGCTATGTACAGAGCATTAGCATGGCTTGCTATAAATAGAAAGATAAATCTAAATGATGAACAACATTTGACAAATTTATTAATAAATTCAAATATTGAAATTGCTAATGATGAAAATTTTAATAATATTATAAGAATTGATAATAAAGATGTTACAGATAAAATTTTTACAAATGAAGTTAGTAAAGTATCCTCAAAAATTGCTGTTTATAAAGGAGTCAGAAAATTTTTAACAAAAAAACAAAGAAAAATATGCAAAAGGGGAGAAATCATAGTTGAGGGAAGAGACGCTACAACAGTTATATGTCCAGATGCAATTGTTAAAATATATTTAGATGCAACTTTTGAGGAAAGAGCGAGAAGAAGAAAAAGTCAGTTAATCGAAATGAAGCAAAAACCTCCTGAATTTAATGAATTAATAAACCAGATAAAAGAAAGAGACAAAAGAGATAAAAATAGAAAAATAGCACCATTAATAAAAACAGAAGATAGCATTTATATAGATTCTACATATTTAACTATTAGCCAGGTTGTAGAAAAGATTATTAATATTTACAGAGAAAGATTTAAGAATTAAATCTATCCAAATTGAATACTTATAAACCTTACTTCAGTTATATTACTCTTCTTTTTATTCATAAATATTTAAAAATGATAGACTATATCTTTAGAACTTATAAACTTTTGATTAGAACTTTTATAATTTATAATTATCTCAGATAGAATTATTTTAAGTAAACTTACTTTAATTAAAATCATTTTATATAAAATTTAAAGAAAGATATATGTTATATAAAATAGCAAGATTTCTCGCTTTTTTAGTGGCAAGGATATTTAGAGTTGAATATATTGGAACTGAAAGTATTCCAGAGTCTGGGGGGTTAATTATTGCTAGTAATCATTCCAGCTATCTTGATTCTATTTTTCTAGCACCAATGTTTAAAAGACCAATTCATTTTATGGCAAAAAAGGAATTATTTAAAATACCAATATTTAACTCTGTTATTAGAATTTTAAATGCATTTCCAGTTAATAGAGAAAAACCTGGTAAAAGTTCAATATTGAATTCAAAAAAAATCTTGAAAAGTGGAAATATTCTGGGAATGTTTCCAGAAGGAACCAGACATGTTGAATCTATAGGTAAACCATTTCTTGGAATTGGTTTTCTTTCTGTTAAAAATAATGTACCAATACTTCCAGTTGCTATATATGGAACAGCAAAAGCTGCACCTAAAGGAAAATATTTACCACGTTTTTCAAAAATTAAGGTGAAAGTGGGAAATATAATAAAACCTGTAAAAGTTCATGATAAAAAGTCTGAGAAGAATGTGATTAAAGATATTACCTATAAAACCATGAATCAGTTAGAAGATATGTTAAAAGATCTTGGAGAAGAAGGGGAATAGAATTTGAAGATAATTTTAGCAGAACCAATAGGATATTGCTATGGTGTTGAAAGAGCTTTAAATATATCAAAAAAAGCTTTACACTCGGAATCAGGAAATATTTATACTCTTGGTCCTATCATTCATAATCCACAAGTTATAAAAAAACTCAAAGAAAACGGTATAAAAATAATTGAGAATTTCGAAAATATTGATATTGGAACAATTATAATTAGAGCTCATGGAATAGCTCCAGAAAAAATAGAGGAAGCAAAGAGAATTGGTCATAAGGTAATTGATGCTACCTGCCCTTTTGTTAAAATGAATCAGAGAATTGCATCTCAACTTGTAAAAGAAGATTATTTTTTATTAGTTATTGGTGAAAAGAAGCATCCCGAAATATTAAGTATTTTAGCAAGTGCAAATGGTCCTTCTATAGTAATTGAAAATAAAAATGATTTTAAAATTTTACCTGATGTAAAAAAGGTTGGAGTAATAACTCAAACTACACAGAATATGGAAAATTTCATTTTTGTGGTTTCACATTTAATAGAAAAATATCGTGAAATTAGAATTTTTAATACAATATGTAATGAAACAATAAAAAGACAGAATTCAGCAAAAAATATTGCTGATGAAGTTGACCTGATGTTAATAATTGGTGGTAAAAATAGTGCAAATACTAAAAGATTGGCAAATATTTGTAAAAATATAAATAAGTACAGTTATCATATAGAAACATCTAATGAAATAGAAGAAGAGTGGCTACTTGGTGTTAAAAAAGTTGGAATTTCCGGTGGAGCATCTACACCTAAATGGTTAATTGATGAAGCTATTAAAAAGATAAAAAAATTATCTTCTCATTAAAAATTATTAAAAGATTTGTGTATAGTTACTTTGTTCCTATTCGTTAAACTTGATGATTGATTGGAGGTCTTTTCTCTTTATTACATTTAAGGATTGAGGGCAGGCTTAAAAATATCTTCAAAACCATTCCACAAATCTTTAAATATTAATAAGATTTAGTTAGTATTATTATTTCTTTAAAGAAATTTAGAAAAATGAAAAAGGTAAAAAAAATTCCGAAAATAGCAATTATTGGTGCACCTAATGTTGGTAAATCAACTCTTATAAACAGAATATGTCCGGGGGAGAGACTTGTAGTTAATAAAATACCTGGTAGTACAAGGGATAGGAAATATATATCAGCAGAGTGGAGAGGAGTTAATTTTAATATTGTTGACACTGGAGGTTTAGATTTCAAGTCCAAAGATTTAATATTAAAGATGGTTTTAGAACAGGCAAAAATTGCAGTTGATGAGTCACCTATTATTTTGTTTATTGTTGATGTAAAAGCTGGTGTTACTCCCTTAGATGAATTACTTTCCTCTTTTTTAAAAAAATCCAATAAGACCATAATTTTAGTAGTAAATAAAGTTGATAATCCAGAAGATAATATTTCTCATCTACCATTTTATTCACTATCCATTGGAGAACCTCATCCAATATCAGCATTACATGGGTTGGGAATAGGTGAGCTTTTAGACAAGTTATTAGAAAAAATCATAGAAAAATATAAAATTGAAAAGAGAGAAAAATTAATCCCAAAAATAAAACCAAAGGAGATAATAACAAAAAAAGCTGAAGAAACAGAATACAGTATTGCAATTATAGGAAAACCAAATGTTGGAAAATCATCACTTTTTAACACAATAATAGGGGAGGAAAGGGCAATTGTTCATCACAAACCAGGAACAACAAGGGATTCAGTTGATACATATTTTCATTGGAAAGGTGATATTTACAAATTTATAGATACTGCAGGATTAAGAAGAAAATGGAAAAAAGCAGAGAAAGTAGAACAATATTCTATGGTAAGAACATATAGAGTATTAGAACAAAGTAATTTAGCAGTACTTGTTATTGATGTAACAGAAACGATTTCAAAACAGGATGTAAGAATTACCACAGAAGCTTGGAAGAGAAATTGCTCAATTATAATTGCGATAAATAAGTGGGATATAGTTGATGAAGAAAGGTCAAATCTGATCTATTATGAACTTGCTAAAAAACTCCCATTTCTACCCTCTCTTCCAATCATCAGGACATCAACTAAAACAGGTTTGGGAATTGAAAAATTATTGAAGACTATAAGTAAAATATTTAAAGAAAGAAATAAAAAAATAAGAACCTCAAATCTGAATTCGTTTGCATCAAAAATTAATAAGGAAAGTAGAGCTCCATCCAAAGCAGGAAGAGTACCTCAAATTAGATATATTACTCAGAAAGATGTATTTCCTCCAAAATTTGTTGTTTTTTTAAATGTGAAAAAAATTGATTATAGAAGATTCAACAAGTTTTTAGAGAAAGAAATAAGAGAAGAATTTGGATTTGAAGGAACACCCATTAAGATATTATTAAGAAGAAAAACTTAAAAATAGAAAAAAGATACTTCTTAATATTATAATACTAATAACAATTTTAAAATATTTTCAATTTATAGTTTAATGTTTTATTATATCTGTAATTTACCAATTTAATAACAGGTCGGGACGTGGCGCAGTTTGGTTTAGCGCGCCAGTATGGGGTACTGGAGGTCGGCGGTTCAAATCCGCCCGTCCCGACCATTATTTTAATTTCTAAAAGTTATAATAAAAAAATTTCATAGAAAATTCAAAGAATGTTTAAAAAGATAATTCCTAATATTATCAGTTTTTTTAGAATATTATTAATACCTTTTATAATATATTTTATATTTAGTTTAGAGCCAAAATCAGTTACTTGGGCATTTCTACTTTTCTTATTAGCTGCTTTAACAGACTTCTTGGATGGATTTATTGCAAGATTAACTGAGTCAGTTACTGAGTTTGGGAAAAGACTTGACCCCCTTGCGGATAGATTATTAATAATATCAACAATTATAAGCTTAATGTTAAGAAAAAGAATACCATTATTTGGAGTACTAATTGTATTTCTAAGAGATATATTAACTATAATTGGATATTTGTTTTTGCTAAAAAAAGATAAATATTTAAAAGTTTCTATTTTTGGAAAGATTGCTACTTTGGTACTGATGGTTTCAATAATAACTCTTTTATATAAATTTCCTCCTTATGATATTTATTTATTTTATTTTGCTTGTATTCTTTCTTTACTTTCTGGTATAGATTATTTTTTGAAATTTATTAAATTGTTAGAATTCTAAAATGATAAATTATAGGAGTAAGAAATAAATTTTATTCTTATCTATTAAATAATTAATATGAAAAAAAACCTCAATTTATTAAAAATAACTGCATATTTTATATCTTCTATAATTATATTTTTTTGCTTAGTTATTGCTTTTGAATATTCTTTATCTCTTGGTAAAGTTCATAGTTTTGTAAAATTTGAAGATGTAGACCTAAATTTGTTAACAAGTTATGAAGCAAAAAGGATATTTAAGAATAAAGAGAAAGAAGCATTAAACAAGAAAATCAAATTTTTATTTGAAGATAAGAGTTGGGAAATAAAGGCAAGAGATCTTAGCTTAAGATTTGATATAAATAAGATATATAAAAATGCTTATAAATTAGGGAGAAGTGGTAATTTATACAAAGACATTATCGAAAGAATAAATTTGTGGATAAAGGGAATAAATATTGAAATTGTAGGTAGTATAAATCAAGATTTGACTCAAAAATTTATTATTGAGATAGAATCAGAAATCAAATCAGAATCTATTTCTTCAGATATTTTTATAAGAAATCTAAGAGTAATAGTTACACCCAGCCAAACAGGCTTAAAATTGGACAATACACAATTAAAATTTTTTGTTGAAGATTCTTTAATTCGTAATAATGGTGGAACTTTTAATTTACCTGTTATCCATATAGAACCCCTACTTAATGAATATATATTAAAAAATGTAAAAGAAGAAGCAGAGATTATTATAAGTAATCCAATTGTTTTAAAATTTCCTAACTCAAACTATGAATTGAATAGAGTAAAAATTGCAAATATGGTGCAATTTAAAAAAATAGTTATTGAAGATAATAATAAAGAAAAAGTTGTAGTGGATGTTTCTTTTAAAGATAAATCTATGGAAAATTTAATAGAGACTTTATCTAAAGAAATAGAAAGTTCACCTATGGATGCTCAATTTATAATAGAGGATAAAGAAGTAATAATTGAACCGAGTGTTGATGGAATTAAGTTGAATAAAATTGAATTCCTTTTTAAGTTTGAGGAAATCGCACATACTAAAGAAGATAGAGTTCTTGATATTCCAATTTTAATTTTAAAACCAAAAATAACCACAAAAAAAGCTAAATCTATGGGAATAAAAGAGTTGGTTTCTACTGATACTGAATTTTTTTCACCTTATGCTGTAGATAGAGTTCATAATATACAACTATTAACATCAATGTTAGATGGAGTTTTAATTCCACCACATAATATTTTTTCCTTAAATGAAACAAGTGGTAGGAGAACAAAAGAAAAGGGGTTTGTGGAAGCACCAACTATAATTCGAGGAGAACTTGTCGACACTGTAGGAGGTGGTGTTTGTAATGTTTCTACAACTATATTTAATACAGTATTTTTAGGAGGATATAAAATTATAGAAAGAAATTCACACGCTTGGTATATAAGTCGCTACCCACCAGGAAGAGATGCTGCAATAAGCTGGGGAGTTCAAAATTTTAAATTTCAAAATGATACTGATTATTGGATTTTAATTAAAGGAGAGTCTACAAAATCGTCATGCACTATTTCTTTTTATAGTACTGATATTGGAAGGGAAGTTGAAATTATAACTACTCCTTTTAGTAGTT
>Ga0114921_10000196_pt1 | contig 25178 bp, 24 predicted proteins | sample BentaG_FD_87016 | JGI IMG/M metagenome (GOLD analysis project Ga0114921, IMG submission 87016) | Deep subsurface microbial communities from South Atlantic Ocean to uncover new lineages of life (NeLLi) - Benguela_00093 metaG | ecosystem: Environmental > Aquatic > Marine > Oceanic > Sediment ... | reverse complement strand
TCTTCATCGACGAGATCGATGCAGTTGGACGCCAGAGATTTGCCGGCCTTGGTGGTGGCCACGATGAGCGCGAGCAGACCCTGAATCAGCTGCTTGTGGAGATGGATGGCTTCGACCCAAACGAGGGGGTGATCCTCATCGCAGCAACCAACAGACCGGACGTGCTCGATCCAGCACTTTTAAGGCCGGGAAGGTTCGACCGCCATATCGTGGTCGACAAGCCAGACGTCGTAGGTCGAGAGCTAATCATCAAGGTCCACACCAAGAACATCCCCTTAGCCAAAGATGTGGATATCAAGGTGCTGGCAAGGAGAACCCCTGGGTTCTCTGGGGCCGATCTGGCCAATCTGGTCAATGAGGCCGCCCTGTTGGCTGCCCGGAGGAACAAGAAGAAGGCAACCATGCTCGAAATGGAAGAGGCCGTTGATCGGGTGATGGCAGGGCCTGAGCGCAAGAGCAGGGTGATCAGCGACTATGAGAAGAGGGTAGTGACCTATCATGAGTCTGGCCATGCCCTTCTCGCCTTCCTCATTCCAGAGGCCGATCCCCTCCATAAAGTTTCAATCATCCCTCGAGGGACAGCCGCCCTTGGTTATACGTTACAGTTACCCATAGAGGATAGGTATCTGGTCACAAAGAAGGAGCTTTTGGGCAGGTTGACCGTCCTTCTTGGTGGGAGGGCATCCGAGGATTTGATATACAATGAACTGACGACAGGTGCCCAGGATGACCTGGAGAGAACTACCGAGATTGCCCATAGGATGGTCTGTGAATTGGGGATGAGTGAGAGGCTTGGTCCTATGACCTTGGGCAGAAAGGAAAGGCAGGTATTCCTCGGCAGGGATTTCACCAAGGAAAAGAATTACTCGGAGACCACAGCGATAGAGATCGACAAAGAAGTGCGCTCCATTATTGACCAGTGTTATGAGCGTGCGAGGGCCCTCCTGCAGGAGAATACGGATAAGTTGAAGAGGTTGGCTGAGGCCTTGATTGAGCGCGAGGTCATGGATGGAGCGGAAGTTGAGGAGATATTGAAGGACGAAGGCTCGGCACAAATCAGAGGTGATATTTGAAATGCAATACATTTCAAATCTAGTGAGCGAAAGGGAGCGTCGTAATGGACCTTAATGCGATAGAGGAGGCTGTCGGGAAGATCCTGGAGGCCATCGGCGAGGATCCCAACCGGGAGGGACTAGTTGGTACCCCCAAGAGAGTCGCTCAGATGTTCGAGGAGATGTTCGGCGGCCTGGAGGAGGATCCCAAGAAGGTCCTGACCATTGTCCCAATTCATCATGATGAACTCGTGCTTGTGAAGGACATCCCCATCTACTCCACCTGTGAGCACCATCTATTGCCGTTCTATGGAAGGGCCCATGTGGCCTATATCCCCAATAAGGAGAGGGTTACAGGCATATCGAAGTTGGCCCGAGTGGTGGATATTATAGCAAGAAGACCTCAGACTCAGGAGAGGCTGACAAAGGAGATCGCTGATACCATCTGTGAGGCCTTAAATCCTCAGGGTGTCATGGTCGTCATTGAGGCAGAGCATCTCTGCATGGTCATTCGGGGAATAAAGAAGCCCGGATCTGCGACCGTAACATCGGCTGTCAGGGGCCTCTTCAGGAGGGAGGCCTCCAGCCGGGAGGAAGTTCTTTCCCTCATTAAGGAATAAAGAGGTCAGAGTGGGAAAGAAAAGGTCGGTGTCCTTGAGAAACGCCCGAGTGGTGATTATAGATAATCTGGCTCAAGCTAGAGCCCAGATCAAGGAGGTGGGAGCAAGCTTAGCCGGCATAGAGTCGATGGCCCCGAAGGCAATCCAGTATGCAATCAAATTAGGGAGGGTCAGCTCTCCAGCGGCCAATATATTGAAACAGGAGATGCTGGCCATCGGCGGCGAAGCGGCCATTGCCAAAGGGGTTATAGGCCTGAAGGCCAAGAGTTCAGATGTTCTTTTGATGGGCACTCTGAAGGAATTTGATAGGTTAATAGAGAAGCTGGCAGCGCAGCCCTTTGGGTTGAATGAGATTGCCCAGGAGTTAAAAGAGCTTCTGGGCAATCTCATTCAGAAGGGTTTCTGGGAGCTGAAGTGTGGCAAATACAGGTTTCCCCTTGGCCGAAGAACCCTTATTATGGGTATTTTGAACGTTACTCCAGATTCCTTCGCCGATGGCGGCCGCTATAACGATTTAAATTCGGCTATTTTGCATGCCAAGGATATGGTATCTCAGGGAGCGGACATCATTGATGTAGGAGGAGAGTCCACCCGACCTGGCGCAAAGCCTGTATCCTTAAAGGAGGAGCTACGCAGGGTAATTCCTGTAATTACAGCACTGCTTGAGGAGGTTGACCTTCCCATCTCCATAGATACCTATAGGAGCGAGGTAGCCCAAAAAGCTCTGGATTTAGGGGCCCATATGGTCAATGACATCAGCGCCCTCAGGATGGACCCCGAGATGGCTTCGCTCGTGGCTAGCTATAAGGTTCCTTTGGTGCTCATGCACATGCAGGGAAGGCCCCGGAACATGCAGAGGAACCCCAGGTACAAGTGCGTAGTGGGGGAGGTACTGGACTTCCTGAGAGAGAGGATAAGGGCAGCCGTAGATAGGGGAATAGACGAAGCCAATATCATCATCGATCCAGGCATCGGCTTTGGCAAGCTTGCTTCGCACAATTTGGAGATCATTAGACGTCTTTGGGAGTTCAAATCTCTGGGAAGGCCTATTTTGTTAGGGCCGTCTCGAAAGAGGGTTATCGGCGATGTTTTAGGTTTACCCCTCGAGGAAAGGTTGGAGGGAACTGCCGCCCTGGTCTCTTGTGCCATTTTGAACGGAGCAAATATCGTCAGGGTACACGATGTCAAAGAGATGGTCAGGGTCGCCCGCATGGCGGATGCCATCAAGAACGCCCCGTAAAGTCCTTCGGGCCACGGGGGAAGTAAATATTCACGAGTAAAGATCGATGGCCAATTGCGTTTAAAGGGTTGAACATTGTGGAGTGGGTAATTAATTTTATCAATCTCAGGTTTCTTTTAAATATATTAGAGGTTCTAATTCTTGCCTTTATATTTTATTGGCTTTATCTTTTAATCAAAGGAACCCGAGCGGTCCAGGTAGCGAAGGGTATTGTCTTTTTAGTACTTGCCACTTTCGTTGCCAAGTTGTTCCATTTGAACACCATATCGTGGGTTCTTGGCAGTATCTCGCTATTTATCCCCCTTGTTCTTATCATATTATTTGCCCCTGAGCTGAGGCGAGCTCTGGCGAAGGTTGGCCAGCGAGGTTTTCTGCGTCCCTTTCTCAAGGAGGAAGAGGAAGAGAGGAAAGCATTTATCAATGAAATTGTCAAATCAGCAAAGATGCTATCTGGAAATAAGATCGGTGCCATATTGGCCGTTGAGCGCCAGACCGGACTGGAGAATTTCATCGAAACCGGGGTAAGGATCGATGGCAGGCTGACGTCCGAACTGTTGCATTCCATCTTGATGCCCCCTGGACCTATCCACGATGGAGCGATAATTATCAGGAATAGAGGGATTGTTGCTGCCAGTTGCACTCTGCCTTTAACAGACAACCCGACTGTGCGCAAGGGTACAGGGATGCGCCATCGAGCAGCCATAGGGTTGAGCGAGGAGACTGACGCTGTGGTCATAGTGGTCTCTGAAGAGACAGGTGAGGTATCCCTTGTCACAGGCGGAAAGACGATTCAAGAGGTAGAGCCCTCTATATTGAGAAACCTATTGAAGAATCTATTGGAACCTGATAGGAGGTCACGCGCGTGAAGGCGTGGTTGTTCAATAATTTGGGGGCTAAGATAGGGTCCATCTTGTTGGCCATAATGGCATTGGCCTTTGTCACTGCCCAGCAGTCCGAGCAGGTCGTCTTCAATGTGCCCTTAGTTGTAAAAAACGCTCCTTCTAATATGTGGTTGAACATGAAAGCAAAGATGGTGTTTGTCAGTGTTGAGGCGCAGCGTAATATAGTAAGGGGGTTGACTTCCGCACAGATCAAAGCTTATGTCGACCTAAAGGACCAGAAGGGTGAAGCTTCCGGTGATTTTTTGATGCCCGTTAAGATAGATCATCCTGAAGGGGTGAAGGTAAAGCCTACTCCCTCTCACGTAATGGTTAGTTTGGATCCCTTGATAATTAAGGAAGTCTCTTTGGTTCCTACCATCATTGGCAAGGCAGCCGAGGGGTATGAGGTGGGAAAAACTGTAGTTGATCCTCAAAGCATAGTGGTTAGGGGGCCAGAGAGCGAGCTGGGCGACTCAGGGAGTATGCCTACCACTCCTGTTGATATAAGTGGTATAACTCAGGATATAACCAAGAGGGTAGAATTAGATTCAAAATCCGTTAAACCAGTCTCTCCCCAGCCGATTATAGTAACCGTGAAGGTTGTCAGGGAGATGGACCAGAAATCGGTGGCCAGGGTTCCCATTAGAGTCCTTCAGTTGGCCGGGGCGCCATTAGATGTCAGGGTAAACCCAGACAAAGCCAGCGTGGTCGTTCGAGGTCCCAAGGAGTTATTAGCTGCCATCGGCGCGGATGACATTAGGCTTTGCATAGATGTCAGCAATTTGACGAAGGGTAAATATCAGCTGGTTACCCAGGCCGCCCTGCCGCCAAACGTGAAGTTTATCTCCACCAAACCAGAGATATTTGAAGTTACTCTAGATGAAAGTTGGCTACTCGACAGGAGCAAGTTAGCACCCTCGACTATCCCATAGAACTTCTGAATTTCAATAAAATGTATGATTACAGTGATTTTTGCATTTTAATGAAAGTCCCCCGATGAAATCGGGGGCAGTAAGTGAGGTGTATTTTGAAGGTCGGGGTCAATGTAGATCATGTGGCTACCCTGAGGCAAGCACGAAGGACTATAGATCCGGATCCGATCGTAGCTGCCGGTATAGCGGAGGAGGCAGGAGCGGACAGCATCATAGTTCACCTGAGAGAGGATAGGCGCCATATTCAGGATCGCGACTTGAGGCTCCTGCGCCAGAAGGTTAAGACCAGGCTCAACCTGGAGATGGCCGCCATCCCTGAGATGGTGAATATTGCCTGCGAGGTCAGGCCAGACCAAGCCACTCTGGTGCCGGAGAGGAGGGAAGAGCTTACCACTGAGGGAGGGCTGGATGTGGCTGGGAGGCTACCGGAGATAACCAAAGCGAACAAGACTCTGCAAAAAGCGGGCATTGTGGTCAGCCTCTTCATAGACCCAGATATCCGACAGGTGAAGGCTGCCTCTCGGGCAGGGGCTCAGATGGTGGAGTTACATACGGGTAATTACTGTGATGCTAAGGATGACGAGGCTAGGGATATAGAGTTTGGAAGGTTGGTTGCGGCAGTGAGGGTTGCTAAGGATTTGGGCCTCAGGGTGAGCGCAGGCCATGGTTTGACCTACGGGAATGTCACTCGTGTAGCCAGGATTCCAGGCGTAGAGGAGTTGAACATCGGCCACAACATCGTGGCGCGGGCAGTAATAGCTGGGATGGAAAAGGCTGTCAGGGAAATGATAGATTTAACAAGATAGAAAGGGTCAACTCTTCTTCCAGGATCGAGGAACCCCTTGCCCCCGATATGCATCGGGGGCTTTTTTGTTGCCTCAGGCAAGAAAGTATAGTATAATAATGCCAGGAAGGGATACAAGGCAAGATTGAAGAAACTAATTCCTTTCGTTACTGAAATCGCAAGGACGGGTAAACTTGTCCCAAGGCTTTCTTCATTATTTAGCGTAATCATCTCTGTCATCATTTTTAGAAGGGAGGGATTTTCTAGTTGATTCAGGGCATTGGCATAGATATAATAGAGCTAGCCAGGATTGAGAAAGCAATCAGGAATAGGGGTCTGAGGTTTTTGGCCCGGGTCTTCACTCCCAGGGAGGTGGCTCGCTGCCAGTCCAGGAAGGAGAAGTATCAATACTTTGGGAGCCATTTCGCCGCCAAGGAGGCTGTCATGAAGGCTCTGGGGACAGGCCGTAAGAAGGGAGTCAGATGGGTGGACATCGAGGTTGTCTACAACCAGGATGGAAAGCCAGATGTTAAATTATATGATCGGGCGGAGGAGGTAGCGAAATCGCTTGGGATAGCCGATATTCACGTCTCCATCTCTCATATCAAGGAGTATGCGATCGCCCAGGCGGTAGCGATAAAGGAGCAAGCATGAAAGTAGTAACCGCAGCTCAGATGAGGGATATAGATAAAAAGACCATAGCCTCTGGTATCCGCGGGATAGACCTTATGGAACATGCTGGCCAGAGTGTTTTTAAGGTCATGCGAGATCATCTCGGGGACCTCAGTGGCAAGAAGGTTGGTATCTTTTGTGGAAAGGGGAGTAACGGAGGGGACGGGTTGGTCGTGGCCAGGATTCTGGCCAAAGAAGGAGCGAGGATAAAGGTAATCTTGTTGGCCAAGAGAGAGGAGGTAAAGGGTGACGCCAGGACCAATTTGGAAAGAGCTCAAGAGTTGGGCATGGAAATAACGGAGGTAATCAGTCAGAACCAGTTGGCAGAGCTGGCCGAGAGTGTGGCTGGGTCTGATATAGTAGTCGACGCCATTCTGGGAACTGGGATCGAGGGAGCTCCAAAGGAGCCCCAGGCCTCTGCAATCAGCCTCATTAATACCCTGAGCAGGCCAGTTGTATCGGTGGATATACCTTCTGGGGTGGAGGGAAGCACGGGTAAAGTTCCTGGTCCTTCAGTTGATGCGGCGCTCACCGTGAGCTTTGGGCTTCCCAAGATAGGGCTGGTTGTTTATCCTGGAGCGGGCAAGGTTGGCAAATTAGTAGTGGCAGATATCGGCATCCCCAGCCGGCTTCTTGAGGATGATCAGATCAAAGTAAACATGATTACTCCCGAGGATGTCTCGCCTTACCTGAAGTCAAGAGAGCCGGATACCCATAAGGGCACCTATGGCCACCTCTTGGTGATAGCAGGTTCGGCTGGTATGACAGGGGCAGCGGTGCTTGCAAGCTATGGGGCTTTAAGGAGCGGAGTTGGGTTGGTCACCTTGGGGATTCCTCAGAGTCTGAATGATATTATGGAGGTTAAGTTGACAGAGGGTATGACCCTTTCCCTCTCTGAGACGAGGGATCGTACCCTGAGCCTTGCTGCCCAGGCCTCAGTCCTCGATTTCCTTAAGCGCGTGGATGCAGTGGCCCTTGGCCCCGGCCTCTCAACCGATCCGGAGACGGTAGAGTTGGTTAAAAATTTGACGAAAGAGATTGGTCTGCCTATGGTCATTGATGCTGATGGGCTCAATGCGCTTGCTGGTGAACCCGAGATATTGAGACAGAGAAAAACTCCCACGATCGTCACTCCCCATCCAGGAGAGTTGGCCAGGCTAACGGAGGTCACTGCGAAGGATGTACAGGCTGATAGGACCAAGGCAGCCTCTGAGTTTGCCACTGAATATAGCACAATAGTCGTTTTGAAGGGTGCCAGAACTATAGTTGCTGACCCATCAGGCCAAAGCTTTGTCAATCCAACTGGCAATCCGGGGATGGCCAGTGGCGGAATAGGGGATGTGCTCACTGGAATGGTAGGGTCGGGTTTAGCTCAGGGTATGGACGCAATCTGCGCAGCCAAGGTTGCAGTATATGTCCATGGCCTGGCCGGAGACATGGTTGCCCGAGAGAAGGGGGAGATATCCATGATTGCTGGCGACCTCTTGGAGAAATTGCCCTCCGCTTTTAAGAAACTTCAGAGCTGAGGAAGTAAATCATGGAATTAAGCCAGATTGGTGAGTTCGGACTGATCGAGAGGATAAAAAAGCTTGTGGGCATCCCAGACAAGGGGGTGGTGGTGGGCATTGGAGACGATAGTGCAATTCTCAGACCAGCTCCGGGGAGGTTGCTCCTCTGTACTTCCGATACCCTGATAGAAGGGGTTCACTTTGATTTAGATATGATTTCCCCGAAGCAATTGGGAAAGCGCGCCATAGTGGCGAACTTAAGCGATATCGCTGGTATGGGAGGCGCACCCAGATATGCTATGGTCTCAATGGGCCTGCCAGTCAAGATCTCTGTGGAGTTTGTGGATGAAATCTTTCGCGGCCTGAAGATCGCCGCACAGAGCTATAAAGTGAGCATCGTCGGGGGTGACACTGTTCATTCTCCTTCTGATCTTATCATTAGTATCGCTATATTAGGGGAGATAGAAGAGGGATATGCTATCTTGAGGTCTGGGGCGAGGCCTGGGGATGAGATACTTGTGACAGGAGACATTGGAGCTTCAGGAGCAGGGCTGGCAACCTTAAAGGCAGATACCAGATACCAGCTACCGGATACCAGAAGAGACAGGGTTATAGAGAGACATCTTACTCCAATTGCAAGAGTTAAGGAAGGAAGGATCATTGCTCAAAGGATGCTGGCCACGAGTATGATCGATATTAGCGATGGTCTGGTTGGTGATATAAATCATATCTGCAATTTGAGCCGGGTAGGAGCTAAAATCTGGCAAGCCAGAATCCCAATTTCTCAGGAAACCAGGGGAATAGCCAGGAAGTTGAAGCTCAATCCCCTGGACTTTGCCCTCTATGGCGGAGAGGACTTTGAGCTGCTCTTCACCGCGCCTCCAGAAAGGGCCCAGGAAGCGATAGAAATCTTGGGGAAGGAGACGAAGACTCCTGTTTCACGAATAGGTGAAATTACTCCAAGAAAGGAAGGAATTCAGCTAATAAACTCGGATGGAAAGCGCACAAAGTTAGAACCCAGGGGATATGAGCACTTTAAAAGTGGAGGTTTAGGGGTCAGGATTCAATGATGTTAGTGATAGAGACCAGGGGCAGCCAGGAGACGAAGAAACTGGGCCAGGAGATAGGGAAGATGCTGGTTCCTGGAGATGTGGTGGCTTTGATTGGTGACTTGGGATCGGGAAAAACTGTTCTTGCTCAGGGACTGGCAAGGGGGTTGGAGGTACCGGAGGGAGATTATGTATCAAGCCCGGGCTTTACGCTCATCAAGGAGCACAAGGGCAGGTTTCCGGTTTATCACTTCGACTTGTATCGCCTGAATAACTTGGATGAAGTTTATGATCTTGGGTATGAAGAGTACTTCTATGGCCAAGGAGTGACAATTATCGAGTGGGCAGAAAAGGCCGAAAGAATCCTGCCAGAGGAGATTCTGAGGATAAACCTGAGCATCGTGCCCGCCCGCCAACGGCCTAAGCCGAAGGCGATGGCAGGCGGGGATGAATCAACGCGGCGAATTGAGCTCTTCCCCCAGGGGAGACATTACCAGGAACTGATAAGGAAAGTAAAAGTAAAAAGGACCTAACCCCCCCTCTTACCATTATCATAGTTGCCCGATTTCCTCGGTGCTAATCAAAAAGATGACAGATTATAGGTAGAGTAGGTTGTGAAGGACGAAAGACATAAAGGCGAAGGCCATAGAAAAAGATTGCGGGACAAATTCCTCAAATCTGGACTTGAAGCATTTCACGATTATGAAATCGTGGAAATGCTTTTGACTTTAGGGACGCCAAGGAAAGACTGCAAGCAGCAAGCGAAGGAAGCTATAAAGAAATTTAAAGGGCTTCGAGGAGTTCTTGATGCCTCTTTGGAGGAACTGCAGGGAGTAAAGGGGATTGGTCCGTATAATGCGTTTGGGATAAAACTTTTTCAGGAAACATCTGAACGATATTTGAAAGAAAGAATTATTGGCAAAGAAATGATCCTGACATCTTCAAAGGAAGTGTTCGATTATCTTTACCAGTCGATGCGCAGGGAGAAAAAGGAGATTTTCAAAGTCTTGTTTTTGAATAGTAAAAACAAGCTGGTCGAAACAGAGGATTTATTCAAGGGAAGTTTAACTTCCAGCGCTGTATATCCCCGAGAAATAATGAAAAAGGCGATTGAATATGATGCAGCTGGTTTGATTTTTGTCCATAACCATCCATCAGGAGATTCTAATCCGAGCGAGAGCGACAGAGAGATCACCAACGATTTGGTGGCCGCTGGAAATATTATGCAGATCAAGGTCTTAGATCATATCATTATAGGTGATAATAGATATTTCAGTTTTGCCGATGAAGGATTACTCGAAAGATAGAATGAAATGGATATATCACATTAGAAAATTGGCTTTGGGATGCGGTTTGTAGTATAAGGGGGCCAATAGACGCTCCAAAGTTTAAGGATTATATCCTTCCTCGCCCTACCAGCGTCTGGGGCACTTAGATCCTTAACTTATAGGTCGAAACCATAACACTTGGTGGTGTAAAATCCGTGGCGTCTCAAACGCCACATCCGTTGCCTGGTTTTACGCCTTGTTGGCCTCCTGTGATTGTTAATGGCCTCTTATGAGGACCACCATATCACGCAAAGCCTTGATTTTACCTGATGATTCTGGTTTTTAAAGAATTTATTGGCAACAATTTTCGATGCGTAACCTGAGATCGACGTTAGCACTATCTAAATTTTAGTGAGGTCGAGACAATGATCGAAGAAGTTTTATCGAACTTGTACAAAATCGAGCTTCCTCTTCCACAAAACCCTCTGGGGGGTGTCAATTGTTACCTGTTAAAAGGAGAAGGGCAATTCTTACTTATTGACACAGGTATGAACCGACAGGAATGTAGGCAAGAAATATATTCTGATTTGAGGAGCCTTGATGTTGATTTAAAGAAAACTGATATTTTTATTACCCATTTCCATGCCGACCATTTGGGCCTCGCCACAAGTCTTGCTACAGAGACATCAACGATCTACCTTAACAGTGTGGAAGTCCCTGTTGTTGGCAATCTTGAGAAGCACTGGCGAGAAACATCCGGGTTTGCTCGCCTACATGGCTTCCCAGAAAATGAACTTGATAAAGCCCTAAGGGCTCACCCAGGCTACCGATATGGTCTAAGAGATTGCGCAGATTTTTCTATTTTAGAGGAGGGCGACAGAATTAGAATTGGGGATTACTCATTTGTATGCATTGAAACTCCCGGACATTCTCCGGGCCATATGTGCCTTTATGAGCCCAACAAAAAGATTCTTGTGTCCGGAGACCATATTCTTATCGATATTACTCCGAACATTCAGCTATGGTCAGACAAAGGGGATCCGCTAAATGAATATCTTAAGAGCTTAGACAGGATCTATGACCTTGGTGTCGACCTTGTTTTGCCCGGGCATAGAGATATTTTCACGAATCATAAGAAGAGAATTCAAGAGATAAAGCTTCATCATGAAGTAAGAGCCAATGAGATTCTCTCGATTCTTGAAAAGGGTGGGCAGACTGCATATGAGGTTGCATCACAGATGAGGTGGGATGTAAGCTACGGATTCTGGAAGCTATTTCCAATTTCACAAAAATGGTTTGCCGTTGGAGAGGCGCTTTCTCATCTAAAATACCTTAAGGAAAGGAAAATGATACGCCAAGACATGCAACGGCAAAAGGTGGTTTCCCTAACACTAACCTGAGAGGGCTGAGGAGTAAAAGTTAATGTCACCGAAGGTGCTGGGTCTTGACTTGTGACTACGGCTAAGTGGCAGATATCAGGTCTGCGCCGTCTTCGTTTTAAGTTACTGCGGGCAGGCCCCGTATAGTGAGAAAGGTGGCAGAGGAGATGAGACGATTGGGAATCAACCGGCATGAGATCATTCATGCCATAAGGGAGGCAGTTGCAGGGCAAAATATATATCATATTTAAGGGAAAGGTACCTTTTGACGAGAGACAATATATCCAAGCTATGGAGGAGATAGGAAGTATTAATGAAGATCTTGGGGATCGAGACCTCTACCCGGACAGGCAGCGTGGCTCTGATGGATGAAGAGAGGCTAATCGCTGAATATACCCTCAACCTCAGCCAGACCCATACCTCGAGGCTGATGCCGGCCATTGATCAGGTTTTGAAGGATGCCTGCATCACTATAAACCAGGTTGATGGGATTGCAGTCTCCCTGGGGCCTGGTTCATTTACCGGCCTTCGAATTGGCATCAGCACAGCCAAGGGCCTGGCCCAGGCACTATCCAAACCAATTGTGGGGATACCCACCCTGGATGGTTTAGCATTCAATCTTCCTTACACCACAGGTATCATTTGTCCCATTCTTGATGCCCGAAAGGGCGAGGTCTATGCCGCATTATATGAGAGCCCGGATGGCAATCTGAAGAGGTTGAGCGATTACGTGGTCTGTGGGCCCGGAAAGCTAATGGATGAGCTTCAAAAGTTTTCAGCCTCGACAATAATCTTCCTGGGGGACGGGGTTGAAAGATATGGCGGCCTGATCACAAAGAGTTTGGGCAAGTCTGCACTCTTCGCTCCCAAGGCAATGAGATTGGCTAGCGCCGGCAGCATCGCTGAGCTGGGATTGAAGAAGCTTAAAGGCTCCGAAGGGACAAATCTCTTCAAAGTGAGGCCCCTGTACCTTAGGTTATCCGATGCGGAGTTGAAATGGCAAGAGAGATAAAGCTTTTACCAATTACGATTGAGCCCATGACCCTGAAGGATCTGGATGAAGTCCTGGTAATCGAGAGGATGGTCTTTCCCACCCCATGGACTAAGGGGACCTTCGTCAGTGAACTCAGGAAGGATTCTCATTCCTTTTTTATAGTGGCCAAATTTAAGGGAAGGGTTATCGGCTATGCCGGCTTCTGGCAAGTTTATGAGGAAGCCCATATCACCAATCTCGCCCTCCATCCAGGCTTCCAAGGAATGGGAGTGGCTCACAGGCTCCTTGTCCAGCTTATGGCCTCAGCGAGGTCGAGAGGGTTTTGCAGAGCCACCCTGGAGGTACGCTCCAGCAATACAGCAGCTCAGAGGTTTTACCACAAGCATGGGTTTAAAGATATCGCTGTCCGGAAGGGTTATTACAGCGATACCAAGGAAGATGCGATTATTATGTTAAGGGAAGGTCTATTCGTAGGCAACGAAATTGAAAAATGTCATTTTGCCGAATGAAATGAGGCATAACCTATGAAGGTGAGCATAATAGGTAGTGGTCAGGTTGGAGCAACTACGGCGCTCTACATCGCTGAGCGCGGATTGGCCGACATAACCTTAATTGATATTATAGAGGGGATGCCCCAGGGCAAGGCACTTGACCTGATGGAGGCAAATCCATTGAGGGGTTTTGCCGTCCGGGTTGTAGGCTCGAATAGTTATAAGGATATCGCTGGGTCAGAGCTAATAGTGGTGACTGCAGGTGTAGCCAGGAGGCCCGGCATGTCTCGAGCCGATTTGTTAGAGAAGAATGTAGCTATCGTGAGGATGGTTGTTGAAAATGTTGTAAAATATTGCCCCTCTGCGAAGATACTGGTAGTCACCAACCCCGTCGACGCAATGACCTATCTTGCTCTGAAGGCAAGTGGCTTTGGAAGGGAAAGGGTGTTTGGGATGGCTGGGGTTCTCGATTCGGCACGGTTCAGATATTTTCTGGCTGAGGGGCTTGGCGTTTCCGCCTCCGATACCACGGCCATGGTTATAGGGTCTCATGATGAACAGATGGTTCCTCTGCCTCAATACTCAAGAGTCCGCGGGGTTCCAATTACCGATCTCATGTCAGATGAGGACATCAAGAGAGTCATCGAGCGTACTCGCCAGGCCGGCTCGGAGATCGTCCGGTATCTTAAGGCTGGCAGCGCAAGCTTCGCTCCTGCTGCTTCAATATGCGAGATGGTTGAGGCAATCATTCAGGATAAGAAGGAATTGCTCCCGGTCTCGGTCTATTTAGAGGGCGAATATGGTCTGCGTGACCTTTGTATCGGGGTACCGGCCAAGTTGGGGAGGGAAGGCATTGAGCAAATCGTCGAGCTGGAGCTTACTTTGAAGGAGAGAGAGGCCCTCCACAGGTCAGCTCGCGCCCTCAAAGAGAGGATTGGAATGATTGACAAGCGACAACCATTGTTGTAAAATGAAACCCGTTAAAGGCGCAAAGTGATAGCGAAATCCGCAAAAAGGTTTCAGCGGTCTTTGCGAACTTTTTTGCGGTCTCTGCGGTTGTAAGGGAGGGGAGTGCGGTGAGAAGCGACCTTATGAAGAAGGGAGTGGAGAGAGCTCCCCATCGATCCTTGTTCAAGGCAATGGGCTATCGGGATCGGGATCTGGCAAAGCCTTTGATCGGGATAGCCAACGCTGCCAACGAGGTCATCCCGGGCCATATCCACCTCGATAAGCTGGCAGAGAAGATAAAGGCGGGCATAAGGAAAGCTGGCGGGACACCGATAGAGTTCGGCACCATCGGGGTCTGCGATGGGATAGCCATGGGCCACCTCGGCATGAAGTACTCCCTGGGGAGCAGGGAGCTCATCGCCGATTCGATAGAGATCATGGCCACAGCCCATCCCTTCGATGGGCTGGTCCTCCTGACCAATTGCGACAAGATAACCCCAGGGATGTTGATGGCCGCCGGTCGGTTGGACATACCAGCCATCCTGGTGTCGGGTGGTCCAATGCTCGCGGGGAGATATAAGGGTCGAGATGTAGATTTGATTTCAGTATTTGAAGGCGTGGGGGCATGTGCGTCTGGAAGGATGAGCGAGGCCGAGCTTGCTCAACTGGAGAATATTGCCTGTCCGGGACCAGGGTCCTGCTCGGCTATCTTCACTGCCAATTCTATGAACTGTCTGGCCGAAGCGTTGGGGATGGCCCTTCCAGGCAACGGGACTATCCATGCCCTCTCTCCAGCAAGGAGGAGGCTGGCCTTAGAGGCGGGGGCCAAGATCATGGGTTTGGTCAGGAGGGATATCAAGCCAAGAGACATAATGACCGAGCGTGCGTTTGTTAATGCCATCAACGTAGACATGGCGCTCGGGGCTTCCACCAATACAATTTTACACCTGCTAGCGATTGCTAATGAGGCAGGAATTGAACTCGATCTCGAGCTGTTCAACCAGATCAGCGGTCGGACCCCTCATCTTTGTGACATCGCTCCTGCCGGCCGATACCATATGCAGAATCTTGACCACGCCGGTGGTATACCGGCTTTGATGAAGGTCCTGGCCGGTAAGGGTCTCATCAACCTTCAGGAACTGACTGTTACCGGAAGAAGCATAGGGGATAATATTGAAGGCGCTAAAGTGGGGAGCCCTGAAGTGATTAGGCCATTTGACGATCCTTGTCACCCGGAGGGTGGGATTGCCATTTTGAGGGGAAACTTAGCTCCAGAAGGAGCGGTGGTGAAGCAGGTTGCTGTTGCCCAGGAGATGTTAAGGCACAGTGGGCCTGCAAGGGTCTTCGAATCTGAAGAAGAGACCGTGTCTGCCATCTTGAATGGCAAGGTAAATAAAGGCGACGTGTTAGTCATCAAGTATGAGGGGCCAAGGGGTGGTCCAGGGATGAGGGAGATGCTGGCTCCCACATCAGCCATTTGTGGCATGGGACTGGACAGGGATGTGGCGCTCCTCACCGATGGAAGATTCTCAGGTGGGACTCGTGGGGCTGCCATCGGGCATATCTCTCCCGAGGCCGCCCAGGGCGGGCCAATTGCTATTGTAGCCGAAGGGGACATCATTGATATTAACATACCCAGTAAAAAAGTGACTATAAAATTGAGCAAGACAGAGATAAAACGGCGGCTCGCCAAGTGGAAACCCCCAGAGCCAAAGATAAAGGAAGGCTATATGTTTAGGTACAGCCAGATGGTTACATCAGCGAGCGCAGGAGCAATCTTTAAGGAGGCGTGAGAGAATGAAGCGTACTGGAGCCCAGATTCTGGTGGATAGTTTGATCAAAGAAAAAGTGGAAGTGATCTTCGGGATCCTTGGTGGTGCAATGCTGCCCGTTTATGATGTCCTATATGATGCACCCATCAGGCATATTCTGACCAGGCACGAGCAGGGTGCGGCTCACATGGCCGATGGCTATGCGCGCGCAACTGGAAGGGTGGGTGTCTGTATGTCGACATCCGGCCCTGGCGCAACCAACCTGGTGACAGGGATTACTACGGCCCATATGGATTCCGTGCCAATAGTTGCCTTTACAGGACAGGTACCCACGCGTATGATCGGGAACGACGCCTTCCAGGAGGCAGACAGTACAGGAATAACTCGTCCGATCACCAAGCACAACTTCTTGGTCAAGGATGTCAAGGACCTGGCCAGAATAATCAAGGAGGCATTTCATATCGCATCTACTGGAAGGCCTGGTCCTGTGCTTGTAGACCTGCCCAGGGATGTTCAGGCAGAGGAGGCGGAGTATGAGTATCCTACTAAGGTCAATATTCGGGGCTACAAGCCTACCTATTATGGACATCCTCTCCAGATCGAGCGCGCTGCTAAAGCCATTGGGCAGGCTTCTCGGCCTGTTATCTATGCCGGAGGAGGGGTCATCATCTCAGGAGCGAGCAAGGAGTTGTTTGAGTTGGCCAAAAAGACGGTTATACCGGTTACCACCACCTTGATGGGGCTTGGCTGTTTTCCGGAGACCGATCCGCTCTCTCTGGGAATGCTGGGTATGCATGGTACGGTGTATGCCAACTATGCCATCATGGACTCTGACCTTATCGTTGCTATTGGAGCAAGGTTTGATGATCGGGTTACCGGAAAGATCGATGAGTTTGCTCCCAAGGCCAAGATCATTCACATCGATATAGACCCCACAGCCATCAGTAAGAACGTTCAGGTGGACATCCCGATCGTTGGGGACGTAAAGAATGTCTTGAGGGAATTGAACAAGCTTGTTAAGCCCTGTGAGATATCGGCTTGGCATAAAAAGATAGAGCAATGGAAAGAGAATCATCCTCTTACTTATAAGAAAGATGGTAAGCTCAAGCCACAATATGTGGTGGAACAGATATATGAGGCCACAAAAGGTGATGCCCTTATTGCAACTGAGGTTGGGCAGAATCAGATGTGGGCCGCCCAGTTCTATAGGTATACCAAACCCCGAACCTACCTCTCATCCGGTGGATTGGGCACTATGGGCTATGGGTTCCCGGCTGCCATCGGGGCCCAGGTTGGATGTCCGAAGGCTGTTGTCTTTGACATCGCTGGCGATGGCTCCTTCCAGATGAACATCCAGGAGCTAGCTACAGCGGTGATAAATAAGATACCCGTTAATGTTGCCATATTGAATAACCAGTACCTTGGGATGGTTAGGCAATGGCAGGAGCTCTTCTATGACAAGAGGTATGCATATACGAGTCTGGCTGGGGGCCCAGACTTTGTCAAGCTCGCAGAGGCTTATGGCGCTCTTGGTATCAGGGTGGAGAGGTCAGAGGAGGTCAGGCCAGCGATCGAGAAAGCCATAGCTTCACCAAAGCCTGTAGTGCTCGACTTCATAGTAGATCCGGGGGAGAACGTGTTTCCTATGGTTCCGGGTGGTGCTCCACTTGACAAGTTGTTAAGGGGGCTCGCTTAATACGCAGATTTCCACAGATAGAGAAGCAGGATGCAGATGGTCGCAGATATCATTTACAATCAGCGTCCATGGATTTGACTGTAAATCAGCGGCAATCAGCGTTTAGGGAGGAAAAGATGTGCCATACTATCTCTGTTTTGGTTGAGAACAAGCCGGGGGTCCTTGCCAGGATTTCGGGGTTATTCAGCGGTCGTGGATTCAACATCGACAGCCTCGCTGTGGGTGAGACAGAGGATCCCTCTACAAGCAGGATGACCATTGTGGTCCGCGGGGATGAGCGAATACTGGAACAGGTGACAAAGCAGCTCAACAAGCTGATAGATGTTATAAAGGTCACCGACCTGACCGGTTCAAACCCCATAGAGCGTGAGCTGTTCTTGATCAGGGTCGGTGCAACAAAAACTACCAAGCCACAGGTTGTACAGATCGTAAATAACTTCCAGGCCAAGGTAGTGGACGTCGACCAGAAGTCCTTGACCATCGAGATGACGGGCGACGAGGAACAGAATAAGGCTCTTCTTGAACTTCTGAGGTCGTTTGGCATCAAGGAGCTGGCCCGGACGGGCAGAATAGCTCTGGCCCGAAGCAAATAACGCAGATACAAATGGAGGGAAGGAATGGTAAAAGTATACTATGACAAGGATGCAGATTTGAATGTGTTGAAGAAAAGGAAAATAGCCATCATTGGCTATGGGAGTCAGGGCCATGCACAGGCTCAGAACCTAAGGGACAGTGGACTGAATGTTATAGTGAGCGAGATAGAGGGCACGGACAATTACAGACAGGCTATCAAGGAGGGTTTTAAGCCTATCGCGGCCTCTGAAGCAGCAAAAGCAGCCGATATCGTCCACATATTGATCCCTGATGAGAACCAGGCAAAGGTTTATAAGCGAGAAATTGAGCCATATTTAGAGGATGGCAATGCTCTTGCCTTCTCGCATGGGTTCAACATCAGGTTCGGACAGATCATCCCATCAAAAAATATAGATGTTTATATGGTTGCACCAAAGGCTCCAGGCCATATGGAGCGAAAGCTCTTTGTGGAGGGCCAGGGCGTGCCTGCTCTGATAGCGGTTTTTCAGGATTATACCGGATCTGCAAAGGAAATCGCCCTTGCCCATGCCAAGGGAATCGGAGCCACTCGCGCAGGGGTTATCGAGACCACATTTGCGGAGGAGACAGAGACGGATCTTTTCGGGGAGCAGGTGGTTTTGTGTGGGGGGGTGACTGAGCTCATTCGAGCCAGCTTCGATACATTGGTAGGGGCAGGCTATCAGCCAGAGGTTGCCTACTTCGAGTGCTGCCATGAACTGAAGCTCATCGTGGATTTAATCAACGAGGGAGGTATCACCTGGATGAGGCAGTACATAAGCAACACAGCTGAGTATGGTGACCTCACTCGTGGTAAGCGCATCATCACTGACCGCACCCGCCAGGAGATGAAGAAGATCCTGGCCGAGGTTAAGTCTGGCGGATTTGCTAAGGAGTGGATCCGGGAGAATGAGCGAGGATGCCCAAACTTCAAACTTATGGCCAAACGCGAGTCCGAGCACCTGATCGAAAAGGTTGGCAGCCAGCTACGTGGGATGATGACCTGGCTTAAGAACTAGCCAGCGGGAGGAAAGGCAAATGGCCGAAAAGATATACATATTTGATACTACCCTACGTGATGGGGAGCAGTCGCCAGGTGCGAGCTTGAATATAAGACAGAAGCTTGAGATTGCAGGGCAGCTTGCGAGATTGAACGTAGATGTCGTAGAGGCGGGCTTTCCGATCTCATCCCCGGATGATTTCGAGGCAGTGAAGTTGATTGCTCAGAAGATCCAGGGTCCGATCATTACCGGATTGGCGAGGGCGGATAGGGCAGATATCGATCGTGCTGCCGAAGCATTAATGTATTCAAAGCGACCTCGGCTCCATGTCTTTCTGGCCACCTCTGGAATCCATATGAAGTATAAGCTAAAAAAAGCCAGGGAAGAGATTCTGAGATTGGCCGAAGAATCAGTGAGATACGCTAAAAGATATATGGATGATGTGGAGTTCTCGCCAGAGGATGCCTCGCGGACTGATCCAGAATTTTTACATCAAGTTGTCCAGGGAACAATTGCTGCTGGAACAACGGTGGTGAACATCCCTGATACTGTTGGTTATGCTACCCCAGAGGAGTTCGGTAATCTGATTAAAGGAATATGTCAGATCATCCCTGATCAGGATGAGGTGATGGTCAGCGTTCATTGCCACGATGATCTTGGCTTAGCTGTAGCCAATTCACTGGCAGCCATCGCGAACGGAGCACGCCAGGTTGAATGCACAATCAATGGCATCGGTGAGCGCGCTGGCAACGCTTCCCTGGAGGAGATAGTCATGGCCCTCAAAACGAGGAAGGGCCTCTTCGATAAGCGCACGGATATACGCACTGAGGAACTCTACAAGACATCAAGGCTTGTGAGCAGCCTGACCGGAATCCTTGTTCAGCCGAATAAGGCCATCGTTGGAGCCAACGCTTTTGCTCACGAGGCGGGGATCCATCAACATGGCATGCTCTCAGAACCGATCACATATGAGATCATGACCCCTGAATCCGTTGGAATAGTAACCAGCAAACTGGTGCTTGGAAAGCACTCTGGCAGGCATGCCTTTAAGGCCAGACTGGCTCAGCTTGGATACGAATTGAGTGATGAAGATTTAGAGAAGACTTTCCAGAGGTTCAAGCAATTGGCCGACAAGAAAAAAGAGGTCTTCGACCCGGACTTAGAGGCAATAGTGGAGGATGAGATCTTTACTATCCCCAAGGTTTTCGAGCTTCAGTCCATTAAGGTTGTCAGTGGAACCCAAATTACCCCAAAGGCAACGGTTAGGATCCTCAAGGAGGGCAGGGTTATTGAGCGAAGTGCCACAGGAGATGGGCCTGTAGATGCTTGTTATAGGGCCATCGATGAGATAACGGGGATTAAAGGTAAGTTGGTTAACTATTCACTGAAAGGGGTGACCGGGGGTAAAGATGCCCTGGGGGAGGTTACTGCGAGGGTGGAAAGCTGCGGCCAGACCGTCACTGGCAGGGGTGCAAGTACAGATATCATCGAAGGCAGCGCCAAGGCTTACCTGGATGCTATGAACAAGCTGCTTTACAGGCAGAGCGGATAAACCCCGTTAGAAGCCATATTGATAGTGGTTTCTAACGGGGTGAAGGTTTTCTAACGGGGTAAAGTTTTGGGACTTACGATAACTGAAAAGATTCTGACTGCCCACACTCAAAAGAAGGTTGAGCCCGGAGGGTTTATCGAAGCCGAAGTAGATATTGCCCTCGGAAACGATATCACCGCCCCTTTGGCCATAGAGGAATTCAGAAAGCACAAGGCAAAGAGGGTCTTTGGCAGGGAAAGAGTTGTTTTGATTTCGGATCACTTCACTCCCAATAAGGATGCGCAATCGGCCCGACAGGCAAAAATATTGAGGGATTTCGCCCGGGAGCAGGACCTGAAATATTATTATGACGTTGGAAGGGGTGGGATTGAGCATGCCCTCCTCCCAGAAGAAGGAATTGTCCTGCCGGGTAATTTGATTGTTGGAGCAGATTCTCATACCTGTACCTACGGTGCTTTGGGAGCAGCATCCTTTGGTGTTGGTAGTACCGATCTTGCAGCGGTTATGATAACAGGAAAGTTATGGCTCAGGGTTCCAGAGAGCATGAAGATTGTCTATCGAGGGAAATTGCAAAGATGGGTCAGCGCAAAGGACTTAATAGTCTATACTATCGGGGATATTGGAGTGGATGGGGCCCTTTATAGGGCCATGGATTTTGGCGGAGAGGCGATTGATAGTCTCCCAATGGATGGAAGGTTTACAATCTGCAATATGGCCATCGAAGCCGGGGCAATGAGCGGCATCATCGAGCCGGATGAAATTACACTAAAATATGTAAAGTCACGCATTCCACACTCCACACTCCACACTCCGCATTATTATAGAAGTGACCCAGATGCCGACTATTGTGATGTAAGGGAATACGATTGTACCAAAATCGAGCCACAGGTCGCCATCCCTACGCTGCCGTCCAATGCCAAACCGATATCGGAGGTAACCGGTATCCCTTTAGACCAAGCGCTCATCGGATCCTGCACCAATGGAAGAATGGAGGATCTGAGGATAGCTGCAAAGGTCCTGAAAGGACATAAAGTCCCCTCCCATCTGAGGTTGATTGTCATTCCAGCTACTCAGCGGATATATCTTCGGGCCCTGCGAGAGGGGTTGATAGAGGTATTCCTCAAGGCCGGAGGAGTAGTTTCAACTCCTACCTGTGGGCCATGTCTTGGGGGCCATATGGGGGTCCTGGCTGAGGGGGAGAGGGCCATATCCACCACAAATAGAAACTTTGTCGGGCGGATGGGCCACCCAACCAGTGAAGTCTATCTAGCCAGTCCAGCAGTTGTTGCTGCCTCAGCCATAAAGGGAAGGATTGCTCATCCGGATGAGATTTGATTAGATGAAGCTAAAAGGTACGGTGCATAAGTTTGGGGATGATGTCGACACAGACGAGATCATCCCTGCTAAGTATCTTGTTACTACCGACCCGGCAGAGTTGGCAAGGCACTGCATGGAGAGAAAGGTCGAGAGATTTTCTCAAAAGGTAAAGGCCGGGGATATCCTTGTGGCAGGAAAGAACTTTGGCTGCGGTTCTTCGAGAGAACATGCCCCTCTTGCCCTGAAGGGATGTGGTGTATCCTGTGTGATAGCCAAAAGCTTCGCTCGAATCTTCTTTCGTAATTGTATCAACATGGCCCTTCCAGTCTTGGAGAGTCCTGAAGCGGTCGAGGGAATTGGTCAGAACGATGTCTTGGAAATTGACTTAACCAGAGGAGAGATCAAAAATATGACAAAGAAACAAATCTATAAGGTAGCGCCCTTCCCGAAGTTCATTCAGGGTATAATCGCTTCCGGTGGGCTGCTAGAATCTATCTCTCTAAAATCCCGATAAGAATATCAATCGATGTCATCATTATTATAAGAGGGGACATGATGTATAAGATAGCCGTTATCCCTGGCGATGGAGTTGGGCCTGAAGTGGTGGCCGAAGGATTGAAGGTCCTGTCAGCCGTAGCTTTGAGGGCGAACTTCAAATATGAAATTGTCGAGTACGACTTCGGTGGAGAGAGGTACCTGAAGACCGGTGAGGTCCTGCCCGACTCTGTTCTTGAAGAGCTGAAAGGGATTGATACCATCTATCTTGGAGCAGTGGGCCATCCAGAAGTTCAGACAGGCATCCTGGAAAAGGGGCTTCTTTTGAAGCTCCGATTTGGCCTGGACCAATATATTAACTTGAGACCGGTAAAGCTCTACCCCGGGGTTGAGTCTCCCCTGAAGGATAAGGGCCCGGAGGATATTGACTTCGTAGTTGTCAGGGAGAATACTGAGGGTCTTTATCTGGGAGTTGGAGGGTTCACAAAGAAGGGTACACCCGACGAGGTGGCTGTTCAGGAAATGATAAATACCCGCAAGGGAGTGGAGAGATGCATCAGGTATGCCTTTGAGCTGACCAAGAGGAGAAAAAAGAGGATGCGGTTGACCCTTTGCGATAAGGCAAACGTCCTCACGTATGCTCACGACCTCTGGCGAAGGACGTTTAAAGAAGTGGGCGAGGAGTATCCACAGATAGAGAAGGATTACGCCCTTGTGGATGCTGTCTGCATGTGGATGGTCAAAAACCCGGAATATTTTGATGTCATCGTCACCTGCAACATGTTTGGGGACATCATTACAGATCTTGGGGCCATCATCCAGGGAGGGATGGGGATCGCTGCTGGGGCGAACATCAACCCAAAAGGGGTAAGTATGTTTGAGCCAATCCATGGCTCTGCCCCAAAATACACCGGGAAAAATGTCATTAACCCTCTGGCAGCTATCGCGGCTGTTCAAATGATGCTGGAGGTTTTAGGAGAGGAAAAGGGAGCTCAATCGATAGAAAGGGCTATCATAAAGACTTTGACAAGCGGGAAGATAAAGGACCTATCTGCCGGCAAGATGGGCCTTAGCACAAAGGAGGCAGGAGATTTGGTTGCAAGTTTCGTTTAGTTGAATGCTGGATGCAGGTTTAAATCTAATAGGATATAGATATAGGCTCAAGACCGATGAGCAGGAAATTACCTCGGGTTACGACGGACGTTATCATTGAGTTGGGAGACAGAGGCATCGTCCTGGTCAAACGGAAAAAACCCCCTCTTGGTTGGGCCCTTCCTGGTGGGTTTGTGAACTATGGGGAGAGCCTGGAGGATGCTGCCAATCGAGAGGCCAAAGAAGAGACCTCATTGGATGTAACACTGACCAGGCAATTGCACACCTATTCCAGTCCTGACAGGGATCCTCGAGGACACACCATTACTACTGTCTTTGCGGCAACTGCCTCTGGGACGCCAAGAGCCTCATCGGATGCCCAAGAAATTGAGGTTTTTAAGAGAAGCGAAATACCAAAAAATATGGCCTTCGATCACAAAAAGATTTTAGATGATTACTTCGCTACCATAGTTTAAAAGGATAAGCGATGGAAAAATATAATACTGCTGTTGTTGGTGCAACTGGGGCTGTTGGACAGGAGATGGTCAAGATCCTGGAAGAAAGGGACTTCCCTGTGGCCAAAATCAAACTTTTAGCCTCAGCAAGGTCGGCTGGAAGAGATCTGAAGTTCAAGGGTCAGCCGGTGAGGGTAGAGGAGCTTACTTCTGAGTCATTCAAAGGCCTCGAGGTTGCTCTGTTTAGCATCGGCGCCCAGATCAGCAGGGAGTTTGCCCCGATAGCGGTGAAGGCAGGGGCTGTGGTAGTGGATAATTCCAGCGCCTGGAGGATGGACCCTGATGTTCCTCTGGTGGTTCCGGAGGTCAATCCCCATGTTCTGGCCGAACATAGAGGAATCATTGCCAACCCAAACTGCTCCACAATCCAGCTAGTAGTGGCGCTCAAGCCCCTGCACGATAGGGCAAAGATCAAGCGAACGGTGATCTCCACATATCAATCTGTGTCGGGCTGGGGAAGGGAGGCAATGGAACAACTCTGGCAAGAGACACAGGAAGTAATGAACAAGGGCGATCCTCGATCCTCGATCCTCGATCCTGGCAGATTTAGAACAGCCTCCAGCCTCCAGCATCCAGCATCCAGAGTCTTGCCCCACCAGATCGCCTTCAACTGCTTCCCACAGATAGATGAATTTCTTGAGAATGGATATACCAAGGAGGAGTTGAAATTAGTCAATGAGACCCGAAAGATCATGGAAGATGATTCTATGGCCATCACTGCAACCTGCGTGAGAATACCCGTCTTTCTGGCTCACTCCGAATCTGTCAACCTGGAGACTGAAAGGAAGTTGACCGCCAAGGAGGCTCGTGATATCCTTTCTCAAGCTCCGGGAGTAGTGGTGATCGATGATCCAGCGAAACTCGAGTATCCCATACCCATAGATGCCGAAGGCAAAGACGAGACCTTTGTTGGAAGGATCAGGGAGGATCCTACCCTGCCCAACGGCCTCAACCTTTGGATAGTCTCGGACAATCTGCGCAAGGGCGCGGCCCTGAACGCCATCCAGATCGCAGAGCTCTTAATAGAGAAGCGGCTAATTTAGCTATCCGACTGAGACAGAGGGACATAAATGTCAAATATGACGCTCGCTTCGCTCGCTAGATTTGAAATGTTTTGCATTTCAAATATGACGCTCGCTTCGCTCGCTAGATTTGAAATGTTTTGCATTTCAAATATGACGGCGCGCTTTGCTTGCGCCTAGATTAAAGATGCCGTAAAAGCGCGACGACAAATCAAGATTCTCGCCGAAGGCGAGGCATCTTTAATTTGACACTCGCTGGATTCAAAATGCTTTGCCTCTCAAACATAAAGCTCGTCATTGAATATGA
>Ga0114921_10000195_pt1 | contig 25215 bp, 21 predicted proteins | sample BentaG_FD_87016 | JGI IMG/M metagenome (GOLD analysis project Ga0114921, IMG submission 87016) | Deep subsurface microbial communities from South Atlantic Ocean to uncover new lineages of life (NeLLi) - Benguela_00093 metaG | ecosystem: Environmental > Aquatic > Marine > Oceanic > Sediment ... | reverse complement strand
TGAACTCGACGTAAAACCTACGTTGGTGGCGAGCACCATAATCAGTACATCAAGGTATCTAGAAAGAGAAAATATTCCAGTAAATGAGATAACAGAAGATCGGTTCTACGAAATATTTGAATTTCTCTCTCAAGAAATATTCGCAAAGGAAGCGCTCCCAGAAGTGTTGACATCAGTAGCAAAAGATCCAGATACACCGCTAGATGAACTTGTGGAGAGAATTGGTCTTACTACTCCTCTATCAAAGGATGAGGTAACAAAAATTATCAAAGAAACAATCGAAAAAAATGAAGACTTAGTTAAAGAAAGGGAAATGGACGCTCTTAAACCTCTCATGGGAGAGGTGATGAAAAAACTACGAGGAAAGGTCGACGGAAAAACAATCAGTACTTTGCTTGAACAACAATTAAAGGAGCACTTATCGTAAGTATTTACTCACGTAAGCCCCATCACGAGCATATCCTTGCTTATAAAACCATTGTCTTACGCCTAAACCACTAAGGACTGAAATTTTCGCGACATCGTAGTGTTCTCTGCTGAGGCGTTCTGCCTCATTTAATAATAATTCTCCTATCTTACGGTGTTGGACCTGATGGAGATTTGGTTTTTTTCCAATTGGAACCAGTTCTCCAAAAACACGCAGTTCTCTTACGATAGTTGTCATCGTTTCTGTGATTTCTTTTCGATGGGCTTTCTCAGATGGGACACGCAGACGTATTAATCCAAGAAGAATATCTTGTTTTGTATCCTCGTATGAAATGAAATTTTCGATTCCTTCTGAAGCGTCATTTTTATCTATGATGATTTCGAGATTTTCTGGTTTTGGAGTGATTCCTGATTTTCTATGAACGATACCTTGTTCGCGACATCTAATACAAGAGCATGTTATTCCACTTTTGCTTAATTCTTCATGCGCAAGCTCTCTAAGATTGCCTTTCTTGACTCCATCTTCGATCATCGCAGAAATATCTCTTTGAATTCTCTGTATACGAACCCACCTTGGAATATTTGGTAAAACTTGCGATAATAGACTCGTCATTGTTTCAGTGTTATAAGGTTTGTAGTTACCACTCTGCCATAATTCATACAGTTCTGTGTCTTTGATAACCAAACAAGGATAAATCTTCAGATTATCTGGCTTAAAAAAGGGGTTTTCAAAGATCTCTTGAAACATTTTCAGATCTCGTTCTACATTCGATCCCGGAAGACCTGGCATAACATGAAATGCAACCTTTATTCCAGCATCCTTTAGAATGCGAGTGGCTTCAATAACGTCCTGAACTGTGTGACCTCTTTTGCATATCTCATAGACATCGTCAAAAATAGTTTGTACACCCAATTCAACAGTAGTGACGCCCAAATGAAGCATATCATCTGTATGGGATATCTTGGAATAATCCGGGCGCGTTTCGACAATGATACCTACAAGCTTTCGTTGTGCTGTTTCTACAGCCCTTTTGAGTTCTTCAAAATCAGAATAGCTTTCATCACATAGCGCTTCAAGGCATCTGTGAACGAAACTTAATTGATATTCATAGGGTAAATAAGTAACCGTCCCGCCTTTCAAGGATAGGAGAATCTTGTCTGTGGCATGACCTATAAGTTCCAATTGATTAAGCCTCGTCTTTACCTGCAAATAAGGGTCGTAATCGTTTTGTATACCTCGCATCGTTGAAGGTTCGTGTCCAGTGTAACTCTTTGGAACATCTGAAAAAGTTGGACAATAGATACATGACTGATTAGGGCAGGGATAAGGCTTTATCATAACTGCAACGACAGCAATACCTGAGATTGTTCGCATACTCTTTGTCTTTAATATAGGAAGAAGAAGCATTTTTTCCTCTGGAGTTGTGTGGGAAAGAATAGTCGCGTTCGAGACAATACCTACTGAAGGATATTTCTTTGCATGACGTTTTTTGAGTTTCTGAACAAGCTGTGCATCTACCTCAGATAAAGTCGTAAGTAATTCCTCAATAATTCCCCTGCAAACACTTTCTTCTAACGTACTGGACACTATAACTGCGCCTCAGTTCTCTTTAAAATGTAAATTCATTTGTCTTAAAGACTTAAGATCTTTAAAAGGCTTCGTTTGTGCACAATTTTAGTCAGTAATAGGGATAAGTCTACCCGAAGGGTCTCGCTTAGAATGCCCGAACTCATTCATAGTGCGAAGTACTTTAGACTCAAAAATCGGACCATCTTTACAGACGATTTGCTCATTAATACAGCAACTACCACATAATCCAATGCCGCACTTCATATATCTCTCAAGACTAGCTTGGAAAGCAATGTTTTTTGATTCTGCAATATTAAACGCAGTTTTAAGCATAGGTTCAGGACCACAAGCATAGATTTGATCAAAGGTTTTCTTTCGAAGAGTTTTATCCATCAACTCAGTCACTAGTCCATGAAAGCCCATTGATCCATCATCTGTAGCTATGGACAAGCGAAAGTTTTCAAGTGATGTATATTCTTGCAATGAATTCTGGAATAGGAGTTCATTCTTAGTTAATGCTCCAATAAGAACAGTCACAGATTTCTGTGCTTCAATAAGTTGTAAAATAAGTGGAAAGAGACATGCCATACCGACTCCTCCTCCCACGACTAATATGCGACTACCTGCAATTTTAAATCCATTCCCATAGGGACCTCTCACACCAATAAGTGAACCTTCAGGTATCAAGTGCGTCTTTTCTGTAGAAGACCCCACCTTTTTCACAGTAATCCCGATAAGTTCTTTTTTAGGATCAATATAAGATAGGGACATAGGAATTTCATCATTGAATGTCCATATCATAAGAAATTGACCTGGAATTCCTTGCTGGGCTATTAAAGGAACTTTCATGAAAAAGGTTTTAATAGAGGGGGTGTTTGTTTCGATTTTTTCGAGAGGTACTACAATAGGTTTGTTCATGCTATTATCACCTTTCTCGACCTTACAAAAACAATTTCTTGGCAGCTTTCTCAAACATATTAACATTGTTTCGCTCTATCTCTAGATCTGAGCGCGCTATTTTTTCTAATCTTTTATCTGCACAGTTTTTATCATTTTTTATCGTGTTTGGCATAAGAGAGATTTGCCGTCTTGTCAAAGAAACATTTGCAGCGATTTCCAAGGCTTTTGGAACACACTTCTCACCGTATTTCTCTTCTATTCTCAAGAACAAATCATATCCTAATGCGTAGGGATTGATAGTAGAGTTCTCATATTTTAAGGCGAAATACTCATGCCTCACATTGAATTCTTCGCTTTCAAGTACCGTTTTTTTGAAATATTCTATCTCGTGATGTATCCCTTGAATAAACAGTTGATCCTGATCAGCGATTTTTTCAAGCAGTTTTTCGAAAGTCTTTAACTCTAACCATGTTGCGAATCCTTCATCGACTACCAATGTAGACACACAAAGCCATTGAATCCCTATGCCATACTTGTTTGATATTTTTTCTAAATCTTTCATAAGCAATTCGATGCCTTTGTGGTAGTATTCTAATTCAAGCAATTTTTTCCCTAATGTCGTATGCTGATGGAAGTAACCATGACCAAATTTTTCATGGATGATAATGCTCAGAAGGTTCGCGATGGATTGCGGATAAAGATATGTCTCCAGATCATAAAGGATATTCATCTCACCAAGAGGATCTACAAAAGCCATCTGTTGTATTGGGATTTTGGAAATGGCTGTCTTTTTTGGAAGATGCGTCTTTCCATCTTCTTCGGTTTCATAACGAAAATAATACTCTGATAGCGCTTCGCGAAATGAATTGATATCATGGTATACGATAGGAAATTCCCCCAATGTAATTCCTAATTCCTTCACGATATTCGCTACCAGACTGACTTTCTTATTGATTTCACTTACCACACCAGTTTTCAATGTTTTTTTAGGGTACACTTGTAACGTAACAGGCGATGTAAAAGCGCGGCATTTCACATTTTTTTTGTTGAGATATATTAGTTGTGGGTGCATCCTGCTATAGAATGGAATGGATGCCCGAACTGTGAATTCGATAAGAATTGGATCATTAGTTGATAGAAAGCGATTGATTTCTATCGTGCCATCATTTTCCAATTGCGTCCTTGAGATTACTTTTACTTCCTTTTTAGGGAACACACCATCGATTTGCTTAATATAGACCGAAGTATCGGAATTGATCTTTATTGCGTAATGTATTTCTTCATCCACCTCTACTTGAGCCTTATCAAGGGATATAACAAAGTTTATACTGCTAGGTTCAAACTTAGTTGTTGCATCGAATACAGGAGTGTAAGGCGTAAAAGGTATAGCGATGGATTTGAAGACATTTTCCTCTATAGCCTCTAATTGAGGCAGGGTGGCAAGCGAGTCCCTTACAAATCCATATCGTTCCATATCTTCCGCATCTTTAAAATACTGAAGTGCTTCGCTCAACACGGCTGTCATTTTATCCTTAAGCGTGCTTTTCTCAGTAGGATCGTCGCTTTTCTGGAATAATAATGAATAATAGATATATTTCAATAACTTCTCGAATCCAGAAACCCCACTGGATGTTTTTTTGAACATTTTCAAAGCACTGGTCGCATTTTCAAAAAACTTATTGGAAAAAGCAAAATTTGTATTCAATTCTGCGAGATTAAGGTCTGTGTCACGGCGCATAATTTCTAACGCATACATCCAACCTTGACAAAAGAACTTTAATCCTTCACATAATTGTTTCAATCGTTCGTCGGTTGCTAGCACCTGTGATGCATTTTCAAATTGATCGGATGCACTAGCAAGATATGAGGCTGCACTTTTATATTCACCATTTTTTATGGCAATTTCGGATTTTTCGAGCCCGAATAATCCGTTAGCAAAATTATAGTAGCCTGCAATGTGAATATTTCGATCAGTAAATGGTTTTAATAGAGCATTAGCCTCTTTAAGTAGTTTTAATGACTTCTCGCTGTATCCAGTATTACGATAGATTAATGATTTCAAAATATTGGATTGAGCAACGCAAAACGCCTTTGAGGATTCAAAAAAGAATTGTTGTGAGTCATAAGCGCTTCTATCAATAAAATATTGAAATTGAGGTTTATGATCTTCAACATAGTGTTTCCCAGCCTCCTCAAATAGACGAGTAATATTGGTCAGAATTTTGAGCGTTTCTCTGTAATTTTCCTCTACAAAACACAAAAATGCCTCTTCAAGCAAGGAATATACCTTATATAATACACTTTCATATGAATACAGTTCATGTGATTGTAACAGTGAACCTGCCCTATTGTATAATGCCAAAGCGTGGGTATAATTTCCATTATGATGTGAGTCCTTTGCTTTTGAAACCATCAACCTAGCTTGTAGGTATGTGTTCAAATTATGATAATACGGATAATCTTTTCCTGCTTGGATTATCTTATCTATAAGATGAATCGCTAGTTCGTAATGTTCTATTGATAACGGGTAATCTTGGTAATCTTCCGCAATTATGGCGATTTTATATGCCTCAAAAAACGCATCCTTGAACTCATCGGTCTCTAATGCAGATTTATATGATTTCTTAGCAAATATTACTGCCCTTTTAAAGTAGGTCTGGTTGTGTTCGACTTTTGATAAGTCTAAATATAGTGAAGAAAGATCACGCCAATTAGAATATACATGTGCCGACCAAGCTGCAGAAATTTTTTCATCGTCTATGAGTAATTCCTCACATTTTTTCAAATAGTCTAACTTCTCTTTTCGTGAAGTAGCAAATGATGCCTTTATCATATACACTGTGTTCAGGGCGTGATGCAATTCTGCCTTATCGCGAGTACTCTTCATTTTCGCAGATAGAGATATCTCGTTCATCTTTTCTGCAGATTTTATAGCTTCGTTGATATAATAATTAAATTTTTTCTCTTTTACTGCTTCGAAATAGACAATAGAGGTATAGATAAGTGCCTGGATTTCATATCGATAGAAATGTAGGTGTGGCATGCAAATCAGGGTTTCGTATTTATGTAGTTTCTTGAAATCATTCAAAATTTCATTGAATAATGCTCTTTTTCTCTCACTTACCCCCGCTGCATGATTTACGCGCTCTAAGTTGAGCCGAACGTAGTTTAATAGAGCCAAATATTCAAATTCAATTGAACCATATGAACGAGCCACCTCAAACAAGGTATCATAAGGACGCATAAATTCTATAAAATCTGCTTCAGTAGTAGCTTTGTCTCCTTGTAGTATTAGTTTTGGCAAATAATCGATAAAGGCAAAAATATAAGCTGATAAGACACGTGCGTCTCTGTTGTTCGTGTTTTGACTTAGTTCTAGGGCTTTATGTGCTAATTCTCTAGTTTTCTCTAAAACATCCCTTTTTTGTTTAAGAGTTGCCTCCTTAAATTTATGAAAAAGTTGCAAAACGAGTCCGTAGGCACGCCAAACACATCCTAAAGAATAATAATCACTGATTTCAATATCAAGATATTTTTTTGGCGCTAGTGTCACTTTTTTGATTATTTTTCCACCTAAGTTGCAGATATCCTGAATAGATGCTTCTTCGTTTTCATATTTCATGGTATGGTACTTTAGGAAGCATTCTAGATGGTATGATCTCAAAAGTTGTCTTATCTGGTTCATTTCTTCTAAAATGCTACGCGCATTGAATATTAGTTCAAGAGCTCGATTATATTGTAGTAGACGCTTTTCACTATTCTTGATCACTAAGCAGTATTCGATAATAACTTCTGCCGTGTTTAAGCAGATGACCGGATCCTTCAGTTGTTGCATTGTTTCTAATTGAGAAAGGATGTCATGTATTTTCTTTTTTCTTTCTTCCAGAGTTCGGATTTTAAAATAACTTTGCATCTCACTTTCAAAATTCATTATTTTCGCCCAGAAAAATCAATGAACTAGTCTGCTAGAGGATTGATCTATACACCTTTCTAAATTAAGTAAAGCAAGATTAAATAATATAACCAAGTAACTGATGGAAATCCCTCTAAAGGCTTTTTATCCAAATATTTTGCGTCCATTTTAATTAAAAAAATTTTAAAAATTAATTTCCTTTTTATTCTTTTAATTATTTCTGTGTTCATAGCCGTTAAGTCATATATTGTCACTTAAACTGACATTTTGTCCTTTTAATCGACTTTTAGTTTCAATAGATTTGTGGTCTTTAAATATAGGATTGAATTCTGCTGCCAGTATAATGTTTAGGAGGGTATATCTTTGGATCCAGGCGTAGGTCTTCCATGGTAAAAACTCTGATTGAAAGTTTTATACATCAAATTTTTTTTTCTCAAATAACCTAACAATATTGTTATACACTTTTTTTTTAATAGAAGACATAGCGTTTATTTTTTACTTTTTCTAGTGCCCGATCAAATTTCAATAGTCTCCCGTCATTATTGTGGAAAATAAACTACTGAATTTAGTTTTGAGACAACCTAAGAACGTTCGATTCTAACTTAGTAAATAAGATTATTAGTTAAGATCAAGGATTTATCTTGCATTCTTTATTTTTAGAAATAATTAAATACAAAATATAGTATTATAATATATAATTCGACAAAACATAATGATAATATTAAAAGACAATTAGAATACTGCATTATAATCTGCTAATCGACAAAAGTTGATAATAATGTCGAAAGACAAGAAAAAGAAGAAATTTATTCAAAAAACGGAAAAAGAAGGTAGTTCCTCCTCATTCATTGGATTAAAGGTTGAATCCTTCACTAAGGAAGATCTTGATACTCTAAATGATCTATTTAGTATACTTGCCAGCGATAAGAGACTTTCAATATTAGACACGACCATTTCCGATAGTGCCACCAGATTAAAGGACATAGCAAAAGAATTTGGGTTGAAAAGCAGCGCACAAGTTGCATTACATGCTAAAAAATTGTTAGACGCAGGTTTATTGATAAAGAAGGGTGAATCTCTTAGAGATTCACGTGAATACCTCCCAACAATTCCCGAAGAGACTTATATTTTTCTTCGCCTGGCCTTAATATATACAAAAATCTTACAATCACGGAAGGTAGAACTAGAACTCGAACAATTAAAAGATGTTGCGGAAGCGGCGCATGAAAAACTCTTAACCAGTCCCATTCGCACTACTACTGCAAAGTTGTCCAGAATTCCCGCTCAATATGAAGAATCAATAAAACTTGCTCAAGAGAACTCTCAAAAGTTATCAAAGAAATTTACAAAGATAATCAACGTAAAAAAAATCTAATTGTTTATAGAATGCATCATTTCGTATTTATTGGGGATGAAATTTTGGGAGGAGGAAGATGGATCGCCATATGCTTTTTAAAATTCCCATTTAAAGAACACTTGCATTGTGCTATCCCTTTAGCAAGGATTAAAGTCTGTGTGTCAGTCCAATGATTTCTTCCAAACGAGTATAACCTTTTCTTTTTAGATAACTTAGAATTCCCTCGGTTAAATTATTAAACATATCTAGGTAAGAGGTCCAAAGAAGTCCGGTCCCCACTTGAATTGCAGTAGCTCCAGCAAGAAAGAATTCAATAGCATCTTCCCAAGAAACGATACCGCCAACGCCGATAAGAGGTATCTCCACTTCTTTATAGAGATCATAAATATGTTTTATTGCGATGGGCTTTATTGCAGGCCCAGAAAGTCCTCCAAACTTATTTGACAAAAGGGGCAGGCCTGTTTCAATTTCTATACACATTGCCCGCACTGTGTTTATAGCCGTAATAGCATCTGCCCCATTATTTTCCGCACTTTTTGCAATGGGAATCAGATCAGATACGTTTGGTGTGAGTTTTACAAAAACAGGAATATGAACGGCTTTTTTTACGGCGTTTACAATTTCACCAGTTAATTGAGGATCTTGTCCGATAGCGGCACCATATTTTCCTCCATGGGGGCACGAAAGGTTTAGTTCAAGGGCATCTGCGCCGCATTTTTCCATTTCTTTTGCAATAACGCAAAATTCTTCTATTTCTGCACCAAATATACTAACAATTATTGGAGCATTTCCTTGTTTCGCCTCGGGTATTTCTTTGGAAAACTCTAAATACCCTGGATTTGAAAGACCAACTGCATTCAAACAACTAAATTCATTTAGAGCTATAACTGTTGGATTATCATAACCTTCTCTGGGTTCAGGACCGATGGACTTTGTAACAACCGCACCAGAACCAGCTTCCGCAACTCGTTTAAGTACCGGTCCAGAAATACCTAGAATTCCAGCAGCTAACATGACGGGATTCTTAAGCTGTAATGTTGCAAGGTTAATCGATAGAGTTGGCATACTCATAAATCATAAACAACCTATCATTAAATCTAGTTGTTACCAAACAAATGAATGGTTTCAATACTAATTTAATATCTTCTCTAGATTTGATTAATGAGATGCATTTATAGGATGAACGGATTATGAAACGTGCATATATTGTGGAGAACGTCGCAGGAATCTATGGAGTTGACGAGAATAGCGAAATTATTTATCGCGTGCTCTTTCCAAGTACACCCGAGAAAATTGTAGAAAAAATTGAACTCATTCAATCAGGACAACTTGTAGACGAATTGAAAGATGTTCTAAGCGCACTAAAGCAAAAAGAAATTCAAGAAATCGTTGTTGAAGGCGAGAAATTAGCAAAAAGCATACAGGAACAATTCGATATTCAAATTACGATCGAGAAAGGAAATACTGTCGCTAAAGATTTTCGTGAACGATTTTTCCCGATTGCGAAAGAAGAAGGAATTAGCAACTTTCAATTTATATTACAATCAGTAGGCTTATTGCAAGCACAAAAGAAGATAAAACGGGCCTCTGAACGAAGAGATAAAATGGTCGCACAAGCGATTAAAGCAATAGATGACATTGACCAAACGTTGAATTTATTCTCAACTCGAATCCGAGAATGGTATGGTCTCCATTTTCCAGAATTGGACAAACTCGAAAATCATGAGGCTTATGTAGGTCTGGTAGGATCATTAGGTCCACGCCACCATTTTTTAGTTTCGGAAATTCAAAAAATAACGGACATGTCTTCAGATAAGGCGAAGGAAATAGAAAGCAATGTTAAAAGATCAATAGGCGCAGAAATGACTGAAGATGACCTAAAATCACTTATAGGATTTGCAAATATAACACATGACTTATATAAAGTCAGAAAAGAGAGTGAACATTACATAGAAGAAACCATGAAAGAGGTTGCGCCAAATGTGACGGCTGTTGTTGGTGCGCTACTCGGAGCGCGAGTTATCAGCATTGCAGGAGGCCTTCTAGAACTAGCACGCCTTCCTTCGAGCACAGTACAAGTTCTCGGTGCAGAAAAAGCATTATTTAGAGCTATAAAAACGGGGAGTAAACCTCCAAAGCATGGTGTGCTATTTCAGAAACCAGAAATACATAATGCAAAATGGTGGCTACGCGGAAAAATTGCGAGGTGCGTCGCGGGCAAACTAACAATCGCCGCAAGAGTTGACGCCTACGCAGGTGAGTTTATTGGAGACGAGTTAGCATTAAGCGTAGTCAGAAGGATTGAAGAAATAGAGAAAAAATATCCCTCGCCGCCTGCTAAAAAAGAAGTAACAAGAAAAAAGAAAAAGAAGAAAAAGAAAAAGAAAAAGAAAAAGAAAGGCAAAGAAAAAGGAGTGCCTGAAAGAAAAAAACCGTCTGAGGGGTAGATATGAACGAAAATATTCATTTTATAGAAAAAAGGGTCACCACAAAGAATCTAGCGCCGGGGAAAACAGTCTATGGGGAGCGTTTACTTCAATACGAAGGAGAAGAATACCGAGAATGGGATCCTTATCGTAGTAAATTCGCTGCAGCCATTCGAAAAGGGCTAAAACAAACTCCTATCGAGCCAAAAATGCGTGTACTTTACTTGGGAGCTGCGTCAGGCACAACATCAAGCCATGTTTCAGATATTGTAGGAGAAGAGGGTATTGTGTACTGTGTAGAATTTTCCCCTCGTGTAATGAGAGATTTATTACGCGTATGTGAAAGCAGACCCAATATGATACCGATTTTAGCGGATGCACGTTTTCCAGAGAAATACAGGATGTTTATTGGGCCTGTAGATGTGATATATCAAGATATTGCCCAACCTGCGCAAGCGATCATTTTAGTGGATAATGCCAAGTTATTTCTTAAAAGCGGAGGCTATGCGGTGCTAGCTATTAAAGCCAGGAGTATTGATTCAACCAAAGAGATCTCTTTAATATTCTCAGAAGAGATTAATATTCTTAAAAAAAGCGGTTTCGAAGTGAAAGAGAACATTGAAAGCTTGAAACCTTTTGATAAAGATCACTGTATGGTAATTGGTCAATTTATTGCCTAAATTAGTTTTCTTTTATTTTTGTGATTTATATTTTCATGGAAAAGGAAAAGCCATAAATAAGACTTAGAAGGGGGGAGGAAAGTTGATGAAGATCGCGATTGTAGGCATAGGAGGCGTGGGAGGATACTATGGAGGAAAACTGGCCAAAAGATATGCTACCACAGGTGAGCATGAAGTTTTATTCTTAGCCCGGGGTGAACATCTAACCGAAATCAAGAGAAATGGACTGTCGGTAATAACCCACGAGGGCGATGTTACAGCGATACCCACGGTAGCGACAGATAATCCAAAAGACTTAGGATTATTAGATCTTGTTTTCTTCTGTGTAAAGACTTACGATCTTGAAAATACAGCACGGCAGTTAATAGACAATATGCATGAGAACACTGTTGTGGTCACTCTACTAAATGGAGTCGATAATACAGATAGATTAAAATCTATACTGTCAAAGGGCACCGTACTTAATGGAGGTGCGTACATTAACTCTTTTATTCAGACACCTGGTGTCATAAAACAAGTTGGTGGTTTCCGTCAATTGATATTTGGTCCCGAAAACGGCACGCCAGAAAAATATCGGTATATCGAGGACCTTTTAAGGAATGCCGACATAAAGGCTGAGCTGACTGCTGACATCTCAGTTCAGGTTTGGACAAAGTACATTTTTGTCGGTCCGCTGGGAACCATAACTTCACTATTGCAAAAGCCTGCTGGTGCAATAATTGAAGATGATAAAAGCAAGCAAATGTTGAAAGGACTTATGGAAGAACTTAAGTTAATAGCTAAAAAAAGAGGAATAATTTTACTGCAAATGTGCAAAGAAAGCCCAGTCCTTCAGGGCGGGGATGAATTTGCACAAACTTTATATAGGATTCTGCCCTTAAATACTTAGTGATATGTTCCGAGAGTCGCATCGGAGTTATTTTTATGCAGGTGAAGAAAGGAATCAGGTTGCAGATATATCCGAATAAAGAGCAGAGCATACTGCTCAATAAAACGCTCGGTTGCTGTCGATTCCTTTATAACAAGATGCTGGAAGAATATGTCAAGATTTATGCTCAATTAAAAGACGATAAGGACGCGCTCTACAGTCATCAATACAAGACTGCGAAGCAATACAAGCAGGAGTTCCCGTTTCTTAAAGAAGTGGACGCTAAGGCGCTGCAAACTGAGAACCGACACCTGTTTGCCGCCTACCAGCACTTTTTTGAGGGGCTTAAAACGGGCAGGGCGGTGGGCTTTCCCAAGTTTAAGTCAAAGAAACAATACCCGCAGACCTATACCACGTATAACATCAACAACAGCATACGGATCGACAACCAAAAACGGAAGATACGCATTCCGAAGGTCGGTTGGATCAAGTACAGGGATAACCGCGCGATTACCGACCCGATCAAGCACATCACCCTCAGCAAGACGGCAACTCACAAATACTTCGTGGCGGTAACGGTGGTGTGTGAGATGGAAATACCGCCCAAGAAGACGGTCTTAAACCGCGAGGATATTGCGGGGTTCGACATGTCGGCGACACACTTTCTGATCGGCGAAAGAGTGCAGTACGAGAACCCGCGATTTTATAGGGAAGAAGAGAAACGCCTCAAGAAACAACACAGAGAATTATCGCGGAAAGAAAAGGGATCAAATAATTGGGAAGCGGCACGGCTCAAACTGGCGAGTACCTATGAAAAAATTAACAACCGAAAGCGCGATTGGTTACACAAGACCACCCATGACTTGAGCGAGAGATACGATGCCGTTATCTTAGAAAACCTCAATATCAAGGGGATGCAGCAGTTCAACTCGGGTCTTAGTAAGTCCATCGCGCTGGACTTCTCTTGGTGTCAGTTTCGGACGTATTTGGACTACAAAGTGGACTGGAAGGGCAAGTATTTCGTCCTGATTGACCGTTTTTTCCCCTCCAGCAAACTGTGTTCGGTCTGCGGTCAGATAAACAATGACCTCACACTGAGCGATAAAGCCTGGACTTGTAAACATTGCAGCACTACACACCATCGAGATAAAAATGCCGTCGTCAATATCAAAAGCGAAGGTGTCAGAATCCTACAAGAAGAAATCGGAATCGTGGTCTACCCACACCATGATACGTCTACCGTAGGGACTACGGGAAGTCACGCCTCTGGAGAGAATGTAAGACCCTATACCGATACCGGGCAGTTCTCGTTGAATGAGGAATCCACTTGCCTTTAGGCTGTGGTAGTTCAACTGAGGATATCATTTCTTCGTCATTAGAGACGCTATCCCGCTTTCCTTATGATGCAACAACTTCAATGCAGAGAGATTTCGAAAGTGGAAGAAAAACAGAACTTGATACCTTTACCGGTTACATTGTAAAAAGTGGCAAGGAATTAGGAGTGGAAACACCATTATATCAGGAAGTCTACAATGAACTTCTCAAGAGACTTCCTTAATGCATGGACAAGAATGCATTTTAAAAAATATAAGTGTAAATATTGCGAAATGCATCTAGTCTGCTTTTATAAATAGTTGCACTTCTCGTATGTCTTCCGGTATATCTCTTAACTCTTTAGTAAGACCAAATACAACACTACGAAAGACTGCTTTAACAAATGGATGAAGTTCTATTACGTCATCGTTTACTTGTAATTTAACTTCCATAAAAAAACCTCCTTTCTTAGAATGTAAGAAAATGGAAACTTGTGGAGTATTTCCTCAACGACTTTGGTAAGCAGTAAGCATAAATTTATAAATCTCACGCACAGATTGAGTAGTGAGGTGAAAAGGAAATGCCAGGTTCTCATGGTTCATTGACAAAGGCTGGTAAGGTTCGCTCCCAGACACCAAAGGTTAAGGGTAAAGAGAGACATTCACCAATACCTAGAATGAGAAATAAGAAAAATTATCTTAAACGTTATGTAAAAGGGCGCGAAGTTGGTCAGGCACGTTAATTTTTAATAAAAACAACTATTCTTTCTTTAAATTTGTTTAATTAACATCTTATTTATTTTAATACGAGTATTAATTTTCTATGTAAGGCAGTGACAAAAGGTGAAATCAACTCCCAGGAAGTCCATAGATATTTTATACAAACTAGACATCGCAAGAATAAACAATCATCTACCACGACAATTTAAGACTCTTGCTACACTTTTAAAAGAAGATAGACCCTCTGTTTTGACAAAAGATGGGACGAAATTTATCTTTGACAGGGAGGAACTGCATACGGTCGCGTCGGTTCTTCCAGAAGAATTCTATACTCAATTAAAATTGCCATTTCTTTTTGTTCGTCGAACAGATCTTGGAAAGTCAATATTTCATCTTAACGGAGGAAAACTCGAAAATTTTATAGCTCGAAAACTCATTAACTTAATTGAAGGTCCCATCAATCAGTATAAAATATTTAATGCAGATCTTCCACATTACTTCTATTGGGCGGATATACGTGCGTTTCGGAAAAAATTTAAAACACTTTTTACGATCGGATTTAGCGCCAGCGCTAGAACCTTCTAACTCCAAGTGTATTACAGGTAAAGGTTCTCACTTTCACCTCAATACGCATCTAAGTACTCTTCCTCAAGATGGTTCAGTGAAAATCATGGGAATTGATGAGGCAGGTAGAGGGGCGGTTCTAGGGAATTTAGTTATTGCTGGATTATCTTTTAAAAAGGAAGACGAAGCTCAACTCATCAAGATAGGTGTTAAAGACTCAAAAAAGCTGACTGCTAAGAAAAGAGAAGCTTTGTTTCCTGAAATCATGAATTTATGCAAAGAATGCAAGATTATAGAGGTCGAACCTCAGGAGATTGATGATTCAGTGTTCGATATTAAATCGAACTTAAATCTCCTTGAAATAAATAAAATATGCGAAATAATTAATGCAATTCAACCGTCTATTGTGTATATTGATGCACTAACTTCAGATGCAAAAAAATTTGCAGATACACTGAAACAATACTTAGTTCAAAGGCATATTACACTAATTGCAGAAAATAATGCAGATGAAATATATCCTATAGTTTCGGCGGCATCAATTGTTGCTAAAGTCACACGAGATAATTCACTTAATAGTCTAAAACAAGAGTTTAATTTGCCGCATATAGGAAGCGGTTATCCTTCTGATCCTAAAACAATAGAAGCTCTGAAACAGTGGATAAAAAATAGAAATATTCCTTTTTTTGTACGAAAAAGCTGGCATACATTTGTTAAGATGAGAGATTTGCAAAAAAATGCAAAAATTACACAGTTTTTCGATGTTCGAGGAGAACGCTAACTAGAACTACCCTTACGCTTCTTAATCGTTCTTTTTAATTCATTTGGAGTCTCAAATTTGGACAATTCTTTGAGTCTCATAATTGGTACGCCTTCGATATTTCTGGTTGATGATCCCTCCAGCACAAACATTGCAATTTTTCTCGTGATATCAGAGATACTTCCTGTTATTTGAACCCGCTTTTTGATGTTTTTTTCGGATTTATGTCCTACACCGGCAATAATTAACGTTGTAGCCTCATTTTCTGTTTCTTTTTCTTTTTCTTTTTCTTTTGTGACGGCGTCAAATGGCGTACATTCAGTCCAGAAAACTTCAAAACCCATTCCTATTAATTTTTCTTGGATAATTTGTTCAAAATCGTCAATCTTTGCTGGGCTATGTTGTTTTATATTGCCAAAATCGTACTCTAAAAGATCGATTGGTAAGCTTAAGTCGGTATTAAGAATTTTTTCTAGTCGCAGAAGGTTTTCTTTACTAGCATCCATTGTTCCCCGTTCATACTCGTAAATGCAGCGTTCTGAAACACCAACTTTTTCTGCAAGTTGAGCCCGTGATAAATTCACTTCTTCTCTTCTTTCTCTTAAGGTTTCTCCAAGAATTCTAGCGTAAAGGCCACCACGTTGCGCAAATACTTTTGGAAGGAATTCATGAAATAGAATAGACCTAAAGGTAGGAGGATTCACTGCAGGAACTGAATATCTTTTGTAAACCACACCATCTTCTAATGGTTCTCTGTGCGTTTTTTCTCCAACAAGCAAAGGTGTACCTGAAAATAAGTTACCCAGAAGTTTCAATTCATCTGCATGGTACTGCTGTAGACTGTCGATATTGATTAAAACTTTAATGAGCCATAATATTACATCCTTTCGAGCCAAAAAGTCGAAACATGTAGATTTAAGATCACACTGACTGATAGCGAACTCTTTTTGAATAAACAGTTTCTGCACGTAGTTTTGGAGTTCAGAGCGATTGCCGAACATTAAGTTCACCTTCGGGGCAAACAGTTGAATTTGTATAAAATCTGTAGAATCTTTTATAAATTTCTATCTTTAAGCAAATTGATTAAATGATTCTTAGGCCAAGGAGTTTACATATTTCTTGATAAACATATTCCATGTTCGCTCTATTTGGTGTTAGCACTTTTACGTCTGAACTAGACTTTAATAATCGCACGAACGGATGATTAATCATGCCCATCGTACCTACAACAGGCTTACTCGAATTTAGTCCTTTTTCAACAACCTTTTGGAATTTTTCGGAAAACAGTTCCATCTTTCCAATCTCATCAATTACGATTAAATCACATTTTTCTATAGCGGAGTTTATTGCGGTGAGGGCGAGCTCATCAAAGGCATTAATATCTACACCATATTTGCTGACTTTGAACATGCTTTTAATATTAATGTGGGCTAAAATTTCCTTTTTCCTAGTATAAAGATCAACTACCCAGAAACCTACACGTCTATTTTTTTCCTTAATCTCAGGAGTTACGATTCCTCCAACGTTGTACCCTTTTTTTTTCAACATAGAACAAAGTTTTCCAATCAACGTACTTTTTCCAGTTCTGGGAGGCGCTTGTATGAGTGCATTCATCTTTTTAAGCGAGACGAAATCGGGCATACAACTCACTAATCCTGTAGAGCATTGTATAATGTAATGGTTTTATAGACTTTCAAATTTGACAAAACATAATAAAACTTCTACTAATTCATCATATCGAAAAAAGCTTTATCTTTGACATGAACAAAGCCTAATTAAATCCTCAAGAGAAGGTTAGAATTGATGAAATAATGCTCTTACACTAACTGATAAGAACAAGTAAGTGACAACGAAATGAACGAATTTTACACACCCACTGCAATTTTAGTCGAGCGAAGGCGCAAAGAAGAAAGATCAAGAATTGCTGAACTCAATACGTTGGCTTTAGACGCAGGATACAATGTCATCGACGTTTTAAACCAAATTGGAAAACCTAACTCTTCTACCTTAATCGGAAAAGGAAAAGTTAAGGAACTAGTAGAACTTGTGAATCAAATACAACCCTCTAAGGTTATTTTTGAGAATGAGTTGAAACCAATTCAGGTCTATAATCTCCAGAAACAACTCAATTGTGAAGTCATTAGTAAAACAGAACTAATACTCGAAATATTCGCCTTGAGAGCAGGTTCTAAGGAAGCAAAACTTCAAATAGAACTCGCCCGTCTTAGATATGAACTCCCACGCCTGAAAGAATATGTTAGTCTCTCTAAGAAAACAGAATCACCAGGATTTCACGGACCTGGTGGGTATGCTATCGAAAGACATTATGAATCGGCAAAAGGCAAAATAAAAAGAACACAAAATAAATTGGAGCAGTACAGGCAGAGAAGAACAGTTATTAGAACAAGAAGAAAAAAATTGGACTTCTCACTCGTCGCATTGATGGGTTATACGAATTCAGGCAAAAGTTCATTACTTAATGCGCTGACTGAAAGTTCTGTTCCTGTAGCAAACAAACTTTTCACAACATTGAATACATTTACAAGACTTTTAAACGTCAGGGGTCGTAAGATTCTAATAACCGATACAGTGGGTCTCGTGGACGGTCTTTCTCATAAGATGATCCGTGCCTTCCACAGTACGTTAGAAGAAATAAACCTAGCAGACGTTATTGCTATATTAGTGGATATTAGTGATTCAATTGACGAGATAAGTCGCAAATACACAGTTTGTCTACAAACATTGAAAGATATTACGGTGGGCAACACGAAACCCTATTTTGTTGTAGCTAATAAAGTGGATCTTTGTGATGAACTAGAAATTGAAGAGAAGATGCTATTATTTAGAAATAAGGTGTGTATACCTGCTTCTACATGTCAAAAAATTAATCTTGATAGAATAAGAGCGGCTATTATGGATTTTCTTCCTATACAACGCGCATATATCACTGTACCCTCAAACGGTAAAGTCATGAGTTTTATTTCATGGCTTTATGATCAAGCATTTATCCTCGATCAGCAACATGTGAACTCAGAAATTTCTCTTGAAATTGAAGCGTCATCTCAGGTGATGGCTAAGGCAAAAAAATACGTGAACGACCTTAAAGGATCATTTGTTATCCAAAACAACATTTGAGTTAGTTACGTCTGTCAGAGGTCCACGTCTTAAAGTATGGGCTCAAGATGACGTAAGCCGCAAGCGTTGATTATTTTTATAGTTTGGAATATGAAACGGTCAATGCTTGAGATCGTTAAAATACTTTTTGAAACTCTTGATGAAAATGGGTCAAATCCATTTATTCGCACCAAAGAGATCGTTGAGAAAACCGGCATAAGTCATCGTTCTCTAAAGCCGCTTGTTGAATTGATTCAGTTTATTCAAAAACTAAAAACCCTAAAATTTCTCCAACAATCGCCAAGAGTAACACTCTATTTTCTTGAGTGAGGAGGGCATTTTTAAAAGGAAAAAGTTCACAGGGAGCAGATTCTTAGAACGTATGTTCAAATTGAACTCAAACGCTGTGCTGTAACAACCTGCTCTCATCGGTAATCACAACGACTACCGCAAGCTGAAAGTTGAATAAATCTTCCTGGCAAGTATTCTCTAAGGTCATCAGTCAATTCAAATAACTCGAATGCCATAATTTCCTCAGTTCTCCAAATTATTCCTTTTCCTTCTTCTTTTTACGAAATTTCACGACCTCTCCAAGTGTTGTAAAATCTTTTCCCTTCGTTGGAGGTGGCGAATATTCCTCCTTCTCAATAGGTTTGTGGATTGTGATGTTTAGCGTACGCTCCAGCTTTATAATACTCTTAGGATCGGTAGGTTTCACCCGCCCAGTTTCAATTTTTTGAATAACTGATCCCTTTTCATTTAATTCTTGGCCAAGTTCTTCTTGCGTCAATTCCATTTTTTCTCGAGCTTTTCGAATAAGAGTTGAGTAATTCTCTACAATTTCATAACGTGTTGCCCATTTCTCTGGAGAGGGGATAGATACCTTTTTTCTCCTACTTCTAGGAGTAGGTGTTCGAGTAGTGGTTCCTTTTTTCCTTCTTCGAACAGGGCTGACAGAAGTTGCGGAAGTGACTGGAGGCGCCCTTTTTATTGCCTCACCAAATCGCGCGCAATTACCACAGACCATCATTTTAGTCCCTTCAATCATTCTTTCAATCCCTCGACCTTCAATTACGCTTCCACATATCTCGCAATATCTTACTACATTTCTTTTTGGCAAATTTATCCCCTCAGACTTGTACAATAGCCATTCCAAGAATAAGAGCACAGGGAGAATTTCATGAAATATAATCTTTCTGATAAAAATAAACCTTTGTTTTTGACAAAATTGCTATAGTTTTACTTTATGGGTAGAAATATAAAAACACATTTATTCGTTACTGCGTTCAATAAGACTAATGAGTGAACTGAGGGAACTTGATGAACGAAGGTACAGAATCACCAAACGACAGAGAAGAATTTGCAAGTGATGTGATAAGAACACTTGAAAATAGAATTCGTATGATAGAGACAGAAAGAGAGATACTTAAGGCTGATAAAATCAAACTAGAGCGCGAACTTGAGGAATTGGTCTCGAAACTGGAACGAAAGACGGGAATGATGAAACACTTTGAGCAAAGGATTCGTACTCTTGAGACAGAAAAGCAAATAATCAAAACTGATAAAACCAAACTGGAACGAGAGCTTCAAACATTACATACTGAACTTGAGCAGTTAAGGGCACCTCCACTTTTAGCAGGTAGTATTAGTGATGTCTTGAAAGACAATCGTGTCATCGTAAAAAGTACTACAGGTCCTCATTTTGTTGTTCAAGTGTCGCCTTCCCTTCCCAAAGAATCAATTATTGCAGGCTCAAGAGTGGCGCTCAACCAGCGTTCGATGTCTATCGTCGAAATATTGCCTCCCGTCATGGATCCAATGGTCAGCGGGATGGAGGTCGAAGAAGCACCACAGGTGACTTACCAAGACATCGGTGGCTTGAGCGATCAAATCAAAGAGATACGTGAGATTGTTGAACTGCCTCTATTGAGACCAGAACTCTTTGAGCAGGTGGGAATCGAACCTCCAAAGGGATTACTCCTTTACGGATCTCCGGGCACAGGTAAGACCTTATTAGCACGGGCTGTCGCCCATGAAACGTCGGCATTATTCATTCGTGTTATTGGCTCTGAATTAGTTCAGAAGTACATTGGTGAGGGCGCGCGCTTAGTTCGTGAAATTTTCACTTTTGCGCGAGATAAATCACCGAGTATTGTTTTTATTGATGAGTTAGATGCCATTGGCGGAAAAAGACTAGAGATAGCTACAAGTGGTGATAGAGAGGTACAGAGAACACTCATGCAACTATTGAGTGCGATGGATGGATTTGACCCAAGAGGAGATGTCAAACTTATTGCTGCTACTAATCGGCCAGATATACTAGACCCTGCACTTCTTCGCCCTGGTCGCTTCGATCGAATTATCGAGATTCCCTTGCCAAATAAGGAAGCAGGAATTACAATATATAAAATACATGCCAGTAAAATGAAATTGGATTCCGAAATTGACTTTTCTCGGTTGATGAATGCAAGCGAAGGCGCAACTGGCGCTGACATCAAGAATATTTGTACGGAAGCCGGAATGTTTGCAATTCGTCGAATATTTGCTCGTCCTGAAGAAAAGGATGAGTCAATTCGAGTGACAGTAGATGATTTCGAAAATGCTATTGAAAAAGTCTTAGGAAAAAGCAGAGATAGTGCACGAAAAGTACAGTTCTACGCCTAAAGTGAAGTCATTCTGTTGAATAGATATTTTAATGCGCTTAAGATCTGCACTAAAATAAATTGTAGGATAGAAGTTTATTCCCAACTCGTCCTATTTTTTAGGGCTAATCACACCTTTTTTATGAAGTGATTCAATTTCCTTTTTTGAATAATCAAGAGATCTTAGAATTTCATCAGTATGCTCGCCATATCCAGGCGCTCTCGCTCTGATACTACCGGGGGTTTCTGAAAACTTGAATGGCATACCTATACACTTGATAATGCCCACACGTTCATCTTCAAAATCTACAATCATCTCACGTGCTTGAACTTGTGGATCATTCATTATTTCATCTAATTCATTGACTGGTGAAATGCAAATATCGGTCTGTTTTGAGATTTCAAGCCATTCATCTCTGGTTTTAGTCGATATAGCGTTCTTTAGGCAATCAATAATTTCTTTTTTCTTCTTACCTGTTGATTCTTGTACATCAATTAAATCCTCTCTATCAATAGCAGTGCAGAGGTTCCTCCAAAACTTTAACTCCAATGCGCTAATAGCAATGAATTTATTATCCCTTGTTTTGTAGATCCCATAGCCCGGGCGCCCTCCAGTCAATAAGTCATCGCCTCTCATGGGAATCTCTTTTGACGCCCAATATCGTGGAAATGTAAACGCTAGCCATGTTAGCGCTCCATCTAACATTGCAACATCAATGTATTGTCCTTTACCTGTTTTATTACGGGCAATTATTGCCATCAAAATAGCGATGGCTGCATTTAGACCGCCAGCGCCAATATCTGCCACTTGGACTCCCATTAACTTTGGTTGATCAGGCTCTCCCGTTAAACTGCCAACCCCTGCCACCCCCAGATAATTCACATCGTGACCAGGCAGATCTTTATAAGGCCCATTCTGCCCATATCCCGATAATGAACAATAAATAATCTGTGGATTAATTCTTCTGAGTGTTTCGTAATCAATCTGAAGTTTTTTCATAACACCGGGTCTGAAACTCTCAAAAATCACATCTGATTTCTCGGCTAATTTATAGAAGATCTTCTGTCCTTGAGGATCTTTCAAGTTCAGGATAATTGATTTCTTATTTCGGTTCAAATGAAGGAATGTCGCACTCTCTTTATATGCGCCCTTAGTGTAAAAAGGTGGCCATCGGCGAAAATAATCTCCTTGAATCGGATCCTCAACTTTTATTACTTCCGCACCAAAGTCTGCCAGTAACATGGTGCAAAATGGTCCTGGAAGGAGTCGTGATAAATCAAGAACCCTGATTCCTTCTAAAGGTAGTGTCATAAAAATTACATTAGATGCAGTTTGTTCTAATAAGCCTTCAGATAGGCTGAAATCCTTCCATGTACGATTTTCGGAGCATAAGTCTTTACGAGCCTAATTTTTTTGTCCTTTATTTCGAAGCCAAGCGACTCGCTTGTTGTCTTTATCCTTTTCATGGGTAGATGAGGGAAATCATGGCGAGATAAAGTCTCATGATAATGTATCCATCCCCCTTTTGGTTTTAATGCGTTAATACCTTTAAGCAAGTATTTAAATGTATTAAACAAATAGCCAAGAATCACATGATCAGCACATTTCTCTGGTGCTACTTTAATGCAGTCACCCAGCAGGGGCGTTATTCGATCCTCAAGTTTGTTCAGACGGATATTTTCTCGTAAATAAGAATAAGCAAGTTCGTTAAGTTCTATCGGGATAATTTTTTTTGGTTCACTATTCTTACCAATGGGAATTGACCATTGTCCAACACACGCAAAAAAATCCACGACTACGTCATTCTTTTGGACGAAAAAAGGTAATCGTTGGCGCTCTTCAGTGTTTCCAGGCGAAAACATTATTTTCAGTGGATCAAGCTTAAAAACACAGCCCGCCTCTTTATGTATGGTTTCAGCATGCGGGTCTCCATATACAATTTCATACTGAGGAACCCGAAATTCGCCGATTATTTTCCCTATCTGCATTGCTGCTGTTTTTACAGGTCTGTGATCCACATCTAATAATAATTTACCGATAATTTCCTTCCAGGGAAGCAGTTTAGGATGAAGTTGAAAAAGAAGTACATGTCCTAAAATAAACCATTTTATGGGGAGATATTGAAGTAGTTCTTCAGGAATTGTGCCTCTACACTTTTGATGAAGCGATTTAGCATCTACCATGTGATCTTTTCGCACCTCATGTTATCATAATGATTGAGTTTTTAAAGCAAGTATTGCTTTTGCTAAATCACCGCCAGCATCTTCAAGCGCTGCACGTGCTGTTTCGACGTCAACTCCTGCTTGCTGCGCAACTAAATGAACATCTTCCTCTGGAATCTCCACTACTGCTCCTTCTGCACTACCTACTTCACCGGAAAGTGGTCTTTCTTCAGTATCCGGTCCCACTACTTGCCAAAGCTTTTGCCCCGCTTGTGTCATAACAGTGACTTGAGGCTCTTTTATTACTAGCTCTTTCTCTAAAGTCCGAATAATAACTTCTTGGACATCTGATATTTCCTTAAGACCCATTTGCGCCATCATTCGTCGAAGTTGTCTTGGACTCATCTTCTTCTTCTTCACCATAAAATCACCACGAGAGAATCAATTCTCCACCATCAAAGATGGATTTATTTGTAATTTGATTTTAATCTTTCGCGTCTTTCAAGAAAGATTTTGTAGAAATGATTTCATATATTAGAGAAGGAATAAGGCGAGTAATTGGTTAGAACAACTCAAGACAGAGCACATTATGGAGTTTTTTCGTCTATGCCTCGCCTTACCTTTACTGCTACCCCTCTCTGAAAGGCGAGCATTTCTTCTCCAGACAATACACTTTTTCCAACAGCAAGAAGGTTATCTAAACTATCTACTACAATCACTTCAGACTTAGGACGTATATCTGAACTTGCCTTAAACACATGCTTTGCAAATACACTTCTGCCTTTTCTAACAAACGGAATGGACTCATCACTTACTTGGACCTTAAAACGGATTTCTCCTCGCGTTTTTTCTAAAATATCTTGTGCACCAATTAAGGTCAATGCAAAAAGTCCATCTTTCGGACGTAATGTTGCAAGCAGTTTATCATTTAAGTAAATGTAGCGAATCCGTTTTGTACTTGGTGAACATACTATATTTACTTCTGATGGAAACAAAATGTCTCCGATTTTGTCCCCAAATTGATAGTTTGCTATACCTCGAATTTTTCGAAGCATTTCCCACGATTCTAGATTCATGTAAACACCTCAAGGAAATTCACGGCTTCAACTGTGGGAGGAATTGAGGAACGTTTCCACTTTCACATAGGTCTCTCCACTTTTAAATATTTAAAAGACGATGGTAATAATATAATGAAAGTCGTGGTCACCGCGAAAGTCAAACTGACTGATTTTTCCCCATTACTTGACAAGGTAATGAGGGTCAATGCTCAAGCAGTCCAGTTTTACATTGATACGGCTTGGCAACACCACATTAAACACAAGACTCCACTCCATGCAAATTTATACAACGAACTCCGTGAACGCTCTGATCTCCATTTTCAATTGTGATCTCAACCGTAATTAAAAGCCCACTCCTTTAGGTGTGGGTAGTTTACATTCTTAACCTACAGCGAATCAGATGTTAGGGCACTTTTCTTCAATGAATAAGTTCAACGTCAATTACCCCTCCCTGTCGGAAGGGGCTTGAAAGAGTCCCTGTAGAGGGGTAGGAGATTAGCCTGAGTGATGTCTCCTCCAGGGTGGAGGCAGATGAACTACGTTCGGGGCTGAGTGTCTGAAAATCACCCCGGAATGCTCCTCAAGTTCCGGGCTCTGAAAGACATGGTGGACGACCCAGGTCGCTATCCTGAGACCTGCACCATCATCATGTCCTGTGCCTGCCCCAACATTGGCGATGAGGACCTACCCGCTTCGGCGGAGCTGACCTTTACAGGTCGTTAAAGATAGTTAGTTTGGGAG
>Ga0114921_10000194_pt1 | contig 25237 bp, 21 predicted proteins | sample BentaG_FD_87016 | JGI IMG/M metagenome (GOLD analysis project Ga0114921, IMG submission 87016) | Deep subsurface microbial communities from South Atlantic Ocean to uncover new lineages of life (NeLLi) - Benguela_00093 metaG | ecosystem: Environmental > Aquatic > Marine > Oceanic > Sediment ... | reverse complement strand
TGAGTAACTTCTCATCAAGATTTACCTTTTCTAATACTTCTTCCACAAATATACCTCCTGTAAAATTGATTTTTTAATTATTGAAAATAAAAATTCTATGATATTTTTTTAATTTTGAGGAATTAAGAAGATAAAGTGGGCAACACCTACTTATCAATTTGTCTTATGAAAGATGGCTTTAGAGATTAATAATAAATTTGTGAATAGAATAACTGGTGAAAGAATAGCAAGCCATCAATATTTGACTTAAGATATTTTAACCATAAATACTTAAAAAATCAACAAATTTTTTATCTATTTAAAAATTTGAGTGTAAAATTCTCTACTTTATTACTGGTTCCTCAATCTGTGGTGGAAAATTTAGATAATTATCATATAAAATCAATCTTCCTAAATTGCTTATTATGTCAGAAAGAAATGTATCAAACAATGTTGGTCTTCTAAAATCTATTACAGATGGCTTCCCTTTTATTTTTCCAAGCTCAATAGCTTTATATATAGCGTCTTGATAATTCCCCAATTCATCTACCAATCTCAAATCCAAGGCTTCAGAACCAATGAATACAAAACCAGTAGCAACATCCTCTACTCTTTTTTCTGTTAGATCTCTTCCTCTTGCAACATCTCTAATAAATTGTTGATAAACTATTTGTAACTCTTTATCAATTAGTTCCTTCTCCTCATTGGTTAATTCCCGAGTAGGACTTCCTAAATCCTTATATTTACCTTTAGTAAAAGTCTCTGTTTTTATTCCTAATTTCTCATATAAGCCTTGATAATTTGGAAATTGCATTATAACACCTATACTACCAACAGATGATGATTCATTTGCAATTATCCAATCTGTTCCGCTTGCTATATAATATGCTCCAGATGCACAGATATCACCTACTGACGTAATAATGGGTTTTTTTATTCTCATTATTTCCCTGTATATTTCTTGAGATGAAGCAGCAGTACCGCCAGGACTATTTATTCTGAATATTATAGCTTTTACATTTGAATTTTCCTCTGCTTTATGTAACTGTTGTATTACTTTTTCTGGTTCAGTTCCTGCACCATAAAGTATTGAGATTCCTTCAGAATCTGAAATTACACCTTCTATTCTAATCAATGCAATACTTTCTCCTGTTGTAACATATCCTAATTCACCTTTTATAAAAGAATAGAGCAATAAAAAACCCCAGAATATTATTAGTAAAGCAAAAAAAATTGATAGGATTACCCATAACCATACTTTCTTTTGTTTCTTTTTTTTAATCAATTTTGTTTCCCCCTATTAAAAAATATTTTAGTCTTCCATAAACTATAAATACAGATTTTTTTATACTTAGCTACATGGATTCAGGTACACTTACTCCCAGGATTGTTAAAGCATTCTTAATCACCTGTTTCGTTGCAAGAATTAGAGATATTCTTGAATTTGTTATCTTTTTATTATCCCCAATCACTCTACAGGTTGTATAAAATGAATGAAATATTTTAGCTAAATTTTCTAAATAATTTGTAACCAAGTGAGTAGCACGATTTTTACAAGCTTTTTTAATAACAAAAGGATAAAATATTAATTCTCTCGCAAGTGTAATTTCATCTGGTTGCAAAATAAAATCAAAATTTACTCTATCTAATGATGGTATCTCAACACTTTCCTTTTTTGCTTTTTTTAAAATACTTTTAATTCTTGCATGTACATATTGAATATAATAAACAGGATTTTTGATGCTTTTTTCTTTAGCCAAATCCAAATCAAAATCGAGAGGTGTATCAAAAGACTTCATAACAAAGAAATACCTAATTACATCCTTATCCAACTCTTCTAATAATTCTCTTAAAGTAAAGAATTTTCCCTTTCTCCTTGACATTCTAACTGGCTTTCCCTTGCTTATTAGATTTACAAACTGACCAATTATTACTTCAACTTTATCTGGTCCTGCTTCTAATACTTTTGCTGCTGCTTTAAGTCTCATTACATCTCCGTGATGATCAGAGCCCCAGAGATAAATATTCTTATCATAATCTCTATTAAGTTTATTTCTTAGATATGCAATATCAGCACCAAAATATGTGGGTTCTCCAGTTTTTCTTATTACAACTCGATCCTTGTCATCTCCATATTTAGATGACACAAACCACTTCGCACCATCTTTAAAATATATAAAATCTTTCTTCTCTAACGAATTTATTATTTGATTAAAAAGACCAGTTTTGTAAAGTTCGCTTTCACTAAACCAGATATTAAATTCTACCCCTATCATTTTTAAAGTTTCTTTTATTATATTCATCATAATTTCAGTTGATTGTATGGTAATATCTTTAATTATCTTATCTGCTGGATATGAAAAGTAATCTTTACCTTTTCTTTTTATCAAAACTTTTGCGATGTCATAAACATATTTACCTGGATATCCTCCCTCTGGAAATTCTGAAGGGAGATCTAATATCTCTCTACATCTTGCTAACACAGATTTACCAAATAATTCAACCTGTGTTCCAGCATCATTTATGTAATACTCTCTTATGACTTCATATCCATTTGCTTCAAATATATTGGACAGGCAATCACCTAATGCTGCCCATCTTCCATGACCTACGTGAAGTGGACCTGTTGGATTTGAACTAACAAATTCAAAATTTATCTTTTTCCCTTTACCAGTTTGATTTGTTCCATAATTTGATTTGTGTTTTAAGATTTTATACAATTCAGAGTTTATAAATTCACGAGAAAGTTTGAAGTTTATAAAACCGGGATGAGTAGGAACTATCTTACTTATTTCACCATCTGAAAATAATATCTTATTTGATAACTGAGTTGCTAAACCAATAGGAGTTTTATTAATAATTTTTGAAAAAATAAATGCTACATTTGTAGATAAATCACCATGTTTTATGTCTCTTGGTCTCTCAACTACTACATCCTTAAAGTAATTCTTAATATAAACTTTATCAAGTATTATCTCATTTATATTCTTATATAATACTTCTCTTATTTTCTTAAAAATATCCACTAAAATCTTACCTCTCTAAACTACTTAAAATGGTTTTATAATTATCATTTTAAATATTTTCCCTCTCCCACCAGGGGAGAGGATAATTAATTGAGAAACTATGCCTAAAGCAAATATGTCTCATTTCAAGACCTGGTACTTATTTAATTAGTTGAGAAACTATGCCCAATTTGTTCAAAGGTTATTTAATTTATTTATTATTCTTAATTTAGAATGAAGCCGACGACTGGGGTTGAACCAGTGACCTGCTCATTACGAGTGAGCTGCTCTGCCGCTGAGCTACGTCGGCTTGCATAAATTTAATAATCTATTTTATCTAAAGGGAAAGATTCCTGCTTTTCATTTTCAAACTCAATTATAACCAATTCCAAAGGTATATTATAACCTGCAACTAAGCCTTTCCCTTGTGGTGTATTTACCTCAGTCCCTTTAGCTGGACACTTCTTTATAAAATCTTCATAAATAGAATGTTCATATTTTATACAACACATAAGTCTTCCACAGGCTCCTGATATTTTAAAAGGTGATAGTGGTAGACCCTGATCTTTTGCCATTTTAATATTAACTGGTTTAAACTCCTTCATAAAAAGTGTACAGCATAATCTTCTTCCACATGGTCCATATCCTCCTAATATCTTTGCTTCATCTCTAACTCCAATCTGTCTCATCTCTATTCTATTTTTAAAGAGTAAAGCCAATTCTTTAATTAATTCTCTAAAATCCACTCTATCCTGAGATGTGTAATAGAATGTAAACTTTGAACCATCAAAGGCTATCTCTACTTCTGTGAGTTTCATTGCAAGATTATACTTATCTATTAATTCTAAGCATTTCTTAAGCGCTTCTTTTTCCCTTAATTTATTTCTTTCATAAAGTGATTTATCATAATCAGTTGCTTTTCTTAAAACAGGTTTAAGAGGTGAAGCTAACTCATCATCTTTAATCTCCATTATTTCAGATTCCACAAAGCCAAATTCCATTCCCTTTGAAGTCTCAACAATCACTTCATCTCCTAAATTAAGATCTAAATTTTCAGGATTGAAATAATAAACTTTTCCGCTCTCTTTAAATATAATGCCCACTACTTTTACCAAGGTTATCCTCCTAGTGTCAGGTCTTGACATGAGACATATTATAAAAGGTCATCCTCCTAATTTCAAAAAAAGTGCTTCCATTGCAAGTGGTAAATTTATATTCATCTCTATCATATTCTTTGTATTTTGTATTTCATTTAATATATTAATCAATTTTTTCACTCCAAACATTTCCTTTTGGTTAATTAAAGCACCATAAAAGTCAATATTCGTTATTAATTTATCATCTAACTTGTATCTTAATAATAATAAATCTCTATACCAGGAAGAAATTATGTCCATTACCCAATTAGCTTTGATTGTAATTTTCCTCTTTATAATTCGCTTTTTTTTATTATCAATTTCATCTTTCACTTTTGAAAAATGTTTTGATGATAAAGCAAAATTTTTCCAGGTATTTAATTCCTCTGTCATTAGGTTATCGATTTCCTCTACTGATATGTTCATTAAATCTACTACTTTTGATGCAAATTCTATCTTGGAAAAGTCATCAGAATTATAAATCTTAGTCAAGATATCTAAAATTTGATTTCTAATTTCTAAATTTTCCTGATTTGTCGCAATCTCCTTAGCTCTATAGAAATTATAATTATATAATCTTGAAAGGAATCTTGCATTTTGTGGTTTTATTTGAAGTTTATCTATTAACTCCTTTTCAATTTTTTCCCTTGAGAGTGAAATAAATCTCAATAACTGACAACGAGAGGTTATTGTTGAAAGAATACGATTTGGTCTTGAAGTTATAAGAATAAAAACTGTATTTAATTCAGGCTCTTCTAAGGTTTTAAGCAGTGCATTTGATGCTTCTTCGGTCATTGAATCAGCTTCATCTATAATTATTCCTCTAACTTTTTCTCTGTAAGATTTAAGTGAAAGTTTGTTCCTAAGTTCTCTTATGTTATCTATTAGAATATAATTTCCTTTTGGTTCAATTATCAATAAGTCTGAAAATTTTTTATCCATTATTTGTGTGCAGCTTTTGCATTTACCACAACCATTGTTAGAACAATTCAATGCAGCTATAAAAGCAATAGCAGTAGATTTCTTTCCTGAACCTATAGGTCCGTAAAAGATGTATGCATGTGAAAATGATTTTTTTGTTACTATCTCTTTTAAATAATTTAATGCCTTTTCCTGACCAATAATTTGGTTAAAAAGTGCAAATTCTTTTATATTATACATACCTATTTCTGTGAAGTTTTTTGTCTAATAAATTCATCAACTTCTTTTCTTATATCTTCCTGAATAAGATTCTCTTTCTTTCTTGCATCTATTATCCTGTATCTTTCAGGGAAAATCTTTGCTAATTTATAGTAACCCTCCCTGACCTTTCTTTGAAAAATTTCACCATTTTTTTCTATTTTATCTCTAATATTTCTTGATTTATCAACCCTCTTGAGTCCGACTTCCTCAGGTAAATCAAGAAAGAATGTTATATCAGGAAGAAGTCCTTGTGTAGCCCATTTATTAACCTCTATTACCCAATCTAAGCTCATTTCTCGAGCTATCCCTTGATATGCGTATGAAGAATCGACATATCTATTGCTGATTATAATTTTTCCTTCTTCTAATGCAGGTTTTATAATATTTGAAACTATTTGAGCTCTACTTGCTGCAAATAATAATACCTCAGCTCTTGGATCAACATTCTCAATTTCAGGATTAAGAAGTATCTCTCTAATCTTTTCACCAATTGATGTTCCTCCAGGCTCTCTTGTTATAAAAACTGAGTATCCTTTTTCCTCTAAATACTTTGCTAACATTTTAGCCTGAGTATCTTTTCCCGATCCATCTATTCCTTCTAATGTGATAAATATTCCTTTCATACTCTTACCATCCAAATATAATGATTTTTATTTATTACTTATAAATATACACTAAATTTTGGATTATGGGATAAGGGATTCATAGTTAGAAAATTATAAAATTATCAAATTATCATATTTTTAATTGCTTAGCCTGTTCCAAGTGAGATTGCCATGCCACCGGAGTTTATCCTGAGAGAGATTGCTAAGTTTATCCTGAGCTTCAGCGAAGGACCTGGCTCGCAATGACAACCAGGAGCTGCTGCAATGACAACCAGAATCTAACTCCTCGCAATGACAGGGGTTAATAAATTTTTAAAAGGTCAGGTTAAATTGTTAAATTTCTATTCTAAAACTTCAGGATTGATATTAAATTGTTATTCTAAAACTTCAGGATTAACTATATTTGGTGGTCTACTACCCCTTAATCCAGCTAATAAGTTCTCAGCAGCCATTACAGCCATTTTAGTTCTTGTTTCAATAGATGCACTTGAAATATGGGGAGTTAGTACAACATTTTCAAGATCAGCCAAACCTGGAGAAAGTTCTGGTTCATTTTCAAAAACATCTAATGCTGCTCCAGCTATTTTATTATCTTTTAATGCTTTTACTAATGCTTCTTCATCAACTACTGGACCTCTTGAATTATTTATTAAATATGCTGTTTTTTTCATTATTGAAAGCTCTCTCTCACTTATAAAATGGTGAGTTGAGGGTAGTAAAGGAACATGAATTGAAACAAAATCTGAATTTTTAAGAAGTTCATTCAAACTTACAAATTCAATACCGAGTTCTTTCTCAACTTTCTCATCTGCTCTGATAACATCAAAATATATAAGCTTCATATCAAACCCTATGGCTCTCTTAGCTACTGCTCTTCCAATTCTCCCTAATCCAATGATTCCGAGAGTCTTCCCATAAACATCTCCACCTAAAAACATCATAGGTCCCCATCCCTTATATTTGCCTTCTCTTGTGAATCTATCTGCCTCAACAACCCTTCTTGTAACTGCAAAAATTAAAGCCCATACCATATCAGCAGTTGTATCTGTCAAAACTCCAGGAGTGTTTGTTACTGGAATTTTTCTTTTTGTTGCTGCTTCAACATTTATATTATTATAACCAACAGCATAATTTGCTATTACTTTTAATTTTTTTCCACTATTAATAATTTCTTCATCTATCTCATCTGTTAAAAGGCAGAGCAGACCATCCTTTTCTCTTACACCATCAATTAATTCTTCCTTAGTCAATACTCTATCATGAGGATTTATTTCCATTTTACACTCTGCTCTAATCATTTCAAGAGCCTTCTCCGGTAATTTTCTGGTAACAAAAACTTTTGGTTTCACACAAACTCCTTTCTAATTAAGGCTTTGTATTATATTTCTGAAGTTAGATTCATATATACTGTAATCCTTTAGGGTTGCTTACTTTCACAATAATAAAATTTTTTGTATGCAAGGCTAAAGCCTTACCCTACATTTTAGACAAGAAACTAAGCCTGAAGCTCATAAAGATATTTAATTTGTTTTATATTGAGATTGCTCAGCCTGTTCTGAGTACATTCGCTAAGTTTATCCCTTCACTTCGTTCAAGGGCAGGCTCTGAGCGAAGCGAATGGACCTAGTACATGCTCCACGAGGAATCTTGCTACTCGCAACGACAAACGAGTATTCTCACTCCCTACAATGATAAATTAAATAGATTGAATTTTAAGCCAATATCTCCTTAAGAGCAGCAATTAGATAGTAAACATTAGCCTTTGAACATGAGTAGCCCATTAACCCTATCCTTAGTAACTTTCCTGCTAATTTACCAAACCCTCCACCGATTTCTATATTGTATTCTTTTAGTAATTTAGTTATTATTTCTCTGTCACTTAATCCCTCAGGAAGCTTAACCGCTGTTAACATTGGGAGTCTGTAACCCTCTTGAGCAAATAGTTTAAATCCCATTTCAATCAGATGAGTTTTAAGAAGTTGACTTACTTCTTTATGTCTCTTAAATCTCTCTTCAAGACCTTCTTCATAAATTATTCTTAATGCTTCTCTTAAAGCATATATCATAACTATAGGAAGTGTATGATGATATTTTCTTTCTTTGCCCCAATGTTTCATTAATTCAATCGCATCAAGATATAGAGTTTGTATCTTAGTTTTTCTACCCTTTATTACATCTATTGCTCTCTGACTAAAAGTAATGGGAGCCATTGCTGGTGGAGCACTTAGACATTTTTGTGTCCCACTATAACATATATCTATATTCCAACCATCCACATCAACATTCATTCCTCCCAATGTTGGTACAGCATCCACTACAAACAAAGTTGGAGTTTGACTACATAATTTCCCTATCTCCTCAAGAGGTGTCAAAACACCAGTTGAGGTTTCTCCATGAGTCATTGATAGAATTTTTGCATCTGGATTTTCTTTAAGATTTCTTTCTATTTCTTCAAGATCCATCGGTTTCCCCCACTCTGCATCAATTCTTATCACCTTTCCTCCGCATCTTTCTATCATCTCTATATTCCGCTCTGAAAAGAATCCGTTAACACAGACTATTGCCTTATCGCCTTTCTCAATTACATTAGTAAATGCAGTTTCACCCCCAGCTGTTCCAGTCCCTGACATAGCAAGAGTTATTTCATTTTTTGTTTTAAATAAATATTTCATTAACTCTACAGTTTCATCCAATACTGGGTGAATTTCTGGATCTAAATGACTGATCAGTGGAGTTATCATTACCTTTGTTACTCGAGGGTCATAATTACTTGGACCTGGTCCCATTAGTACTCTATTTGATGTTATTAATTCATTAATTTTTTCTTTTATCATTCTTTTCCTCCATTTTAGAATTTTTAATTAGTATATTAACAAATTTACTAAAAATTATATAACATAAAAAATTTACTTATTTTTAGAACATGATGGATTTATGCATAGAATTTTTGATATTTTATCTTTAGAAATAACCTCTATTTGAGGAAATCCACATTCAGAACATATGTCTATAAAAGGTTTTATTTCACCAATTTGTGGAATTGAAAAGGTTGTTCTACACTTAGGAAAATTTGAACATCCTAAGAATCTCATCTTGGTTTTTTTAGCTGTTCTTAATACTAATTCCCCTTCACAATTTGGGCATTTTACAAATTTTTTTACTTCTTCTTTTGCCTTACTTTTAAATTTCTTCTTAGAATCTTCATCTTTGATTTTATTTTCCTTTGCTGGGCAGTCTGGATTTAAGCATAAATTCCAAGGTCTCTTTCTTTTCATAACTACCTTTATTATAGGTGTATTACAATATTTACAAATTTCTCCTGTGGAAATTATCTTGCCTTTCTGCGGAAGTGGGTAAGTTTGTAAACATTTCGGATAATTTGTACAACCTACAAACCTCTTCTTAGTTTTTCTATTTCTTTTTATTGCTAAATCTTTACCACATTCAGGGCATACTGCAAGTTTTTTATCTTCGTAAATTCCTTTTTTTATCTTTTCACCAATCTCTTTCTTTGATACAGATAGTTGAGTTAATATCTCACTTAATAATTTTCTTGATTTTTCCACAATTTTTTCTTTGCTTTCTTTACCTGAAGCTATTTTATCCATATCTTTTTCCAAATCAGATGTCATCTCTGGTGAAGATATTTTTTGAGCATGATTTTTTAATACATCAACAACTACAATTCCTGTTTTAGTAGGAACAACCGGATTTCCCTGGATATAACCTCTTTTATAAAGATTTTGAATTGTCTCATGTCTTGTAGATTTTGTTCCTAAGTTTAACCTTTCCATTTCTCTTATTAACTTACCTTGAGTATATCTTGGGGGTGGTTTAGTCTCTTTATCCAAAATCTCAGATTTTAAAATTTTTAATATATCTCCCTCTTTTAATGGGGGTAAAAAAACCTCTTTTATTTTTATGTACGGATAAAACTTCATCCATCCTTCTTTTACTATATATGAACCATTTGCTAAAAAAGGTTCTTTTGAAATTTCAATCTTAGCATTTACATTCGAAATAACTGCTTTCTCAGCAAGTGTTGCCATAAATCTTCGAGATATAAGTTCAAATATCTTAATTTCATTAGACCTAACAACTTTCTTATCAGGTACTGAAGTTGGATAAATAGGTGGATGATCTGATGAAAATTTATTTCCTTTAGTTGCCTTAAGTTCTTCTTGAACTAATAATTCTTCTACCAAATAGGATATTTTTTCGAATTTTTTAATACTCTTTAAAATTTTTTTAAAATTTAATGAAGGAGGGTAAATAGTATTATCAACTCTTGGATAACTAATATAACCCCCAATATATAAATCCTCAGCAATTTTCATCGCTTTTGCAGGAGAGAATCCTATTTTAGATGCTTCCTGAAGAAAAGAATTAGTATTAAAAGGAGCGGGTGGGTTTTTCTTTCTAATTACATTTTTGATTGATTTAACTATACCTTTTTCTTCTAATTTTTTAAATATCTTCTCAGCTTCTTCTCTTTTATTGAACCTTTTCTTTTTGTGGAAAGCAAAAAATTTCTGGTCGTTTTTTGAAATCTCACACCTGATCTGCCAATATGGATGAGGAATAAATTCATTAATTTTTTTCTCTCTTTCAACTAAAATGGCAAGTGTTGGGCTTTGCACCCTTCCTACTGATAGGTAATCTTCCCAAAGTCTTTTAGAAGCAAGTGATATAAAACGAGTTAAGGTAGCTCCCCATGATAGATCTATTTCTTGTCTCGTCTCTCCAGCCATTGCTAATGAGAAATAAGGTTCTTCTAAATTAGAAAATGCTTTTTTTATTTCACCAGAAGTTAATGCTGAAAACCTTGCTCTCTTTACTATAATTTCCGGATTTACATCTTTTATTAAGGAAATGGCATCAAATCCAATAAGCTCTCCTTCTCTATCAAAATCAGTTGCAATAATTGCCTTACTGGCTTTTTTAGCTTTCGCTTTAAGAAGTCGAACTAAAGATTTAGATTTTGGAATTTTTATGGCTTTTGCATTAAGTAAATCAAATAGATCAACCTTTTGCCAATTTTCATATTCAGGAGGGAACTCCAAAGAGAGAATATGTCCTCTTAATCCTATTACTAAAACATTCTTACTATTCTGCTTAAAACTATAATATTTAATATTGCAATAACTTTCTCTCTTGGCTTTTCTATTAGAAAGTATTTCTGAAATTCTTTTTGCTGATTTATTTTTCTCACAAATTATTAGTTTCATAAAAATTAATTTTTAAAATTAAGATTTTTAATAAGATTTTTAATATTTAGTGATTTTTAATATTTCAATTTCAGTATTAATTAAATTATTAGCTTTGTGGTATAGTTTCGAAGACATTTTGAATTCTCCCTCTCCCTTTCCCTCTCCTACAAGGGGAGAGGATATCCCCCCTCTCCTTATTCCTCTCCCACAAGGGGAGAGGATACATAGTTAAGAAACTATACTTAAAGCTTTCATAAAGTTCTAATTCTTAAAGATTTTAGATTTTAAGAAGTATTTTTTGATTTTTCTGCACATTCAAAAGCTTCCCCTTTTAATACTTCTATGCCATGATTTAACGCTGGAATTATTATTTCTAAAGATTCTTCAACAGCTTTCGGACTCCCTGGCAAATTAATTATCAGTGTACTTCCTCTAATCCCACTATATCCTCGAGAAAGCATTGCATGAGGTGTAATTTTATGACTTTCTGATCTTATTACTTCAGAAATACCAGGAGTTTCCTTTTCTACTATTTCTTTTGTAGCTTCTGGAGTTACATCTCTTGGGGAAAAGCCAGTTCCTCCAGTGGTAAGTATGAGATCAACTTTTTTTCTATCACTAAAATCAATAATAGCATCTTTTATTTTCTCTCTGTCATCAGGAACTATTCTGTAATCAACTAATTCATAACCTATTTCCTTTATCTTTCTTTCTATTACATTTCCACTTATATCTTCTCTTTCACCTTTATATCCTTTATCACTTACTGTTAAAATAGCAAATCTAATCTTATCCAATTAAAATCCTCCTATTTTTAAAAGAGTAAAATATATAAGAAATTAGAAGTTTTCAATACTAATGGGAACTGGAGTAGTAAGAATTTGTTTTAGAATTTTAACTTCTACTTCCTCACCTCTCTCAATAAAACTTTTCTCAGATGGAATAGTTAATAATCCATTTGCTTTTGCCATAGACCTTAAAATACCAGAACCCTGATCACCTGTTGTTTTTACCCATATTTCATCTCTCTCTTTATAAGCAATGACTCTTAGAAAATGAACTCTTCCTTTCCTACTTTTGACAGGATGGGCCATCTTTGCCTTTATAGTTGGTCGAGGCTGAAATTTCTTATTCATCATTTTAAAAATGAACGGTCTTATATAATTTTCAAAACAAACCATTACAGAAACAGGATTCCCTGGGAGACCAAAAATAGGTTTTTCATCAAAAACCCAGAATGCCATGGGTAAACCAGGTCTCTGAGCAATTTTCCAAAACTTTAGTTCAGCACCAATTTCCGAGACAATATCTTTAACAAGATCATGCTCACCCATTGAAACTCCACCAGAAGTAATTATCAAATCCGCTTTCTTTAAAGCATCCGTGATTTTTTCTTTCATTTCCTCTGGTTCATCTTTAATTATTGGATACTCTAAGGGTATAGCTCCTGACTCCTTTACCTGAGCTGATAATGAATATAAGTTTGAATTTCTTATTTTTCCTGGCAATAAGGGAGATTTGATATCAACTAATTCATCTCCTGTGCATAAAATTGCAGCAATTGGCTTTGGAAAAACTTTTATTTTATCAATTCCTAAAGAGGCTAATACTCCAATGTCTGCAGGATATACCAAGGCATTTTTCTCCAAGACTTTATCCTCTCTTCTTATATCTTCACCCGCTTTTCTTATGTTCATATTTGCAGGATATTTAGTATATATAAAAACTCTATCCTCTAACTTTTTACAAAATTCAATTGGAATTACTGTATCAGCACCTGAAGGAACAGGAGCACCAGTCATTATTTCTATCGCTGTCTGTTTTTTCAACTTTATCTTAGGAGTAGTTCCAGCTAATAATGCTTCTCCTCTGAGTATTAAATTTGTTGGATTTTTTGGAGATGCTCCTATAGTATCTTTTGATCTAATAGCAAATCCATCCATTGCTGAATTATCAAATTGTGGAATATCTTCTTGAGAATAGATATCTTCAGCAACAATCAATCCTAAACTATATGATATATGAATATCTTTTGGTTCTAAGACTGAAATATTATCTAAAATAATCTTTAAAGCTTTTTCAGGGGTAATCACTTTTCCTCCTCTATTCTTAATTCAATTTTTTTCTTTTTATCTACTCCTTTTAGAGATGATATCATTCCTTTTATAGTTCTTACTACAAAATCCTGGACAAAACCTTTTAAAGGAACCCTTTTCCCTTCTATGAATAGATTAATTTTTATTTTTCTCTTCTTTAATAAGAATCTATTTTCAATAAAATTCGCAATCTCTTTTGTTTCATTCATTTTAAAAATAGGTTTTGATGATTTCATAGGAAAATCACAGATAAAAGCTAATACTTCCTTTGGTGAACACATAGGTTCTTTAGATATCTCACTTCTAACAACTTCCATTTTAGGTAATGTTTGTTTTTTATACCCTTCAGTTAAAATAAAGTCCATATCTTCTAAATACTTGAACGCTATAAATTTTAAATCAATCTCATTTGATAAGTCTCTTATTACAGAAATTTTTTTAGGTGAAGAGATTACAATAGTATCAGCTCCAGATTCTTTTATCCTGTATGAATCTTTTCCAGGAATGTCTATTTGGTGATCATGAATATCATGTTTTATAACACCAATACTATAACCTCTATCTTTTAATTCAGGAATCAATCTCTCTAATAAAGTTGTCTTTCCTGACTTTGATTTTCCAACAATAGATATAATAGGGGTTGTCAATTTTGCCCTCCATTTTATTATTAATATAAAAACTTTTGCTATTCTTCAGCTTCTTTTAAATCCCTATAAACTCTTGCCAGATTAGATATATGTATATCTCTTTTCCAAAATGGGTCATCTGGTTCAGGGTCTTTATCAATTCCACAATGACTAATAGGAATTTTATAAATTTCTCTCTTTGATAATCCTTTTTTAATAGATTCCTTTACAATTTTATTTATTCTTTCAAGATATCGAATCTTTAAATTCAATTCTATTTTTATATTCTCTTCATAAATTGGTGCACAATGTCCCTGCACAATTAGCTTTGGATTAAGCTCAATAATTCTTTTTAATGTTTCTATAAGCTTCTTTCTATTACCATAATAAAAATATGGAATTGGAATAACAGTATCACCTGCAAATAAAATTCTTTTGTTCTTCCAATAAATACATATTGAATCAGGAGAGTGACCTGGTGTTAATATTAACTCAAATTCTGCATTTTTAAAAAATAATTTAGCTTCTCTACTGAATGTTACATTTGGTAAATTAATTTTTATGTCCGCTATTTCAGGTTCAACTTTAGCCCATTCCCTCAGAATCTCTTCACTATGTTTCTCCATCAATTTCCTACATAAGTTATGGGCCATTATATTTATATTATTAAATACTATATTTCCACATGTATGGTCCAGATGATAATGGGTATTTATTACCCACTCTATACCTTTGGATGCTCTTAGTTTGACTATCCTTTTAACTTTTTTCATATCATCAGGAAAAAGCATAGTATCAATAATTAAAGCTTTTCCTTCTTTCAGGAATGTACTTGAGTTGATGTTATGATATCTTGAACTTGAATATAAATATAAATTTTTATTTATTTCTAACTCTTTTACACTCATTTTTTATTAATCTTTACAGATAAAAAATATCTTTTAAATAGTTTAACATACTTCATATATTAAAAAATTGGTTTGGTTTCTGTAATACAACAAAAGGTAAGTAAAATAGCTTCTACTATATTATTCTAAGATTTTTTTCAAATCAAATAACAATATTTATTTATTCTTATAATTTCTTTTAATTGTAGCGTATACTATAAATATTGCTGCAATAAATAACATCAATCCAAAAATAAAACCTAACATTAATTTGCTCTGATAAGTTTCCCTTAGAAAAAGAGAAGCTAAACCAAAAGTTCCACAAATAATATAAAGTAATATTACTGCTTGAGGTTGTGATAGACCTATATCAATAAGAAGGTGATGGAAATGTCCTTTATCTGCATTTGATGGTAATTTTCCTCTGAAAGACCTTCTAACTATTGCCCATATCAAATCTAAAACTGGAAAACCTAAAACTATAATTGCAGTTGGAATTTTCGCTGCTTTAAGTAATGATATCACAGCAAGCATATAACCAAGAAACATGCTTCCCGTATCACCTAAAAATATTCTTGCAGGATAAAAATTATAAGGTAAAAATCCAAAAATAGCACCTGCAAAAATTAATGCTAAAATAGCTGTTTCAGGTGTTGTTAAAATAAATGACTCCGCAGTAATTCCAAAAATAACTAATGCACCAATTCCTGATATTCCACTAGCTAAACCATCCAATCCATCAAGGAAATTAATTGTATTTTCTAAAATTACAACCCATAAAATAGTAAAAATTGTTGAAAAAATTGGAATAATTAAAGATTTTCCTAAGATAGTGAAAGAAAGATTTATTTTATCCAGATAAATGGGGTTAGCCCCAAATGGATTAGTTATAACCTTTGGATAGAATCCAAATATAACTAAAATAACTGCTGATATTATCTGCCAAAAAAATTTCTTTGCTGGCGAAAGCTCATAGATATCATCAAAAATACCAGCCCCAAGTATTACTAAGCCACCCAAAACTATTCCTATAAGATTTCTATTAATTCCTATTGCAAAAAAGGAAATAATAAAAAAAGAAAGAAAGATAGCAAGCCCACCCATAGCGGGAACTACATCTTCATGAATATCCCTTTTTCTTCTCTCTTTAGAAACATCTACATAAGCACCTAATTTAAAAGCTAATTTCCGTACCCATGGTGTAAGAATTGCAGTTAGAACTATCGATATTAAAAATAATGAGAATTCCAGAAATTTAAAATCCATTTTATTCTTTTTTATATTGATTTTTAAATTTTAGATATTACTTTTATATATTTGGTTATATCTTTTTGAATAATAAATTACATTTAATATTTTGTAAATTCATTAAGAATATTTATGAGATAAAAATACAAACTCTTTTTTTATGGAAACTATATTATTAGAATTTGCAAATTAAAACAAGTAACAAACTTCATATTATTAATTAAATTTAATCACTTAACCTTACTCGATAATATTAATAATTTATTCTGAGTACCTGTTATTTTTGCTAAAAAAAATATTACTCTAAGTCCAAAAACAATAAATTTATTATTCTTAATCCAATGGTCGGATTCAGGTCCAATTATCCTATCCAGTATTGTTTCTTCCTTATTTAAATAGATTGTTTTAAAGCCAATTTTCCTTAAAAGTTTTATGATATTTCTTTTAGAAAAGTAATATAAATGATGTAGGTCATAAACTACACTTACTGGGGTTTTCCATTTTCTAAAACTTAGCTTATAACTTAAATCAGTTGCTTTCTTTATTAGAGAATCTTGGTCCGGTGTTACTATCAGTAAAATGCCTTCAGACCTAAGTATCCTGTATACTTCATTTAAGAGCTTTACTGGTTCTCTGAGGTGTTCTATTAAATCCCATAATGTTACAACATCAAAACTGTTTTCTTTAAAAGAAAAGTCTTCTAAATAACCTAATCTTATATCCAATTCAAAATTCTTCCTTGCATAATTTACAAAATCTTTTGATATATCAATTCCAGTTGTCTCCCAACCATGATTTTTAGCCATATTTAAAAAAACACCTGATGAGCAACCAACATCAAGAATCTTTCCATTTTTAGGATAGAATTTTTCAATCAAATTCAATCCTTTTGAAAAGAGCTCTGCCTCAGAACTACCCTTAAAATTTGTAGTCATTTTCCTGAAATAAGTTGAGTTATGATAGAGAGGGTCATTATAATATTTTGTAATAAAATTTTTAGAAGGAATTGGATAGATTGAAATCATATTGCAGTTTGAACATTTTATAACCTTATAAGGCTTATTTGATATCTTCTCAAGATTATAGACTTTTTTAAATTTATTACCTTTACATATAATACAATTATAATCAAATATCTTGAACTTATCCTCCATAGTTGATAACTACATTTATAATATATTTATTTTCTTTTTCCAAATTTATCATAGATTTTTATTATAGAAAATATTAAAATTCTAAATCCCAAAGCTATTGCCAGAAGAGGAGAAAAAATTATTCTCCAGGTATTACCATAATTCTTTAAAAAATACCTGAAAACACTTTTTTGTTGTTGATAAAAAAGCTCAATACCTGCTCCTTTTGTACTTCCTCCAATATGATGAAGAACTATAGCTTTAGGAAAATATCTTACCTCCCATCCAGCCTGCCACATTCTTTTACATATATCGAGATCTTCAACATACATATAATATCTCTCGTCGAATAAACCAACTTCTTTTAAAGCTTTTCTTCTTAAAGCCATACATGCTCCACTCACCCAATCTATCTTTACTTCTTTATCATGGTCAAAATCTATCATCTTATATTTCCTGGTATATGGATTTTTTGACCAGAATATACCTATTAAAACATGCATTGCTGCTTCCTTAAAAGATGGGAATCTTCTGCATGAGAGATGAACATTACCAAGTGAATCAATTGTTTTTGGTCCTACTACTCCAACATCGGGATTATTTTCTAAATATTCAATAATTTTATCTATACTTCCCCTAAAAACTTCAGTATCAGTATTTAGGAGCATTATAAAATCTGAATTTGTTGCTTTTATTGCCTTATTAGCTGCTGCTGTATAACCAATATTTTCAGAATTGGTGATAAGTTTTACGTCCGGATAATTGTTTCTAACCATTCTTACGCTACCATCATTTGAATTATTGTCTACAACTATTACATCAATATCATATTTAGAACCAAATTTATAGATTGAGTTTAAACATTTATCTAAAAAGTCTTTTGTATTGTAATTAACTATTGCAACTGTAGCTTTCATATTCTTTTAATATTCTTATAATGAGAATTTAATATTTCATTAAATTCAAATTCTTATAATATTTGAATTAATCACTTTTTTATAACTTTGTATTATGGTTATATAGACATATTAATTAAATTAAACAATATATTTTAGTTGAGATTGCGCAGCCTGTTCTGAGTACATTCGCTTCGCTCAGTACAGGCTCCGCGAAAAATCTACTTACGCTCCCCGCAATGACACTAATATAGAAACTATGCCCAAATCTATCACTACTTTTTTTATGATAATCTGATATTTTATAAATTTTTTGGCGGAGGTGGATAGGAATCGAACCTACCTGGGAAGCCATACTCCCCACTACGGTTTTGAAGACCGCGCTGCTCACCAGAACAGTTACACCTCCTTATTTTTGAGAATTCTATAATCCTCTACCCTTTCAGTTAAACCTTCTTTATCAAAAAATTCCAAAAGGGCTTGTGAATATTTCCTTGAAGTACTCAGAATATCTCTGTACTTTGCCAATGTAATTTTTTTATCTTTATTAATTATCTCTTTTAACTTCTCTTCTGCTTCTTCAAATGATTTTTTTGCGAAAAAAAGCCCATCTTTTATTTTAATCACTTCTTTTTCTCTCTCCAAAATATTTAATATCTGATTAACTTCTTCAATACTTAAATTTAAATTTTCAGATAACTTTTTCGCATCTGGTGGTGAAAACTTTCCATTTCCTATATTATTTTTTACTAATAAATAATCCTGCTTTTCCTTTCCACTTAGCTCATAGGATATAAATGGAGACAATATTTTTGACCCTTCTTTAATTATGATTTTATCTTGCTGAAACTTTTGAAATAATGTTTCGTACTTTGTTTTTGGAATTGAGAAAAATATCTTATTTCTAAAAATTTCAATATCAATTCCAATTTTTAAGATATTTTCCAAATGATATTCTTCTAAATAGGAAAACATTTTCTGTTTAAGTCTTTGAAAATCAGTTAATAAAAGATATTGTGGTTCACTGGATATCAATACATCAGTTGATATATTAATAACTGAATTTGAATTAAGTAGCTTTTTTATCACTTCCTCTACCTCATTCAATGGAATTTCTGCTTTTTTTGATATTTCTTTTATAGTTAATGGTTCTGGATAATTCTCTCCAAGCCATAAAGAGATTATTTCATCTTTATTTTCACTATAGAGTATATTAAGTTGATCTATAATCTTTCCCTTCCTTAATCTTTTTCTGGATGGATGTGACCTAAGTACTAATCCACCTCCCATAGTTCTTAGTGGGGAGGGATTTCTAATTATGAATCGGTCAAAGTTTTTAACAACTAAGGGATAATCTAATTTAAATCTTACAAAACCATTTTCTCCTGGTCTTATCTCTTTTTTTTCAAATATAGAAACTTTAGACATAACCTCCCTTGTTCCATGATGTATCTTCACTTCTTTTCCTGACTTAAGACTTCTCCTTTGATTTGAAATAATATTAATATTAGCATCTATTAAAGTAGTCGGGCTTAAATATCCTGGTTCTGATACAACATCTCCCCTGCCTAACTGATTTTTTTTAATTCCAATCAGATTTAATGCAACTCTTTGTCCTGCAAGTGCTTTTTTAACATCTTTGTTAAATACTTGAATATTCCTAATTCTACACCTGATTTTTTGAGGAAGTATTTCTATTTCATCACCAGATTCAATTTTTCCAGACCATAAGGTACCAGTAATTACAGTACCTATTCCAGAAAGTGTAAAAGCGCGGTCTATAGGAATTCTAATTGGTAAGTTAAAATCTTTTTTAAATTTTAATGAGGTTAATTTTTCTAAGTTTGTAACTACTTCTTCTAATCCTTCTTTTGTCTTTGAGGATACTCTTACTATTTTTGCACCTTTATAAGGACTATTTTTTAAAAGTTCTTTGGTCTCTCTTTCAACTACATCTACAATATTTTCATCTACTAAATCTATCTTTGTTATTGCAACCAATAATTTCTTTATATTTAGAAGTCTTAATATATCAAAATGTTCAATGGTTTGTGGCATTATTCCATCGTCAGCGGCAACTACAAGGAGACCTATATCAATTCCTGATGCACCCGCCATCATATTTTTTACAAATTTCTCATGTCCTGGAACATCTATTACTCCTGCTATTTTTCCTGAGGGAAAGATTAAAGGTGCAAAACCTATATCTATAGACATACCTCTTTCCTTCTCCTCTTTTAATCTGTCAGTATCTACACCAGTTATTTGTTTTATAAGCTCAGTTTTCCCATGGTCTATATGACCTGCTGTTCCAATTATGACAGGCGGAATGAAATTTTCAATCACTAAGAAGTGCCTCCTTTACTGAATTTACTACTATTTCTTCTTCACCTTGCAAGAGAGTTCTTGGATCAATAATTAGAAGATCCCTATCTATTCTAACTACTATGGGTATGGACATAAATCTTAATTTTGAGGCTAATTTATTTGTTGATTTTGTTCTTGGCGATAGTGTAACCACTCTTGTTTCTAAATTTAGTAGTGGTAATGCACCTCCACCAACCTTAGAAAAATCTTTTTTAATGTTAACATCACAATTATTGCCTAATTCTTCTTTCAATCTCTTTTCAAGGTTTCTCGCCTTACGAGCAATTTCTTCAACAGAACAAGTTATCATTTGAGTTACTGGTATTTGTTTCTTTGCTATTTCTGGATCAAGATATAATCTTAATGTAGCTTCAAGTGCAGTAAGAATCATTTTATCTACTCTTAAAGTTCTTGTTAGAGGATTTGTTCTCATTTTCTTAATAAATTCACTCCTCCCTAAAATGATTCCTACTTGTGGACCTCCCAATATCTTATCTCCTGAAAATGTAATAATATCTGCATCAGCTTCTACACTACTTTTTATAGTTGGTTCGTCTTCAAAACCCTCTACTGAAAGTTCTAATAAGACACCACTTCCCAGATCATCCATAACCTGTATATTATATTTATGTCCTAATTTGACTAAATCTTCTAAACTTACCTGTTCAGTGAATCCCACAATTCTGAAATTAGATGTATGCACTCTTAAAATAATTGCTGTTTCATCAGTGATTGCTTTTTCATAATCAGATAATTTTGTTTTATTTGTAGTACCAACTTCCTTAATTATTGCTCCACTTGAACTTATCACTTCAGGAATTCTAAACGAACCTCCTATCTCTACTAACTGCCCTCTTGAAATTATTACCTCTTTATTTTTGGCTAAACTATTTAATGCTAATAGAACAGCAGCAGCATTATTATTTACAACCATTGCATCCTCAGCATTAGTTAGCGTTGTAAGAAGAGCTTTTACATGTATCTGTCTATCTCCTCTTTTACCTTTAATAAGATTATACTCAAGATTTGAATATCCTTCTGATACTTCCCTTAATGAACTGAGTGCTTGCTTAGAAAGTGGAGCTCTTCCTAAATTGGTATGAATAATAACTCCAGTAGCATTTATAACTTTCTTTAAACTTGGAGTCATAATTTTTTCTACAAGTTTAGAAATTATTGGTATGAGATCTTCAACATTAATAGTTATAGATTTAAGTTCTTCCTCTGTTACTTCATTTATAGAACTTCTTAATTCTTCAAGAACAGTTCTAATTGCTTCTACTACAATATTTCTTGGAGACTTTTCTAAAAGTTCTTTAATAGTAGAGGCTGATAATATACTATCAACCTTAGGTATCTTGCTTAAATATTCCTGTCTATCCATAAACTTCACCTTTACTGTTTCTTAAAAACCTGATTAAAAGATATTTATTAGATTTTTCTAAAGTCATATATACCATTTCTTATAGCAAATTTTACACCACATTTATTACAGATTAGCATATCCTCTTTTTCATTTATATTATCACTTTTACAATGAACGCACTCCCATAGAGTTTTTTCCAAATCATTAGATAGCTCTTTTGATTTTTCAATTAAATCTTTATTATCATAAGAAACTTTTTTATCCTTCTTCTGAGATAATACAAAAATCGATGGTCCAGTTTTTATAAAACCTAAAGGAAATTGAACTAAATCATCTATTTTTGAAAGAATTTCTGGGCTAATTAGTTTTTTAAAGATATTTAATCTGAAATTAGAAACACTTAAAATTTTTAGAATTTTAAACCCAGTATATTCTAATTTATCTTTTATGAATATAGGATGAAAATTAAATATATTTCTACCAATCATTGAAGGTTTGTATGAAAATGGATTTTCCGACCTCGTTTTAAATAAAAATCTTAATATTTTTTTTAGATTTCTCTTATTTGCATATTCTAAAATAAAAAATCCCTCTGGTGATAAAATCCTGCTAATTTCATTTAAAAAGTTTTGGGGTTCAGTAAGGTGATGCATTACTCTTATAGAAATAACAAAATCAAAAGTAGAGTTTTTAAAAGGCATATTATATGCATCCGATGCTACGAAATAAATCTTTGATTTTGATTTTTTATATAGTTCTTTTTTTGCTAATGAAAGATTTTTGAGAGAATAATCCAATAAAACTATCTGAGGAAATAAATTAATATAAGTACTTGAGAGTCTACCATACCCTCCACCAATATCAATGAATCTTTTCCCTTTCTTAGAAATAAGTTTTTTTAAAGCAAAAATTTCCGAAAGGTGCTCATAGCTCCTTTTTTCCCCACTCCAAAATTCTCTGTAATCATAATCCTCATAATCAACTATTTTTCCTGACAAACTCTTCACCTTCTAAAAAAGTTTTAAATTTTTTAATTATAGACCTCATTTTTTAATAATAAAATATTACCTATGAAAATGGATATAGATAACATCACCATCTTTTACTAAATAATCTCTACCTTCAACTCTATAAATTCCTATATCTTTTGCCCTGGTTACAGATCCAGCATCTGATAAATCTTTCCAATTTATAACTTCAGCCTTAATAAAACCTTTTTCCATATCAGAGTGAATTTTTCCTGCAGCTTTTAAAACAGGGGTATTTTTTTTAATAGTCCAGGCATGAACTTCATTTTCATTCCCGGTAAAAAATGTAATGATATCTAAAAGTTTGTAACTAGCTCTTACAAAGTTTTTTAGTCCTTCAAATGGAATCCCTATATTTTTTGCAAATTCTTGCGCATTCTCTTCTGATAACTCTGCTAATTCCTGTAAAATCTTTGCAGACATTATCATAATCTCAGCTTTATCCAATTCTGCAATCTCCTCAATTTCTCTAACATATCCTTTACCCTTATTTGTTTCATAATAATTTTCATTGACATTTGCTACATAGATAACTGGTTTTTGTGTCAGAAGGTTTAATCCTTGCAACATTCTTGACTCATCTTCACTCAATTTAATTGCTCTTACCGGATTACCTTTTTGTAAAAAACTTCTTATTTTCTTCAGAAATTCAAATTTTCTAATTTCCTCTTTTTTTCCTGATTTACTGGCAGTTTCAGTTTTTTCTAAACTTTTTTCAATGGTTGAAAGGTCAGCCAGAATTAATTCTAAATTAACTATCTCGACATCTCTTTTTGGTGAAAGAGTTGTATTTATGTGAGCTACATTTATATCTTCAAAACAGCGTACAATATGAACAATTGCATCAGTATCTCTGATATGTGCTAAAAATTTGTTTCCTAAACCTTCTCCATGACTAGCTCCTTCAACTAACCCAGCAACATCTAAAAACTTTATTGAAGTTGGTACTACCCTTTCTGGATTAAATACATTTGTAAGTTCTTCTAACCTCTCATCGGGAATTTCAACATCACCTAAATTTGGTGTAACTGTTGTGAAAGGATATTTATCCATTTTTGCATTTTGTTTAGTTAAAGCATTAAAAAAAGTGGACTTACCTACATTGGGAAGTCCAATTATCCCTATCTTCATCTATATTTCCTTCTCTTTAATTCTCTCACTTAAATAACCTCTAAATCTTCTATTGAAATCTTTTCTAACTAATTTTATTTTTCTTTTACATCTCTGGCATTCAAGTCCAATATCCACGCCAAGTTTATAAACTCTCCATCTATTTTCTCCACATGGATGTTTCTTTTTTAATTTTACTAAATCACCCATTTTAACAGGCACAATCTTTAACAATTATTTCAATCCTTAAATATATAATTCCTATTTTATATCTTCGAGATATTCCTTTATATTTTCAGCATACTGATCTGCTATTTCTGAAATTTGAGTCATTTTCTCATTTATCCAATCTGATGATTTCTGGATATATTGTTTTCCTATTTCTGATAATATCTTTCTTGTTTCTTCTCCTGTTCTTGGAGCAATTAAAACTCCTACACAAAATCCAATAGCAAATGAAATAAATGAACCAAACTTTCCATCTTTCTTATTTTTCATATTGTCCCGCCAATAACTAAATATAAATTAAAATTTTATTAAATAATCTTTTTAAATAATTTTAACACATCACTTTACTAATTTTTATGATCACCCTGAACCTTACATTAATTGGATTGAAAAGATAGGTGTAGATAAAGGACATTATACCATTTCCCTTATTTTATAGTTTTAATTCAATCAAGAAAAAGATCTTTATTTTAGAATTAGAATTTTTGTAGAGGATGAATTATAAATAGGTAATATATTATAAAGGGGGTCTTTTTATAAATCCTTAGTCTATATAAGTTTAATTATCCTCTAAGCCTGATCTTTAATAAATTTAAAAAGAAGATAGAAGAGAAGAATTCATAATCGAAATTTAGTGGATATATTTTTGAATTGATAAAATTTATAGGTGCGACTCTATAATATAATTTTTAAGAAGCCTTTGTGAACAAATTACACTCTGAAATGCTTATAAAATTTAATATTTTATATAATCTAATTTCTATTAGTAGCTTTGTGGTATACTTTCGAAGACATTTTACCCTCCCCCTACCCCCTCCCATAAAGGGAGGGGAATTGAAAAGGAAGGGAGAAAACTATACCCAAAGCTTCAAATACCTTTAATGATAATTAATTTTCTTATTTTTTTTATTAAAATTATAGATGATTATAATTAAATTAAATTACTACCTCAGATTTGTTTTTTACTTTTTCTTCTTTTTAATACATACCTAACAATAAGAAATCCTATAGTCACTATAAATACTATTGGTGAAATTACCATTATAAAAAGGACTAAACCATCAATTACCTTAATAATTGCTCTAACACCTTCTCTAAGAGTATCCAGAAATTCCCATCTAATTGGATATGGTTG
>Ga0114921_10000193_pt1 | contig 25243 bp, 19 predicted proteins | sample BentaG_FD_87016 | JGI IMG/M metagenome (GOLD analysis project Ga0114921, IMG submission 87016) | Deep subsurface microbial communities from South Atlantic Ocean to uncover new lineages of life (NeLLi) - Benguela_00093 metaG | ecosystem: Environmental > Aquatic > Marine > Oceanic > Sediment ... | reverse complement strand
TTGACTATCCCAGCATTCGCCCTGAGCAAGGTAGAAGCCTCAATCTTCCCTCCCAGCTAAGATTTCCCCCTTGCCATCTCGATCACTTTCCTCCGGGCAGCCACAATCAAATTCTCCGCAAGCGCCCTTGTAATATTGAGCGCCGGCGCCATCTCTGTAGGCCTTGCCCTCGCTAAATCTCTGATAGTCATGTACCCGGCACCCTTCAACTTTCTCGCTGTTGCTAGACCAACCCCGGGTACGTTCTGGAGTGGCTCCTCCGGGGTTGCCACCGGCTTAGAAGCCTCTGTCTTCTCTGACCCCTCTGACTCAGGAGCTTCCTCAGTCTCTGCAACCTTCTCCCCCATGTCACAGACGCCCTGGAAGATCACTCCCTCCGCAATGGTCAGATTTGGGGTTTTGACATCCCCGTATAACTGGCCGCTGGAGAGTATCTCCAATCTATTGCGAGCAATTACGTTACCTGTTACTTTTCCCCCGACAATAACATCCTGGGCCTCTACATCAGCCTTGATGACCCCCGTCTGGCCGATAATCAGACTACCCTGTGCCACAATGGACCCTTGTACCTCGCCATCGATGCGAATTGCCCCTTGAGCAATCAGCGTTCCCTTAAACTTGCTACCTTCCCCGAGGAGGGTAGCAATGGCCCCTGTCGCCTTGCCCCTTCTTTTACCCCTTCTGAACATCTAACTCCCCACCTTATGATATGCTCTCTGTGTTTAAGATATAGTTCAACGGGTCCCTGGGAACGCCCAGGTATCTGACTTCGTAATGGACATGTGGCCCTGTAGTCAGGCCGCTGGTACCCAGCGTAGCTATGACCTGGTGCCTCTTCACCCTTTGCCCCCTCTTAACCTTTATGCTCTTATTATGGCAATACCTCGTCTGATATCCATAGCCGTGATCGATGATCACTGTCCTACCATAGTGCCTTTTCCACCCCACAAACGTGACAGTGCCATCGGCAGTGGCCATAACCGGGGTACCTGCCCTGGCCACCAGGTCTATCCCTTCGTGCATTCTCCTGTGACCCGTGAAGGGCGAGATCCGATGGCCGAACCCAGAGGAAAGCCAGCCCCGTTCAACAGGGCTTATGGAGGGGGTGGCGGCAATCCTCGACGTCTGATTCTCTAAGAAGGTGCTCAGTTCCTGGAGGCTGGAGGCTTGTAACTGAGCAATATCCTGCATCCTTCTGACATCTTCTATCAGGACACTGGATCTTGTTCCCAAGGTCTGGCTGAGATCGCCACTGCTGACCCCGCCCTGTGCCACCATCTGTCGTCCCACCTCCTTCGGCTCCTGGCCAGTCATGACCCTCAACTTCCGGTCCAATTTTGCCACCTCAACCATGCTCTCGTTGAGCTTGGCAAGCTCCTCCTTTGTCCTCCGTAATTCAACATAACTCTTAATGTTCACGAAGAACAAAGAAGAAGCAATGAAAGCAACCAGGCTCAGGCCGCCCAGAAGGTAGAATAGGGACATGGGCAACTTAAATTTATGTGCTCTAATCTGGTTGTGCGGAACGACTATAACGGTTATTGCCCCTTTCTTCCCTCGGGCCATTTCTCGCTCCTTCCTTATTTATCCGAGCGAAAACCTAATTTTACAAGAGAAACGCACCTGTCGAACAATTTTTGCTGTTTACAAAGTATAGCACAATCTCATTCGGTTTGTCAAGCATTTTTCTTACGCGGCAGGTCCTCTCAGTCTCTCCAGTATACCTTCTAGTTGCTCATGTGAATAATACTCTATCTCTATAGTCCCCTTTTTGCCCCTTGGCTTGATCCTGACCTGGGTGGCCAGAATTCTGCGTAGCTCGTCCTCGAGGGCCATAAGCTGAGCGCTTCGGGTAGGTTTTGGCCTTTTAGCTTTGGGGCCCGAGACCTTTATCCTTAACTTCTCCACTAACGCCTCGGCCGCCCTCACCGAGAGGCCCTCAGCCTTGATCTTCTTGCTGGCCGCTATCTGCATCTCTGCCTTCTCTAAACCTAACAAGGTTAGGCCATGACCGCGTGAAATTGTTCCACGTGAAACATCCTTCTGTACCTCGGGGGGCAGTCTCAAAAGCCGCAGGGTGTTAGCGACAGAGGACCTGTCTCTTCCAAGCTCTCTCGCCAGATCCTCCTGTTTGATTTTAAACCCCTCGATCACCCTCTGATAGCACAAGGCCTCGTCAATGGAATTAAGGTCCTCCCTCTGGAGGTTCTCAATTAAGGCTAGTTCTAACATTTCGGTATCCGAGACCTCTTTGACTATGAGCGGGATCTTTTTGAGACCCATCTTCTTAGCCGCCCTCCACCTTCTCTCGCCAGCTATCAACTCATAGCCCCCTGGAGTAACCCTGGCCAGAACCGGTTGGATAACTCCCTTCTCCCTTATAGAAGAGGTCAATTCCTCTAACTTTTGGGGGTCGAGAGTACGGCGTGGCTGATACCTGTTCGGTTTGATTGTGGCCATATTGGCCTCAATAATAACTCCCTCCTTAAGAGGCCCTACCTCTGGTAGTAAAGCGCCGAGTCCCCTTCCTAATGCCTTCTTAGCCACGGGCAATTACCTCCTTTGCTAACCTCTCATACATCTTTGCCCCCTTACACCATTTATCATAGAGCATGATCGGCTTGCCAAAGCTGGGAGCTTCGCTTAACCTCACATTTCGTGGGATGATGGTTTTATAGACCTTCCGTTTGAAATGTCCCCTCACCTCTTCGATCACCTGTCTCGAAATTCTGGTCCTGGAGTCGTACAGGGTGAGAAGGATGCCCGCCAGCTCCAGATTTGGGTTATAATTCCTCTGAACCAGGCCAATGCTATTGAGCAACTGGCCCAAACCTTCTAATGAGTAGTACTCACATTGAATGGGAATTATTGCTCCATCAGCCGCAGTTAAAGTATTGATCGTCAATAAGCCTAAGGAAGGAGGACAATCGATTATGATGTAATCATACTGATCCGTGATCGTCATGAGGGCCTTTCTCAGCTGGCCCTCACGGGATGCCAAATTGATTAACTCTATCTCCGCGCCAGCCAACTGGATGTTGGAGGGGACTAAATCCAGGCCCTCCACCTGGGTGGGAAGGAGTATCCGTTCCAAGGACCTATTCCCTATAAGGGCTTCGTAAATGCTGTGTTCCACCCTGTCCTTATCAATCCCCACTCCGCTGGTAGTATTGCCCTGGGGGTCGATGTCCACCAGCAAAGTCTTCTGCTTCCTGGCTGCTAGATAGGCAGCCAGGTTGATCGCTGTCGTGGTCTTCCCCACCCCACCTTTTTGGTTCACAACGGCCAGCACCTTGCCCATAAAAGTTACGCCTTACTTCTCATTCGGCGCAATGAGATTCCTCTACCATAAGAATGTTCCACGTGGAACATCTGACGGCACTCATTTGCCGATACAGAAATGGCTGAATATCTCATTCAGGATATCCTCGGTCGTGGTCTGACCGGTGATCTGGCCGAGGCTCTCCAGCGCTTCCCTTAAGTCAACAGCGACGAACTCTTCAGAGGCGTCAGCCTTCATGGCCTCAATGGCCCGACCCAAACTCCCTCTTGCCCTTGTAAGGGCATTTTTATGGCGGACGTTGGCTACCAATGCGCGGCCATTGAGGGTCACCTCCCCTCCGAGGACCATCTGGATGATGGCCTCCTTCAATTCCTCCAAACCCTTCCCCTTGGAGGCCGAAATCTTAATTATCCTCGTATCATGAAGCTTATCCCTTATCTCTTCGATCTCTATTGCCTCCGGAAGATCATCCTTATTAATAACCACTATGGTCTCCCTGTGCTTCACATCCTCCATCATCCTTCGATCGTCTTCGGTCAACTTCTCGGCTCCATTCAGAATGAAAAGTATCACATCGGCTGCCTCTATAGATTGCCTGCCTCGCCTTACCCCTTCGGCCTCCACCACATCTTTGGGCGCCCGGATGCCAGCGGTGTCGATTATCCTAAGGGGAACCCCTTTAATATCCACTATCTCCTCGATGGTGTCGCGGGTGGTGCCCGGAATCGGGGTTACAATGGCCCTCTCCTCCTGGAGAAGGGCATTCAAAAGGCTGGACTTGCCTACGTTTGTCCTGCCAACGATAGCCGCATTTACTCCCTCGCGCAGGATCCTTCCCTCTCCAGCCGTGGCCAATAGCCTATCTATCTCCTCCAATGCCTCCTCGGCCTTACCCAGGTTCTCGCCATGGGACATCCCCTCTACATCCTCTGGAAAGTCTATAGCCGCCTCTATATGGGATAAGATTTCTATTAATTCTCCTCGCAAGGTTTTTACCCGAGAAGAAAGAACTCCCCCCAATTGATGGAGGGCTACCTTGAGGCCCAGGGTCGTCTTGGCTTTGATAATATCAACTACTGCCTCTGCCTGAGCCAGATCAATCCTCCCGTTCAAGAAGGCTCTCTTCGTAAACTCTCCTGGCTCGGCCAGACGGGCCCCCTCTCGTAATGCCACCTCCAAGACTCGTCGAAGGGGAACTATTCCTCCGTGGCAATTTATCTCAAGCATGTCCTCTTTGGTGAATGAACGAGGAGCCTTCATAAGGGCGAGCATTACCTCATCTATCTTCTCGCCAGATCGAGGATCTATAATATACCCATGGTGCAGGGTATGCGTTGGAAATTGGCTCGTGTTCTTCTTGCCATTCAAGAATATCTTATCCCCGATTGCCAGGGTCTCTGGCCCGCTCATCCGAACGACCCCTATTCCACTCTCCCCGAGGGGTGTCGAGATGGCAACAATGGTATCGTCCATCGAAGATGTCTCCAATAAATTACTGGGATTTCGATGCTGCTAACAACTGGGTTTCCGGGATGCTCGCTTTGTGATCAAATACTGTTCGCCTATGGTAAGTACATTATTTACTAACCAGTAAAGAACCAAGCCTGAGGGGAAGTTCATGAACAGGAAGGTGAAGATGATGGGCATAAACATCATCATCTTCGCTTGGGGGTTATCCTTCGCTACACCCGTGCTCATCCTCTGTTGGATGAACATACTGACCCCCATCAAGATTGGCAGGGCATAATAGGGATCTTTGCTGGAAAGATCCCTCACCCACCAGATGAATGGTTCTCCTCGCAGCTCTATGGTCCCGCGTAAGGTCATAAAGAGGGCCCAGAATATCGGAAGCTGGAAAAGGAGGGGAAGGCAGCCCCCCATTGGGTTAACCTTATTCTCCCGATATAATTTCATTAATTCTTTTTGTAACCTCTGGGGATCCTGGCTATATTTCTTACGTAGCGCATTCATCTGGGGTTGGATGGCTTGCATGGCGCGCATGGAGATAAAACTCTTGCGAGTCAGAGGAAGGAAGATGACTTTGATGAGCACGGTGAGCAAGACAATGGCCCAACCCCAATTTGGGATCAGACGATAGAATAGCTTTAAGGCATGAAGCATTAAGCCGCTTAAGCCTCTGGGCCACCCTAAGTCAATAGCTTCCTCAAGGTTTATGCCCTTGGCCTTCAATCTGTCGTATTCTTGAGGTCCGACATAGAGGCCATATTCATGGATTACAGCGCTCTTGAGGGGAAGAGAGAAGTCGCCGAGTTGGAGAGCAATACTTAACTTGTCTGAGTCATTCTTTTTAATCGTGGCCAATTTGGCCTCAAACTGAGGGACCAAAGCTGCCATAAAATACTTATTCTTCAGAGCAATCCACGCAACACTGCCGGGGCGCTCTATCCTTCCTTTTACTTTTTTTACCCGGTCCCTTACCCTCCTTCCGTCAATATAAGATACCGCTCCCAGATATCCTATATCCCTCCTGGTTACCAGCTCCTGCTCTGACCCAATTCCCGGCCCCCAGCTCAAATTATAGCCACTTACCTCCACAACCCGGGCCGTTAGATTGGCCAGCTCAATCGCAACATCAATAGCATATTTACTATTGTAGAAAGTAAATGCCTTGGTCGCCTTAAGGCCCTGAGGCGTAGTATGGCTGAAGGCCACTTGGCCTTTGGAAGTCTCCTGATCCAAAATCATTTTCTCTTTGTCAGGTTTATAGATGGCTTGGGCCAGCCCTTCCTGGCCCCTTATTGCCAGCGCTAAGGGATAGCTCTTGTGAGAAACCAGCTCAACAGGTTCCTGCTCGCCTTCCGCCTTTGCGCTCAGCTCTGCAATTCTCTCCTCTAACCCTCTAATAGCGTCTTCATCGCTCTGCTTCTTTGCTTCGGCAAGCATCCTCTCTAGGTCGGTGATTTTGAACCCATGCTCCTTCAACCGGCAGCTCTTGATCCTGGCCCCCTGGGTGGTAAAGACAACCTTCAGGAGATCTGTCTCTACTACGACATCCTGCGCCTCGGCCGAGAGAGGGGAGACTGTGGGTTGAATTGCTTCGGCAGTCTCTATGGGCTTGGGGACAGCTCTCTCCTCTATTACCCCTGCTGGCAACTCCCCAGGTACGGGAGCCTGGGAGGCCCTCTGAGCTAGCATAGACCTCCAGATCAAAATCACCAGTATACAGAGCACAATGGCCAAAACGGTTCTTCTCTCCATGCTGACTCCAGACTAGCGATTAACGATACGCCAGTACTAATATAGAAGTTAGTTCTTCAGGCAGAGGCAAATTCGCCTTCGGCGGGAATTATTCAATGCTTATTATCTATTAGAAGGTACAGGGTCATGGCCTCCCGGGCAAAAGGGATGGCATTTGAGGACCCTTTTTACGGCCAATATGACCCCGCAACAGACTCCGTATCTCTCGATAGCTTCCAAGGCATACTGAGAACAGGAAGGGTAAAACCTACATCGGGCAGGCCAAGCCGGCGAAATAAACTTTTGATAAATCCGAATGAACCCAGTCAATACCTTAGCCACTTTTTTTCCCTTCCTCTATAGCCTGCAATATCCTGGCTCTCCTGAACAAAGCCATCAAGGCATCTTCTGCCTTCTGGAAGCCTAAATCATTGGCTTCTTTCCTGGCTATCAAGACCATATCTATTCCTTCGATCAATCTATCCTTGTTCAATCTATAAACTTCCCTGAATAACCTTTTGATCCTACTGCGTTTCACTGCAGAACCCACCTTCTTACTCACAGAGACCCCCATCCTCCTTCTTTCCAATCCATTGGGAGAGACATAGAACACTGCAAACCGGTTGGCATAAGCCTTCCCTTGGGAGTAGACCTTTTTAAACTCACGTCTCTTCCTTAAATGTTCATCCCTTCCAAAACTATACCTGCCCATGAGCTTTTCCAAAATACGTCTCTCTTCAAAATATTTAAACCGTAAGCCTCTTTCGCCCCTTCTCTCGCCTCCGCTTCAGGATCCTCCTCCCCCCTCTGGTGCTCATTCTAGCTCTGAAGCCGTGAACTCTCTTCCGCTTGCGCCTTTTTGGTTGGTATGTCCTCTTCACCGAACTGGCCTCCTCCTACTGGTTTTATTATATCCTATTTTCTACGAGGCTGTCAAGCCTTCCATATGAGAGCACTGGAAAAGTACTTTCATCAATAAGAGATCGATGAGTTTCTTCAGCTCTCTCCATATGCGCTCGAGAACTCTGGCTCCGTTCATATCATAACTGCTTCCCACACAAAATTTTTCACAAAGTACTTGCTAAAAGGGAGAAGATTTGTTATACTATAATTGTTTAGGGTTTGTGATTCGCCCCGGCACGTATCTTGGAGATGTCCCTGTGCATAATCTGTTGATAGCTTGCCCCTTAGCCGCCTTATCTAAGCGCCTTCGCCTTGAGGCCTCTATCGAGCCCGTCCCCATCCCCTTGAAAACGTTTGTGGTGGTATCCATTGAGGTTTCTCTCTGCCCTTCAGAAGTCGCTTACCTCTTGAGTTCCCTCCCAAAGCCAATGATCAAGAGGGTTCTACGCATCACCCTCTAATGTGTTGCCCTTGGAGGCGTTCGGGCCCGTAGGGGGGTTGTTTCTTTTTTGCCCCCGCTCTCTCATCTTTCGGTGCTGGCCTTCACTCACTGGGCAATCGCCGAGTTCGCCTTTGTGTGGAATATCTGTGGATAACTGGGGGATATCCCCACAAGATAGCTGTCGCCATTGGGTTAAAGGCGCCAGGGGGAAGAAATAAATCAGGAGCCTCAATTATGGAAATGGAAGTACACAAGGTCTGGAGTCGGGTTCTAGAATTAATGGAGAGGGGGATAAGCCCGCAGAGCTTTGGGGCCTGGCTCAAGCCCATCAAGGCCATTGGCCTCAAAGAGGGTCTTTTAACTGTTGAAGTCCCCAATAGATTCGCTAAGGGTTGGGTGAATAGTCGTTATCTTCCATTGATAGAGAAAACGGTTAAGGAGGTGGTTGGAACTGAGGTGAAGGTTTCCTTTGTGGTCTCCCAAACCGGCCAGAGATCTCCTAGAAAGGCAATGGAAGGAGAAGGGGCGGTTTCGGTTCAGAAGCACAAGGATGCCTTCCTTGCCTCTCAGTTCGATCCTAAATACACCTTCGACAGTTTTGTGGTGGGAAGCAGCAACCGCTTCGCTCATGCCGCCTCTCTGGCAGTCGCCGAATCGCCCGGCCGTTCTTATAACCCGTTATTCATTTATGGGGGAGTTGGTCTGGGCAAGACACACCTTCTGAATGCCATAGGTTGTTTCATTAAGACACATAGTGTGAAGGCCAAGGTGATCTACCTAACCAGCGAGATGTTCATGAATGAGATGATTAGCTCAATCAGGTATGGCAAGACATTGGAGTTTCGTAATAAGTACAGGAAAATGGATGTTCTTCTCCTTGACGATATCCATTTCTTGGCTGGGAAAGAGGGCACCCAAGAGGAATTCTTTCATACCTTCAATGCTCTTTATGACACGCATAAACAGATTGTCATCACATCCGACCGACCGCCTAAGGAGATACCCAATTTAGAAGAGAGGCTTCGGTCCAGGTTTGAGTGGGGTTTAATAGCTGACCTCCAACCCCCTGATTTTGAAACAAGAATGGCCATCCTCCGCAAGAAGGTTGAGTTGGAAAGCCTATATGTGCCCGATGAGGTTCTTAATTTTATAGCCACTCGGGTGAAGTCTAACATCAGAGAGATGGAGGGGTCATTGCTCAGGGTGGTAGCCTTCTCTTCCTTGCTTAAGAACGAAGCAAGCTTAGAACTGGCAAAGGAGGTGTTAAAGGACACCTTATTAATAGAAGAAGAGAAGCGTATTTCTATAGATCTAATCCAGCACGTTGTTGCAAATTACTTTGGCTTGCATACATCCGATATGCGAGCAAAGCGAAGAACCCAGGCAGTTGCATTCCCTCGTCAAATAGCCATGTATCTCGCTCGGGAGCTGACAGATCTTTCGCTTCCAGCGATCGGGGAGGGTTTTGGTGGGAGGGATCATACTACAGTCATCCATGCTTGTAACAAGATTGGTAGCCAACTGAAGAGCGATGTCCGCCTCAGCAGGACTATTGACTATTTAATCACGGAAATTAAAGGGTGAATAACCTCTTGACATCCTGTTTACAAGGTATGAATACCTCAGGTTGGATTCTTTGTCTGTTAATTTTGTCGATAAGTGGTCGCTCCTATACATCCCTTATCAACAACCTTTCTTCCTTCTTAACGCAAAGCGGAAGAATAAACATCCACATGTTAACACACTCTACTTATACATACTTCTATAAAGAGAAAAATGTTTAGTAGTATTAAGAATGTATTTAGCTGTGTATCTTTAAAAGAGAGAGGAGAAACCAGTAAATGAAAATTGTCTGTTCAAAAAGCACATTGCTCAAAGCGGTCCAACTTATGCGGAGTGTAACTGGTGGAAAAGGAACTCTACCGATACTTTCCAACCTTTTAATGGAAGCGTCCCAAGATAGAGTGCAACTAACCGCTACAGACTTAGAGGCTGGTATTAGGCACAGCTTTCCTGCTCAGGTGGATCAGGTAGGGGCCTGTACCATACCTGCAAGGAAACTGGGAGATATCGTAAGAGAGCTGCCCCCAGCAGAAGTAGAAATGGAGGCGGACGAAGAGAACAAGATTACTATTACTTGCCAGAAGGTAACCTTCAAAATTGTTGGTCTACCGAGTGGTGAATTTCCCACCCTACCTGAGATTGAGAGAGCAAATACCTTCAAAATTAACCAAAACCTACTTGCTGACATGTTGCGGAAAACTACATTTGCGATAACACACGATGAAACACGTTATGTTCTAAATGGTATTTATTTCATAATCGACCAGAACAAAATAAGGATGGTAGCCACGGACGGTCACAGATTGGCCATTGCTGATGGACAGGCTAGCAGCTATAGAGGGGAGAAAAAAGGGGTTGTGATACCACACAAGATCTTAAATGAACTAAGCCGGAATTTAGGAGAGGGGGAGGAGGTTGAGGTGGCTATCACCCCTAATCAAATTTTTTTCAGAATGAACAATCTTACCCTGACTTCTCGTTTGATTGAGGGGGAGTTTCCAAATTACGAGCAGATAGTTCCCAAAGAGGCTGGAAGAAGGATGAGGGTGGAGACAGCAAAACTGTTAGAGGCTGTCAGGAGAGCTGCTCTGTTCGCTGAAGCTAGAGGGAATGCCGTCAATCTCATCGTCTCCACTAACAAACTGGTCGTTGAGGCCCAAACTCCAGAGCTGGGTGAGGCATACGAAGAGATAGATGTAGCGTTCGAAGGAGAGGAGAGCCGCGTGACATATAATGCAAGATATCTCCTGGACGTCTTAAAGAACATAGGATCTTCAGAGGTAGACATTGAGTTTGCTGGACCTTTGAGCCCAGGGGTTGTGAGGCCCTCGGATGGCCATGGATACCTATGCATCATTATGCCTATGAGAGGAGGCAGTTAAAGATGGTGGAGGCACTGAAGGTCCCCGGCGAGCCATAGGGGCTAAGAGTGGATCCACAGAGAGCGAAGAAGGTTTTGGACGAGGTTCTTCAGGGACTTGGCTTGGCTAGAAGAGTCGAGGAGGGAAAGGTATCCCAGGTTTGGGAAGAAGCTGTGGGAAAGAAGATAGCTGCCCACGCCCGCCCGACCAAAATGCAAGACGGGAAACTTTCCGTTGAGGTGGACAATACTACCTGGGTTCAACAACTCACCTTCCTCAAGAAGAGGATTATAGACGAGATCAACAAGCAAACGGGTAAGGAAATCGTCAGAGAGATAACCTTCAAAATTGGTAAGGTAGGTAGAACCCTGAAGAAAAAGCCTAAAGAGCCTGGGATGGAGCTTGACCGAATCAAGCTAAATGAGCAGAGACTGAGACAGGTAGAGGAAAATGTGAAACATATAAGAGATCCAGAGACAAAGGATGTGCTGCGCCGATTCTTGACCATGGAGGCCAAGTTCATTCAAGCCAAAGCCACCACTGGTGGCGAGCCTCGCCCCTTCGGGCGGGGGGAGGGAAGACGTGGCAGGACAAAGGTATGATGCTACAACAATACAGGTGTTGGAGGGACTTGAGGGGGTAAGGAGGCGCCCCAGCATGTACATTGGCGATACCGGACCCCGGGGCATCCACCATCTCGTCTATGAAGTGGTGGACAACTCCATCGATGAGGCCCTCGCCGGGTTCTGTAGCAGGATAGATGTTACCGTCCATACTGACAACAGCGTCACCGTCGCAGATAATGGGAGAGGCATCCCAACGGAGCTTCACCGAGGCGAGAAGAGACCAGCCGTAGAGGTGGTGATGACCAAACTCCATGCGGGAGGTAAGTTCGATACCAAGAGCTACAGGGTCTCTGGAGGGCTCCACGGGATAGGGGTCTCCGTGGTCAATGGCCTCTCCGAGTGGCTTGAGGTGGAAGTAAGGAGGAACGGCCAGGTACATTATCAGAAGTATGAACGTGGAAAGACTGTTGATGATTTGAAGATGATCGGTAGGACAAAGAAACGGGGCACAATTATAACCTTCAAGCCAGACCCGGATATCTTCAAGAGTATAGAGTATAGCTATGATACATTAGCCAACAGACTGCGGGAGCTGGCCTTTCTAAATAAGGGTATCCGAATAACCCTCAAGGACGAGAGAGTTGAGAAGAAACACGTCTTCCAATATGAAGGGGGGATAGCCTCCTTTGTAGAGTACCTGAATGAGAATAAGGATACCCTCCATAGTAAGCCAATCTACTTTGAGAAGACAAGAGGCAACACCCATGTTGGGATAGCCATGCAGTATAACGATGGCTATAATGAAAACATATTCTCTTTTGCCAACACAATCAATACTCGCGAGGGGGGGACGCACCTAATTGGTTTCAAATCCGCTCTGACCAGAACAGCCAACGACTATGCACGAAGTCATGGGCTCTTGAAGGATGAGAAGGATACCCTCTCCGGCAATGACATCAGAGAAGGGCTGACCGCTGTGGTCAGCGTCAAACTCCCGGAGCCCCAGTTTGAAGGACAGACTAAGACAAAATTGGGGAACAGCGAGGCCAAGGGGGTCGTAGAATCCATAGTCAATGAGGGCCTTGGGGAATTCCTGGAGGAAAACCCGGCAATAGCCAGAACTATCATTGAGAAGAGCATTATAGCTGCCAGAGCCAGAGAAGCGGCTCGGACCGCTCGGGAGCTGACGAGGAGGAAAGGCATCGTTGAAGCCGGCCACTTGCCTGGCAAGCTGGCCGCCTGTTCAGAGAAAGACCCTTCCCTGTGCGAATTATATTTAGTAGAGGGCGACTCCGCAGGAGGATCGGCGAAACAGGGGCGAGATAGACACTTCCAAGCCGTCCTGCCCTTAAGGGGGAAGATATTAAACGTGGAGAAGGCTCGGCTTGATAAAATCCTTAGGTCGGACGAGATCAGAGCCATCATTACCGCTTTAAGGACTGGGGTGGGAGACGAGGATTTCGACATCACCAAAGCCAGGTATTATAAGATCATCATCATGACAGATGCTGATGTGGATGGGGCCCACATCCGGACATTACTCTTAACCCTCTTCTATCGTCAGGTCCCTAGGTTGATAGAGGAAGGCTATGTCTATATAGCGCAACCACCCCTTTATAAGGTGAAAAAGGGAAAGCACGAGGAGTATATAGAAAGCGGCGAGGAGATGGATAACCTCCTGATCAGGGAAGGGGTCGCTGGGGTCAGATTGATCAGGCTGAAGGACAGGAGAGAAGACCGAGTCTGGGAAGGCGAGGAGCTCGGAGGAGCGATAGCCGAGCTGGCTCGGTTGGAAAGACTAATAAAACAGGCTCAGCGAAGAAATCTGGACGTCCAGAAGTATATAGAACTGAGGACCAATGACTCAAAAAGTATCCCGCTCTATAAGGTGGAGGTTGACGGAAGGGAGAACTACGTTTACAGCGACAGAGAATTGTCAGAGGTGCTGGAGAGGGAGAGAGCCAGGAGGATGAGAGGGGAGGAAATAAAGGAATGGCCAGAGGAGGAGCTGGAAGGGGTGGCAGTGACATCTGCAGAGAAACTGGCCGAAGTGAGGGAGCTAGAGCTCGGGATACGCAGGGTTGAGAGGAAAGGGATGAAGGTCCTTCCTAAGACAGTCGGAGGTCCACCCCTCTATAGGATAGAGGAGGGGAAGAGCCAATACGATATCTATAACTTCAGGGAAATAGTGGTCAAGATAAAGGATTTAGGAAGGAGGGGTATAGAGATTCAGAGATATAAGGGCCTGGGGGAGATGAACCCTGACCAGCTGTGGGAGACCACCATGGATCCAGCCAAGCGGACAATCCTACAGGTAACCTTAGAGGACGCAGTAGAGGCCGATAGGATATTTACAACTTTGATGGGCCAAAAGGTGGAGCCTCGAAGGAAGTTCATTCAGGCCCATGCCCCAGAAGCAAGAAACCTGGATATTTGAAATGCTGAGGCATTTCAAATCTAGTGAGCGAAGCGAACGTCATATCTGAGGGAGGATCATGGCTGAGGCTAAGGCGAGAATTAAGCCCATCTACATTGAAGACGAGATGAAGGAATCCTATATCGAGTATGCCATGAGTGTCATCGTTGGCCGCGCTCTGCCAGACATCAGGGATGGCCTGAAGCCAGTCCACCGCAGAATATTGTACGCTATGCATGGGTTGGGGCTGGCCTCCCAGAAGCCCTATAAGAAGGCTGCCAGAGTTGTGGGAGAGGTCTTGGGCAAATATCACCCCCATGGCGATGTTGCGGTCTATGATGCCATAACGAGAATGGTTCAGGGCTTCTCCTTGAGGTATCCACTAATAGATGGGCAGGGCAACTTTGGCTCAGTCGATGGCGACGCCCCGGCCGCTATGAGGTATACAGAAGTGAAGCTAGCCGCAGCCGCCGAAGAACTCCTCAAGGATATAGAGAAGGAAACCGTCGAGTTTGTCCCCAACTTCGATGGCTTTCTAACCGAGCCATCTGTTTTGCCAGCTGCGTTGCCCAACCTTCTAATTAATGGTGCTTCCGGGATCGCGGTCGGAATGGCCACAAACATTCCTCCACATAACCTGTCCGAGATTGTTGATGCCACCATTATGGTCATTGAAAATCCTGAAGCGACCATCGAAGAACTTATGGCTCAGGTTCATGGTCCGGACTTCCCTACAGGAGCATTCATCTTGGGCAAGGAGGGGATCAAGGATGCCTATATTACTGGCAGAGGCCTCATAACCCTGCGGGCCAGAGCAGAGATCAGGGAAGACAAGAGGGGACATGAAGAGATCATCATCTCTGAGCTACCCTATCAGGTAAATAAAGCCAGGCTGGTGGAGAGCGTCTCTGGCCTTGTGCGAGAGAAGAGGGTCGAGGGCGTTGCCGACCTGCGGGACGAGTCGGACAGGAGTGGAATGCGCATAGTTATTGAAGTTCGGCGGGATGAGAGAGCGCAGGTTATACTCAATCAACTGTATAAACATACCCAGATGCAGACGAGGTTTGGGGTAATCATGCTGGCTCTGGTTGATAATCAGCCTCAGGTTCTCAATTTAAAGCAGATGATATATTATTATCTGGAACACCGGAAGCACATGGTGGCGCGGCGGACCCAATTTAAATTGGCCAGAGCCGAATCTCGAGCCCATATATTAGAAGGGCTAAAGGTTGCCCTGGCCAATCTGGATAGAGTGATTTCTCTCATCAAAGAATCTCCTTCTCCGGATGTGGCCAAGGAGGCCCTGATAAAGGCCCTTTCATTGACCCCTGAGCAGGCGGGCGCCATCCTAGATATGAAGTTGCAGAGATTGACGGGTTTGGAGAGGGGAAAAATAGTCCAGGAGCATGAAAAGCTTCTGGCCGAAATTGTAGAGCTCAAAGCTATCCTGGCCAGCCCCCCAAAGGTTTTAGAGCTAATTAAAGAGGAGCTGTTGGCTCTGAAGGCCAGATATGGGGATAGGCGGAGGACAAGGATTTTAGAGATGCCCCCGGAGGAATTCAGAGCGGAAGATTTAATTCCTGAAGAGCATGTGGTGATCACAGCCTCCAATGCGGGTTACATCAAAAGGATACCAGTCAGTGCTTATCGTATGCAAAAGCGCGGTGGCAGGGGGATGATTGGTATGAGCACCAAGAAGGAGGATTTCGTCGAGCATATCTTCGCCGCAACCACCCATCATTATATCCTATGCTTCACCAATAAAGGAAAGGTTTACTGGCTGAAGGCCTATCAGATACCTCAGGCAAGACCTCAGGGCAGGGGGAAGGCCATTATCAACTTGCTTCCGCTTGGCCAGGACGAGTCCGTAACCACCCTCATCCCTGTGCGCGAATTTGATGACAGGCACTTTTTAGTGATGGCTACCAAAAATGGATTCATCAAGAAGACGCCCCTGAGAGAATATAGTCGTCCCCGATCTGGGGGGATAATTGCCCTGAACCTGGATGTGGATGACGAGCTGATAAGGGTGGGGTTGACCGATGGGGATAAAAAAATTCTTCTCGCTACCTCCCGAGGCCTTGCCATCCGCTTTAATGAATCTCAGGTTAGATCTATGGGCCGCACGGCCAAAGGCGTGCGAGGAATTACTCTGGCCGATGGGGACTGGGTCATTGGGATGGGGGTTGTTGGGGGGAAGAAAGCAGCCGTTTTAGTAATAACTGCCAACGGCTACGGGAAGCGCACACTGCTTTCGAAGTATCGCACCCAGCTTCGGGGAGGGAAGGGTCTAATAAATATCAAGACTACCCAAAGGAATGGGCCAGCGGTAGGGATTAGGATCGTAAATAAGGCCGATGGAATGATGGCTATTACCTCTGGCGGAAAGGTTATTCGGTCCCCTGTGAAGGGAATAAGATGCATGAGCCGCAATACCCAAGGGGTGAGGTTAATGATGTTGAGCGAGGGGGATCGGGTGGTGGCGGTAGCCCGTGTGCCTGGCCAAGGAATTTCTGAGAGAAGAGAGACGTGAGGAATGTCAATCATAACCCTCGTCGGCACCCAGTGGGGGGATGAAGGAAAGGGGAAGCTCGTAGACTTACTGGCAGAGGATGCCCAACTTGTAGTCAGGTATCAGGGGGGCAACAATGCAGGCCATACGGTTGTCCATAAAGGCCAGGAGTTTATTTTCCATCTCATCCCCTCGGGGATCCTACATCCCGGCACTCTGTGCATCCTCGGTAATGGGGTGGTCATCGACCCAGAAGCATTGATCGAGGAAATGAGGACCCTGACTGAACGAGGAGTGGCCCTGAGCAACCTGCGCATCTCGGAGAGGGCCCATCTTATCATGCCCTATCATAGACTCCTTGACGAGCTTCAGGAGCAGGCCAGGGGCGATAAAAGAATAGGAACTACGAGCAGAGGGATAGGGCCTGTGTATGTTGATAAAGTTGGGAGATGTGGGATTAGGATGGCCGACCTTCTGGAAAGGGATTCTTTTGAGGAGTTGCTTGCCAGAAACTTAGAGGAGAAGAACCTCCTCTTTGAGAAGATCTACAATACAAAACAGTGTGATAAGGATGAAATCTTGAGCGATTATCTCGGCTACGCAGAGGAGCTCAAAGAGTACATTTCCGACGTATCTTCCATCATCAACAAAGCCTACCTGGAGGGAGACAACATTCTTTTCGAAGGAGCCCAGGGGACGCTTTTAGACCTGGATGAGGGGACGTATCCTTATGTCACATCTTCACACCCGATTGCAGGTGGAGCCAGCATAGGTACCGGCGTTGGACCGACCAAGATAGATAAAGTAGTCGGGGCGGTCAAAGCCTATACCACCCGCGTTGGGGAAGGGCCATTCCCTATAGAAGAGTTGGGCCCTATCGGCCAGAGGATACGGGAGATGGGTCGAGAGTATGGAGCTACCACTGGAAGGCCGAGGAGATGCGGATGGTTTGATGCTGTGGCAGTCAGGCATGCCGTCCAGGCGAATGGTCTGGCCAGCATAGCAATTACAAAGCTCGACATCCTAGGAGGACTGGGGAAGATTAAAATATGTACTGGATATCGATACAAAGGCAACTTGATTAGAGATTTCCCTTCCAGCATCAGAATAATTCAGGAGTGCCAGCCCGTCTATGAGGAGATGGATGGCTGGGATGATGATATCTCCCAAACAGAGACATACGATGAGCTCCCGGATGCGACGAGGAGATACCTGGCCAGGATCCAAGAGCTTTTGGGCGTCAGGATCTCTATTATTTCTGTGGGGTCAGAGAGGGGGCAAACAATAATCCTTGAGAACCCCTGGGCCTCGGAGAAGATGTCGGCTGAGAGGTAAGTCAGTGATCAAGAGGTATGCACTGCCAGAGATGAGCAAAATCTGGTCAGAGGCTAACAAGTTCAGGAAGTGGTTACAGGTTGAGTTATTGGTCTGCGAAGCCTTAAAGGAGTTGGGCCAGATCCCTGCCCGGGCGCTGGCCAGGATAAAGGAGCGAGCAGAGTTTGACCTCGAGCGGATCGCCAAGGTCGAGGAGAAAACTAAGCACGATATGGTTGCCTTCCTGGAGGTAGTGTCAAGGACCATCGGGCCGGAGGCGAGGTATCTCCACCTCGGCCTGACCTCCTATGATATTGAGGATACGGCGCTGGCTTTCCGCATGGTAGAGGCAGCGGATATAATAATTGATGACCTGAAGAGGCTGATCACCCTCCTTGGTGAGAAGGCCATGGAGCATAAGAAGACCCTGATGGTTGGAAGGACGCATGGGGTTCATGCTGAGCCCATCACCTTCGGCCTGAAGCTTGCTGGCTGGATGGAAGAGACCAGGAGGAATCTGGCCAGGATGGAGAGCGCCAGAGCCAACATTTCATATGGGAAGGTCTCGGGAGCGGTAGGGACATATGCTACTGTCGACCCACGGGTTGAAGATTACGTATGCCGGAAGCTTGGGTTGAAGTCGGCTGGGATCTCAACCCAAATCCTACAGAGGGATAGGCATGCCGAGTACCTGACAACCCTGGCGATAATTGCCAGTTCCTTGGATAAATTCGCCATCGAGATAAGGAACCTCCAGCGAACTGAGATCTTGGAGGTAGAGGAGTATTTCTTTGAGGCCCAAAAGGGTTCTTCTGCTATGCCCCATAAGCGAAACCCAGTTACCTGTGAGCGAATATCAGGCCTGGCCAGGGTGGTGCGCTCGAATGCTCTGGCCTCTCTGGAGAACGTTGGCCTTTGGGGAGAGCGGGACATATCCCATTCCTCTGTGGAGAGGGTGATCATCCCCGATAGCACCATCTTGGTCGACTATATGTTAAAGACGTTCATCGATATCATGGATAATCTGATAATCTATCCGGAGAGCATGCGCAAAAACCTTGAGAGGACTAAAGGATTAGTCTTCTCCCAGAAGCTCCTTTTGGAGTTAGTACGGAAGGGCGCCCTCAGGGATGAGGCTTATAAAATTGTACAGAGGAATGCCATGGTCGCCCGGCAGGAAGGAAGGGACTTTAAGGAACTGATGCTTTCCGACTCCGGCGCAAGGGATTTCTTGAGCGAATCCCAGATAGAGGACTGCTTCGATTACGGGTATTATCTGCGACATGTAGATAAGATATTCTCTCGGCTGGGGATTGATGATTCGACAAGCTCACCATCATCCTGAGCGTGTCGAGGTGTGGGTGAGGCTCGACCATGAAGAGATTTAAGCTCGTTGAGCATACTGCGGATGTTGGGGTGGAAGCAAGGGGACACACTCTGGAGGACCTCTTTGCCAGTACTGCCGAAGGTATGTTCAGCATCATGACCGACCTGGATAGGGTCAAAGAGACAGAGTCCGTCCGCCTGCTGGTGCGAGGGGAGGGCCCCGAGGAGTTACTCATCGCCTTCCTATCAGAGCTCCTCTACAGACATGAGATAGAGGGTATCTTCTTTAAGAGGGTGGAGATTGCTCGAATGGACAATAGATCCCTTGAGGCAGAGGCCGTTGGGGAAAGGGTAAACCTCAAGCGGCATGCTCTAGGCGCCCAGATAAAGGCAGCAACCTATCATCAACTGTCCATTACCCACAATGAGGAGTGGGAAAGCAGGGTAATCTTTGACATCTGAGCGGAGTGAAAGATGCAAGTGAAGTGGACTGGTACTCTTGAGAGGATAGACGCCTACAGGTGGCGGATCCCGAAGTCCTATATGCCAGGGATGCGGGTCCCTGGCCTCATCTATGCAGATGAGAAATTGCTGGAGTCTATCCGACTCGATCAAGCCCCTCAGCAGGTAGCTAATGCGGCACACCTGCCAGGGATTGTCGGTTATTCCATGGCCATGCCAGATATTCACTGGGGCTATGGCTTTCCAATCGGCGGTGTGGCCGCTTTTGATACAGCCAAAGGGGTTATCTCTCCCGGAGGCATTGGCTACGACATCAATTGTGGGGTCAGGCTCCTTCGGACAAACCTCAAAGCCGAGGATATCAAGGACAAGGCCGAAGCCTTGGGTTGGGCGCTCTTCAGGGAGATACCCTGCGGTGTGGGCTCAGAGGGAAGGATCAAGGTAAGCGGCACCCAGTGTGAGGACCTTTTGGTGTCGGGTTCTAAGTGGGCTGTAAGGAAGGGATATGGCCGTCCCGAGGATATTGAACACACAGAGGAGGGAGGCGCCATGGCCGGAGCCGACCCAGGGGCCGTTTCCAAGAAGGCAATGGACAGGGGAAGGGGCCAGGTTGGAACCCTCGGCTCGGGCAATCACTTCCTCGAGATACAGGTAGTTGAAGAGGTATTTGATGAGGCCGCAGCAAAGGTCTTTGGGATTGATGAGGGGGCTATTACGGTCATGATACACTGCGGCTCCCGTGGGTTTGGCCATCAGGTCTGCACCGACCATCTCGTCAACCTTGGCAAGGCTGTCCAGAAGTATAAGATCAACATTCCAGATAGGCAGCTCGCCTGCGCTCCTATAGATTCCCCTGAGGGGAGGGAATACTTCGGCGCCATGGTCTGTGCGGCAAACTATGCCTGGGCCAACAGGCAGTGCATCATGCACTGGGTGAGGAAGATCTTTGAGAGAGTTCTGAGTATGAGCCCCGAGGAGTTGGGGATGGACTTAATATACGATGTGGCCCACAATATCGCCAAGTTTGAAGAGTATGAGGTAGGGGGCAGGCTTACGAAGTTATGCGTTCACAGGAAGGGAGCCACGCGAGCCTTTGGCCCCGGACATCCTCAGATACTCCAGGACTACAGGCCAATCGGTCAGCCTGTATTGATCCCTGGCGATATGGGGAGGAACTCCTATCTCCTGGTGGGAACGAAGCTTGCTGAGGAGGAATCCTGGGGCTCGACCTGCCATGGGAGTGGCAGGGTGATGAGCAGGCACAAGGCCATCAGTGTTACCAAGGGTAGGGATATTAAGAGAGAACTGGCCGAGAGGGGGATCATCGTCCATTGGCGTGGGAAGCATACCCTTCAGGAGGAGGTCTCAGATGCCTACAAGGACGTCAATGACGTGGTATCGGTCGTCCATGGGGCCGGGATCTCAAAGAAGGTGGCCAAGATGAAGCCCTGGGTGGTGGTCAAGGGATGATCTTAAGAAACCAGAAAAATCTAGTTGCTGTAATCTGGTTATTAACCGAGCAGTAGCGAGGTTTGGATGTTGGATATTAAGTTCGTCAGATCCAGCGCAGAGCTGGTCAGGAAGAGCCTGCAGGATAGGGGTATGGAGGGAGACGTCGATGTCCTCCTCGAGCTCGACAACCAAAGGAGGAGGCTCCTTTCGGAGGCCGAGGCCTTGAGGCACAGGAAGAATATAACCTCTGTCCAGATAGGGGAGCTGATAAGGAAGGGGGAAGACCCTAAGGCCAGGATCAGGGAGGTGAAGGCGACGGCCCTGAGGGTCAAGGAGATCGACAGCAGGATTGCGGAGGTCGAGGATAAACTTTCTGGGTTGATGCTCACAATCCCAAATATACCTCATCCGTCAGTTCCGGTTGGCCCTGGACCATCTGCAAATAGGGTGGTGAGAAACTGGGGAAAGATACCGGCGTTTGACTTCAAGCCATGGGCACACTTGGAGATTACGCAAGGCTTAGATATACTCGACTTTCCGAGGGCATCGAAGGTCGTTGGCTCTAACTTCCCACTTTACAAGGGCCAAGGGGCTCGCTTGGAGAGGGCTCTGATAAACTTTATGGTCGACCTTCATACAAAGAAACATGGCTATACAGAGATATCCCCTCCATTCATTGTAAACCGTAGTAGCATGACTGCCACTGGCCAGCTTCCGAAGCTGGAGGAGGATATGTACAGGCTCAAGGATGATGATTACTTCCTCATTCCAACAGCTGAGGTTCCGGTTACAAACATTCATCAGAATGAAATATTCGAAGAGGATGACCTCCCGGTTTGCTATACTGCGTATACGCCCTGTTTCAGGAGGGAGGCAGGCTCTTATGGAAAGGGGACTAAGGGCCTGACGAGGGTCCACCAGTTTGACAAGGTGGAGCTCGTCAAATTCGTAAGGCCCCAAGATTCATATGAAGAGCTTGAGGGCCTTTTGGCCGATGCAGAAGAGGTCATGCAACTTTTGGGCATTCCCTATAGAGTCTCACTCCTGTGTACAGGGGACCTCAGCTTTGCAGCCAGTATTTGCTACGACATAGAGGGTTGGGCCCCTGGCGCAGAGGCATACCTGGAGATATCGAGCTGCAGCAACTTCGAGGACTTCCAGGCCAGGCGGGCAAACATAAGGTATAGAGAGAAGGGCTCCAAGAAACTGGCCTTTGTCCATACGCTGAATGGCTCTGGCGTTGCTCTTGCCAGGACAGTCGTTGCCCTCTTAGAGAATTATCAGCAGAGGGATGGAAGCGTCGTAATACCAGCGGTCCTGCGACCTTACATGGACGGAAAGGAGAGGATCACTAAGGATTAGGAAACGGTGAAAAGGAGAATGGGAGAAAGCGAGAAAGTGAGCAGATGGGGAAGGAGAAGAAAGATTCAGTATCATAAAGCCCACTTTCTCACCAGTTCACCAGCACGGAATTATCCTTCAGTCACCGATTCGCGTCTCCGGAGGAGTGGCCGAGTGGTTTAAGGCGGCGGTCTTGAAAACCGTTAGGGTCGTAAGATCCTCAGGGGTTCAAATCCTCTCTCCTCCGCCACCGAAGGTCATCAATTTTAGGTTTCTGATTCGTGCGAATCGGATAAGAATAAGGTAAAGGGATGAGTGCACATAAATCATCGGGAGCCAACAGGATTGGGTTTGTGTCAGTCCGTCTGGCCGGTACCGATGGAGTCTCGATGGAGACCAGGAAGTGGGCCCACGTCCTTGAGAAGATTGGCTATGAGTGTTTTTATATGGCAGGCCAACTTGACAGGCCGTCAGAAAGGTCTTTCTTGGCGGAAGAGGCCTCATTCGAGCATCCTTTGGTCATGCAAATTCAAAAGGAATGTTTCGGGAAGAGCGTGAGGAGTTCTGAGCTAACAAAGCTCATCTCCGAGGTAAAGGAACGACTCAAGGCCAAACTCTATGAATTCGTGGGACGATTCAAGATCGACGTTTTAATTCCTGAAAATGCGCTGAGCATTCCAGTAAACGTGCCATTGGGCCTGGCAATCACCGAGTTCATCGCAGAGACAGGTATCAACACCATTGCTGTTCATCACGACTTCTTTTGGGAGCGGAAGAGGTTTTTGAGAAACGCAGTTTGGGATTACCTGAACATGGCATTCCCTCCCCATCTGCCATCTATTCAGCACGTGGTAATAAATTCTTCAGCGGATAACCAGTTAAGCCTCAGGACAGGGATTTCAGCTACGATAATCCCGAATGTCATTGACTTTGCCACACAAGCTCCTGAGATTGACGATTACTCCGCAGATCTCAGAGAGGCCATTGAGGTTGGTGACGATTGCCTCTTCGTCCTTCAGCCTACGAGGGTGGTAGCCCGCAAGAGGATTGAGCTCGCCATCGAGTTAGTCAAACGCCTGGATCTAAAGGCTAAGTTGGTGATATCCCATGCCTGGGGCGAGGAGGGCGATGACTACGGAAGGAGAATCCGTGAATATGCGAATCTGTTAGGGGTCGATATCGTCTCCATTTCTGACAGGGTTGGTGAGGTCAGGGCTAAAAATAGCAAGGGCCAGAAGATATACACCATCCGGGATGTGTATCCCCACGCCGACCTGGTGACATACCCATCGGATTGTGAGGGCTTCGGCAATGCCTTCCTCGAGGCGATTCACTTCCGCAGGCCAGTGGTTATAAACAGATACTCAGTTTATGAGGTGGACATTGCGCCGAAAGGTTTCAAAACGATAGCCTTGGATGGTTATGTGACTGAAGATGCAGTTCGGCAGACAAGGGAGGTTCTCGGGAATCAGGCCCTCCGCCAAAGGATGGTCGAACACAACTATAATTTGGGGCAGCGGTTTTATTCATATGAGGTGCTGGAAGGGAAGCTCAGGGTCCTCATGTTAAACTTCTTTGGGCTATAGGGTATATGGAGAGGTGGCCGAGTGGCTGAAGGCGGCACCCTGCTAAGGTGTTATTCCGATTTTTCGGGATCGAGAGTTCAAATCTCTCCCTCTCCGCGCAAATTTAGCGAGCCCTGTTGATAAAAATATCTACGGGGCGGCGTCCTGGGCGCCCATAGTTCAGTTGGATAGAACGTCAGGTTGCGGACCTGAAGGTCAGAGGTTCAAGTCCTCTTGGGCGCATAATCCGTATTTTGCGGAGGGATGGCCGAGTGGTTTAAGGCGTCCCGCTCGAAACGGGATTTCCCCCGAAGGGGGAACGTGGGTTCAAATCCTACTCCCTCCGCTATTAACGCGAATAGAAGGACGCAGATACGCGCGAATATAAAAAACACGATATAGCACTGAATAGTTAGCGATCATTTGCGTCTATGGAGAGATGCGGGAGCGGTTTAACCGGCACGCCTGCCCGCCCTGACAGTCGTCAGGGCGAGGTCTCGCCCACCAATTACTTGGTGGGCGGAGAGAGCGTATAAAAGTGGAGAGGTACCCAAGAGGCCGAAGGGGCGCGCTTGGAGAGCGTGTAGGCAGGAAACTGCCTCGGGGGTTCGAATCCCTCCCTCTCCGTTTACCCCATTGATAGTGAAGCTTATCTCCGGGGTTCATCCCGTTTATCCCGAATGAATATGAGGGAAGCGTAGTGAGGGGCCGATGATTTTAAAATCTTGGCCCTTCGTCCTTACGGATTCAGGATCAAAATTTTCTTCGAAACTTTTGGAGTGAGGTATGGCATACATCGTCTTAGCCAGGAAATGGCGGCCACAGACCTTTGAAAAGGTTGTCGGCCAGGAGCACATCACCAAGACCCTGGCCAACAGCATTGAACAGGGTCGAATAGCCCATGCGTATCTATTCGCTGGCCCTCGTGGGGTGGGCAAGACAACCACAGCGAGAATTTTAGCTAAGGCTTTGAACTGTGAGAGCGGCCCAGCTCCTGTTCCTTGCAACTCTTGTACTAATTGTAAGGAAATTACTGATGGAAACTCGCTCGATGTCCTTGAGATCGATGGGGCCTCAAATCGGGGGATAGATGAGATACGAAACTTACGCGATAGCGTCAAGCTCGCTCCAGCCAATTCGAGATATAAGGTATACATCATCGATGAGGTCCACATGCTGACCATCCATGCCTTCAATGCCCTGCTCAAGACATTAGAGGAACCCCCATCCCATGTGGTGTTCATGCTCGCCACGACTGCTCCCAATAAGCTACCTGCCACCATCCTTTCCCGATGTCAGAGGTTTGACTTTAGAAGAATAAAGATTTATGATATAATACAACGGCTTCGTGATATCGCGCAGGACGAAGGCCTGAAGATAGACGACCAGACCCTGTTGCTGATTGCAAGGAGCGCTCAGGGGAGTATGCGAGACGGTATGAGCATCCTGGATCAGCTCATAAGCTTCAGGGGCAAGGAGATTAGATTAGCTGATGTCAGAACTATCCTCGGTCTGGCCCCACAGGAGGCATTCCTTGGC
>Ga0114921_10000192_pt1 | contig 25323 bp, 24 predicted proteins | sample BentaG_FD_87016 | JGI IMG/M metagenome (GOLD analysis project Ga0114921, IMG submission 87016) | Deep subsurface microbial communities from South Atlantic Ocean to uncover new lineages of life (NeLLi) - Benguela_00093 metaG | ecosystem: Environmental > Aquatic > Marine > Oceanic > Sediment ... | reverse complement strand
CGATCAACCTTCTGAACTCAGTCTCAGCCTGGCTCAGCTTCTGGTCCACCTGGGGCAGGGCCTCAAGCTCAAGTTTTAGGTTTTGCCGCTCCTTACGGTCAACCTCCAGCCGCTGGTTTAGTTCTTGGACGGCCTGGCCGGCCTGGGCCGCTGTCTCCTTTTCCCGGTCTAGCCGCCGCTCAGCCTCGTCCAGTCTTCGCTGGCGGTCATCATACTGCTCTAGGCTGGGCAGTTGTTGCTTGGCCTGCTGGTGCCGCTGTGAATCGTAGTCAAGGCTGGCTATCTCAGCCTCCAGTTTACCTAGCGACGCCTGCTCGGTGAGGGCAAAGTCTTTGCCGGCCAGTTTCTCCTCTAATACGGCCAGCATCTTGCTCTCCTCACCTAGTCGGCTGCTGGCCTCCTCGGCCTGGGCAATTGCCTGCCTCAAGATGCTGTCCCTACCCTGTAGCGAGTTCTTACCCCGATTTAGTTTTGTCTCTAATATTAACAGCTCGTTTTCAACTGACTGGAGCGCCTTCTTCTGGGCCGATATTTCGGCCTCGTTTGACCCTATTGCCTCGGACCTTTGCTCCTTTTCGGCGGTGTATTTGGCTTTGACCAGCTTTAGCCCCTCATTGCCCAGTTGTGTCTCGCACAGCGGGCACCGGGCACCGCTCTGGCCGGATAGCCGCCCAAGCTTTTCTTCAACATCCCTTATTTCCTGCTTGAGGCGGCCTTGGTCGGTCTCAAGCCTGGTTAGCTGGGCCTGCTCATCACGACCGGCTTGCCTCTTCTTTTCCAGCTCTGCCTCGGTTTGGGCCAGCCTGTGCCACTTAGACTGAAGTTCCTGTAATTCTTTTCTAAGTGAGTCCAGCTTTTGTGCTGTAGCCTCAAGTTCAGTGATTTTGTTTAGAGATACGGTATGTTTGGTAATCAGGGCTGCTTGAGCCCGGTCAATGGCCTTTTCTAGCTGGCTCTTGCCTTCATCTAATTTTCGGAGCAATACCAGTTTTTGGTTGAGTTCATCGTATAGTTTTCTGGTCAGGGCAAACTGGCGGTAACCCTCTTCTATAGCCGGGCGCTGGGCGATTAGCTCCTCAAATTCTTTAATAATCAGGAGACTTTGCTGATGCTGGTCGTGCCAGCGCTTTAGGTCTTGTTGGCTCTTACTGATAAGGTCATCTAGCCGGGCGAGTTGCCGTTTTTTGTTTTCCAGAGACTGCTTTTCCTCAAGCAGGCGGTCTCGTCTGGTCTGCTGTTCGGCGGTTAGCCTTTCTATGCGGCCTAGTTCTTCCTGGGCCTTCTCAAGCTCGGCCTCAAAGGTTGCTTCTTGGTTTAGTTCATTATCAATATCTTCAATGGCGCTCTCCAGTTGCCCCGTCTCCACTGCCTGCTGTTTGGCCTGCTCCCGGGCCTGTTCTTCTAGCTGGTCATAAAAGTCCAGCCCCAGGATATTGGCCAACACCTCTTTACGCTTGGCTGGAGGCTGCTCGGTAAACTGGCCGGCGTGACCCTGGCGCAAAAAGGCGCTGTTGATGAAGGTATCATAGTCCATATGCAGGATATCGGTAATCTTCTGCTGCGTCTGGCTTTTACTGTCGCCGGAGATTACCTTGAAGCCGTCATCACTAACGAGGTATAGGTCGAGGCTGCTCTGGCCTGAGGCACCGTACCTCTTGGGCCTGGCGTGCTTTCTTATGATGCGGTAGAGTTGCCCTTCTACAGTAAAGTCAAATACCACCTCCGTTTCCGCCTCACCCAGATAAATGAGTTCATCATCACTCTTGGCCCTGGTTTTACCCCACAGTGCCCAGGTGATGGCGTCAATAAGGGCTGACTTGCCGCTGCCGTTATCACCGCAGATGCAGGCGGTATGGATGCCGGCAAAACTAAATGGCGGCACCTCCCGGTAGCACATAAAATTGTGCATCTTTAACCTGGCGGGGATCACTGGTTAAGCTCCATAACTGTGGCCTTTACCTATTTTAGCATAATCAAGGAGGTTGTTTATCAACCTCACCCCCTTAATCCCCCTCTCCTTTGAAGGAGAGGGGGAGGAATATAAAAAGAGGGGCTAACGCCCCTCTTAGACACCCTGTTAGACGATTTAAGGTTCTCAAAGCTGAATCCAATCCTTGAGAATGGAAGTAACTTGCTCAAATAAAGAGCCTTGATAGTACTCATCCCTAGGGTTGCTATCCCTTAGAGTAAGGAGAGTCAAAGAGAGGCGAAACCTCTCAAAAACAAATTCCCCCTCCCTTATCAAGGGAGGGGGATAAAGGGGGAGGGTTTCCCAGTCTATTTACTCCAGATAGTCCTTCAGCTTGCGGCTGCGGCTGGGGTGGCGTAGCTTTCTTAGGGCCTTGGCCTCAATCTGGCGGATGCGCTCCCGGGTGACATTGAATTCCTTACCCACCTCCTCCAGGGTGCGGCTGCGGCCGTCCTCAAGGCCGAAGCGCAGTTGCAGGACTCGCTGCTCGCGCAGGGTAAGGCTGGAAAGGACACTGTCAATCTGCTCCTTTAAGAGTTGCCTGGAGGCGGCATCCGGGGGTGGTAGGGCATTTACGTCCTCAATGAAGTCGCCCAAATGGCTGTCCTCCTCCTCACCTATGGGCGACTCTAGTGAAATGGGTAGTTGTGATATCTTGGCTATCTCCCTTACCTTTTCCGGGGGCAGTTCCATCTCCTCGGCAATCTCCCTGGGGGTGGGCTCCCGTCCGTATTTCTGGGAGAGCTGGCGGCTGACGTTGAGCAGTTTGTTGATGGTCTCAACCATATGCACCGGGATACGGATGGTGCGCGCCTGGTCGGCAATAGCCCGGGTAATGGCCTGACGAATCCACCAGGTGGCATAGGTACTGAATTTATAACCCCGGTGGTAGTCAAACTTCTCCACAGCCCTGATTAGCCCGATGTTGCCTTCCTGGATGAGGTCAAGCAGGGGCATGCCCCGTCCGATATGCTTCTTGGCGACACTGACCACCAGACGCAGGTTGGCCTGGATGAGATGCCTTTCCGCCTTCACGGCCTCAAGCTCAATCTTGTTTAGGTAGACCTTGTGCTTACTTTCGTAGACCTTGATGGAACGAATGAAGGAAGGGTCTTGAGCCAGCTTCTCTATATCATCCAGGGAGACATCATCCGGGATAGCATCAAGGATTTCCTTAGGTAACAGGCTGCTATTCAGGGACAGATTTATTAGTGCCTGTCCCGTTTCAGGAATGGACCTATCTGTCTCCTGGGCAATAGCCGGGATGAGTTGCTGGTCTATCTCTCTATCAATACCAGCCCGCAGTTTGGCATCAAAGATGGTCTCTTTAAACCTGGCCGTAGGAGGCAAACCGAGCTGTTGCCGGATGAGGTGTATCGTGTTCGCTGCCTGTCTCAGCTCTTTGAGCATGCAGAGGATTGTCTCCGTGGCCGTGGGGTAGTGGCCGCTTCGATCCAGGCAGTATTTTTTAATCTCTTTGATGCGTTTTCCCTCCTCCATCATCTTGGCTAGTACCTTTTCATTCTGAGCAGTGAGCAGGGGTACTCGGCCAATCTCATGGAGATACATGCGCACCGGGTCGTCAACTATGGCCTGCTCCAGCTGTTCCTGCGGTATTCCTAACTCGATAGCTAGGGGCTGGGTCTCCGCCTTTTCTTCCTCTTTTGGAGATAGCCTCTCCTCATCTGCCCTTTCCCCGGCGGGCAGCTCGTTATCATTTTTTTTAGCTTGGGGCACAAATTCCTGATTACTATTCTGCTCTGCCATGGCTACCTCCTCTGCTCCCGATGCCTTCTCTCCCTTTGGCCAAAGATTTCGGCTAGTTCAAGACCAACCTCAATACCCTGCTCCTTAAACTTGATAAGCTCAGTAGAAGTGCCTTTGTTGGCTTCTGAGATTAGTATCTCCTCTATTTTGGTGGCCAAACCCCGCAGCGATTTTTCCCTTAAGCGGAGGATGCAGTCGGCCAACTTTAATTCTAGCTGGTCTTCGGTCAGGCTTCTCTGGGTAAGGTCTTCAAGGTGGGGCCAAAGGGCACTGTCCAGCCCTTCCTTGAGCCGTGAAACTTCCTTGGCCTGCTTTAAGGCGATAAGGATTTCACGGTTCTCACTGCTGTCAAAGTATTCCGGTAGGAGCTCATCACCGCCGGCCTTAAGCTCCGGGTGCTGGAGCAGTAGCGCCAGGCAGTAGTCCTCAAGGGAATCAGCCAGTACCGGCCGCTGGGTGGTAGCCGGCCTTATCATCCCGGGCTTACCCCTTCCCTGACCTAGCCTGACCTTGCCCAGGGCAGCCTCCAGTTTGCGTTCACTGACCCTGACTAGGCGAGCCAGTTTCTGCAGGTAGTGGGCCTGGCGCACCGTGTCTTTGATTTCGGCGATAGTAGGCAGCAGCCTACTGGCCAGCCGAGACTTGTCCCGGGCGCTATTAAGGTCAAGTTCAGCGGTAGCCCGGTCAAAGGTGTAGTCAATTACCGGCTGGGCCTCATCCACAAGCCGACACCAGTCTTCTTTATCCTGTCTTATGACATCATCAGGGTCCTTCCCCTGGGGCAGGAGGATGACCTTTACCTCGGCATCAAGGATGTTTTCATAGCCGACACCTCGCAGCGTAGCTTCCTCACCGGCGGCATCGGCATCAAGGGCAAAGGCAATATTTCTGGTCAGCCGTTTTAGGGCATTAATCTGCCTTTCGGTGACCGAGGTGCCCATTGAGGCGACCACATTGGTAAAGCCATTCTGGTGGGTGGTGATGGTGTCCATATAGCCCTCAACAATGATGGCGCTATCTTGCTGTCTGATGGCGGCCGCCGCCAGGCTAAGGCCGTAGAGGAGGCTGCTTTTATCAAAGAGAGGTGTCTGTGGTGAGTTAATATATTTGGGCCCGGTGTCACCAAGCACTCTGGCCCCGAAACCGACAATACGCCCCCTGGCATCGCCTATGGGGAACATCAGCATATTGCGGAAGCGGTCATGAGACTTACCGTCATCCATTTTGATTATTAGGCCGGCCTCAAGCTGCTCACTCTCAGTATAGTCCCTCTCCATCAAGTATTGCTTTAAGTCCTGCCGGCTGTTCAGGCTGTAACCCAGCTGAAAGTCGCTAACTGATTTTGTCTTAAGGCCACGCCGGGCAACATACTGACGGACCCCTTCCGCCTCAGTGGAGTTTAACAGCAGGTTGTGGAAGTACTGGGCGGCGGCGGCGTTGGCCTGGTACAGCCTTTCCTTTAGGTCTCTATCGGCTTGTGGTCTAGATATTGACGGTATGTCAACCCCGGCCCTCTCGGCCAGCAGGCGCAGTGCCTCACCGAAGCTCAGGTTCTGTTTCTTCATGACAAAGGAAAAGATATCGCCACCGGTATTGCAGGCACCGAAGCAGTGCCAGCTCTGTTGCTCAGGATAGACAAAGAATGAGGCGTGCTTTTCACTGTGGAAGGGGCACAGTCCCTTTAGCAGGCGTCCCGCCTTGGTCAGGCTGGTGTCCTGGCTTATTACCTCAACAATATCCGTTCTCTGCTTTACTTCGTCAATGACGCTCATCTTTTTGTACTACCTCACCCCCTGTATCCCCCTCTCCTTTGAAGGAGAGGGGGAAGGATTGGTTTTGAAGGGGCTTTGCCCCTTCAATCTACCCTTAATAAACAATCATTTGGCCTTACCGTTGGTTAAAGAAAGCTCTTCAGCCAGCCTTAGGGCATACTGGTCGGTCATGCCGGCGATATAGTCGACTACTCTGCGTTCCGCATCATCGCCATAGGTAAGATACTCCGGCGGTAGCCTGTCATCATGTTCCACAAAGTATTTATATAAGCGGCGAACTACCTCCCTAGCCTTCTCGACCTTGGCCCCCCTCTCCTCATAGACCCGCTCAAAGAGAAATTCACGCAGGCTGTTACTGGCCTTAAGAACCTGGGGGCTCATCCGTATCGAGGGCTCGGTGTCGGTCTGGGAGCCGGTCACCGACCAGGAATTATGAATGATATCGCAGACCATGGTATTGATTCGTGATGAATGGCTGTGGCCCAGTACCGCGGTAGCTGATGACGGCAGGTCATCCTCGGTGATGATGCCGGCCCTTATGGCATCGGCAATATCATGGTTGATGTAGGCAATGGCATCAGCAATCTTACACACCTGGCCCTCCAGGGTACCGGCCTTTCCCGAGCCTTCTCCCAGGATATCGGCTCTTGCCTTGGAGTGGTTTAGGATGCCGTCTCTCACCTCCCAGCTAAGGTTTAAGCCCTGGCCGTTTTTCTCCAGAAGGTCAACAACTCGCAGGCTCTGTTCGTTGTGCCTGAAACCGCCGTGATAAAGCTCGCTTAAGACCTCCTCACCGACATGACCGAAGGGGGTATGGCCCAGGTCGTGCCCCAGGCTGATGGCCTCGGTCAGGTCCTCATTAAGATTTAGGGCACGGGCTATCGTCCGGGCCAGCTGCGATACCTCCAGGGTATGGGTTAGTCGGGTTACATAGTGGTCTCCCAGGGGGGCGATGAAGACCTGTGTCTTGTGCTTTAGGCGGCGGAAGGCCTTTGAATAGATAATTCGGTCCCGGTCACGCTGAAAGGTGGTGCGTACTGGGCAGGGTTCTTCGTCTTTAAGCCGGCCCCGAGATAGGTTGCTTTTTACTGCGTATGGTGAAAGGCTTGACTCCCTTTCCTCCGTTCTCTGGCGAATATTAAAATTTAAAGTCATTTAAGTTTTAGTTTGGCCTCTGCCCGGGCAATAATCTCCCGGGTGGTGCCAATCATATCAGGGCTTATAGAAACAGAGGTGATGCCCCAGGCCACCAGCTTTTGGGTAAGCTCGGGGTACACTGAGGGCGCCTGCCCGCAGATGGATGAGGTAACACCCATGCTCTTTGATACCTTGATGGCCCTCTCCAGGGCCACCAGTACGGCTTCATCTCGCTCATCAAAGGTCTTAGCCAGTTTGGCGCTGTCTCGGTCAATGCCCAGGATAAGCTGGGTTAGGTCGTTGGAGCCTATTGAAATGCCGTCAATGCCGACCTCGAGGAACTTCTCAAGGAGAAGGATATTAGACGGTACCTCGACCATCATCCACAGCTTGAAATCACTGGAGCGTTTTAGGCCTTCTTGCTTCAGGATTTTTACTGTTTGCCTTAGCTCATTAACAGTTCGCACGAAGGGAATCATAACCCATAGATTCTTATAGTCCTTACGGCATCTCTTTATGGCCTCTATCTCCAGTTTGAAGACATCTATATCGGTAATATATCGTGAGGCGCCCCGATAACCAATCATAGGATTCTCCTCAACCTCTTCAAATTCCTGGCCACCGGTGAGTTCCCGGTACTCATTGGTCTTGAAGTCGGTGGTTCTATAGACTACCGGCCGGGGACTAAAGGCCTTGGCGAAGATAAACAGGCCCTGGTAGAGCTTATCAATAAATTCCTCTTCCTGCCCCTGTTTAATCATATAGCGGGGGTGCTTGCCAATCTGGCTGATGATGAATTCGGCTCGGAGTAGGCCGACGCCGTCAACATTACGGGCGGCCACTGAGTCGGCCAGTTCGGGCTGGGCTAGGTTTACATAAACCTTGGTCTTGGTCTTGATGGCCTCCCTGACCATAGCAGCTACCGAGGTCGTTTGTATTCTCCGGGTCACCTTGCCGTTATAGACCTTGCCATGAGCTCCATCAACGGTGATTATCTGACCATTAGTCAGAATATTGGTTGCCTCTCCGGTGCCGACAACGCAGGGGATACTCAGCTCCCGGCTGACGATAGCGGCGTGCGAGGTCCGGCCGCCACGGTTGGTGACAATAGCCACCGCCCTCTTCATAGCGGGCACGAAGTCAGGGGTGGTCATCTCGGCCACCAGGATGTCGCCCTCCCGTACCCGGTCTATCCTGGAGGCCTCAAGTATTATCTTGACCGGTCCTGAGGCTAGACCCGGGCTGGCGGGGTCTCCGGCCAGCAGTACCGGGGCCTTGATTTCAGGTTCAACCTCGGTTTTTTCATAGAATTTGGTTACCGGCCGGGTTTGAACAATAAAGATTTCACCATCTTCTTTGGCCCATTCAATATCCTGGGGGCTCCGGTAGTGGTCTTCTATATATTGGGCCAGCTCGGCCAGCTTGAGTATTTCATCATCGGTTATCTTCTGCTGTTCCTGATATGATGGTTGGATTGGCTGCCAGATATTGGGGTCTCGGTCTCTCCCCTCAGGGTCTCTCATTAGCTTTTGTTCCTGAAGGCTTATTTTCTTGGAGATGATGGTCGGTCCCTGTTTATCTATAATATAAAGGTCGGGTTTAACCTCTCCGGAAACGAGACCTTCACCCAGACCGTATATCGCCTCAATAATTATTTTACCGGTGTCACTGGTGATTGGCTCTATGGTAAAAATGACGCCGGAGGTCTGGGATTGGACCATCTTCTGCACCGGGACGGCAATGCCCACCTTGAAGTGGTCAAAGCCATACTGTTCCCGGTAGTAGATAGCCCGTGGTTCAAACAGGGATGCCCAACATTTTTTTACGGCGCTGACTACCTCATCCTCCCCCTGGATATTGAGGAAGGTACTCTGCTGACCGGCGAAGGAGGCCTCCGGCAGGTCTTCAGCCGTGGCCGAAGAGCGCACCGCCACCAGGCCCCTACCCAGCTTTTTGTAGGCATTCTTAATCTCTTGGGCAAGCTCCGGCGGCATGGCGGCATCCAGAATCACCTGCTTAACCTTGGCCGCTGTTCGGTTGAGCTGCTTGCTGTTATTCGGGTCCAGTGGTTTTAGTAGCCGGCCGATGCTGCCGCTCAAATTTGCCTTCTTCAGAAAATCGTAGTAGGCATCAGCCGTGACAATAAAACCGGGTGGTACCGGTATCCGGGCACTGGTCATCTCACCCAGATTGGCCCCTTTACCGCCGACAGTGGCGACATCATTTTTGGTGACCTCTTTAAACCAGACAATAGCATTGCGGCCTATCGGCATTATCTATTCTCCTTCTTGTTAAGACGGTTTAGGTATAATTATTATACCATATTGGAATAGTTTAACTAAAAGTGGGCTAAAAACTATAAATGCTGGAGCTATTTTTATTGACAGTTTCTGGTAATGGGGAGTAAACTTTAACTACATGGGCTTTGAAAGTAGGGGAGGTCAGCAATGATTGAGATGACCATTGATAGCATCCGGGTAAGTTTGATGAATTATCAGCGGGTGGTGATTCTGAAGGAGAAAGAGGCCGAACGCTATCTACCTATCTGGATTGGTACCGCTGAGGCCGATGCCATAGCCGTGAAGTTACAGGGGGTAACGGTACCCAGGCCGCTGACCCACGACCTGCTGAATGTGATAATTGAGGTCCTGGGGGCCAAGGTCAACTCTATAATCGTTAATGACCTTAAGAATGATACCTTCTACGCCAAGATTATTCTCAGTGTCGATGGCGGCCAGATGGAGGTAGACTCCCGGCCCAGTGACGCATTGGCCGTAGCCGTCAGGACGGATGTGCCTATTTATGCCGAGGAGTCGGTTTTAGATAAAGCCAGTATCCTGCTAGACAAGGAGACGGGCAAGCCAATTTTTGAAGAAAAGGCAGACGAGGTCGAAGGTAAAGGCAAGAAGATTAGCGAAGAAGAGATGAAGCGAATGTCAGCCTTTCGTGATTTTATTGATACCCTTGATTGGGAGAGCTTTGACAAGCGGAAGTCTTAGGCCGGGGCCTTGTCTGGCCTGGCGGATTTGGGGTTGGACTGGTGGAAGAGAATCTTATCAAGAGGTTGATGACCTCAATAAAGTGTGGCCTCTGCGGGCGGCACTATGAGGCCGACAGCATTAACATTCTGGGCCGGCAGGAGAGCCTGTGGTTCTTAAGCGCCTCATGTGTTGCCTGCCAGACTCGGTGCCTGGTGGCGGTGATAGTCAGGGAAGAAGGTCTGCCTGAGGTTGTTAGCGACCTAACCTCGGCTGAACTAACCAAATTCAGAAAGATAACCGTGCCTACGGCCGACGAGGCCCTTGACATGCACAATTTTCTAAAAGACTTCAGTGGCGACTTCTCCTGCATCTTTGGCCAGGTGGCAAAGGAACCGGGGGAAGAATAGGCAACAGAACAAGTCTATTAATTGGCAATCTAAAAACCCTGGGACGCTGGTACTGGGGTTTTTTGGTGCCCGAAAAAGACTAGGGCTAAAGTGGCCAGGGCTTGACCTTAGACTGATAGTTCTGATATGCTGGATAGGTTTGAGGCTTGGATGAACAGGTGGCTGGCAGCCCTGAAGCTGGTCGGTGTAGGCTGGTATATCAGTGGTTGTATTATATTGGGCGTACTGGCTGGCCGCTGGCTTGATGGCAAACTCAATAGCGAGCCTCTCTGGTTGATAATCGGTCTATTGCTGGGCGTCATCGTTGCTTTTTATGGTGTTTATCGCATGCTTCCTGGAGCCACTAACCGGCGGAACAAGGGGAATAGTTAGTGCCTGAACGGAGGATTCTGGGCGTTCGGCGCCCCTTTTTCATTGGGATTATTGTCCTTCTACTGGCACTGGGCGTAATCAGTCTGCTCAGCGGCGCCCTGGGCCGCAGTTTTCTGGGTGACATCGGGCTGCCCAGTTGGCTTATTGTTGAGTCACCCCAGCCGCAACTACCGCCGGAAGAGATATTTTCTGTTTTCGGCTTTTCCATCACCAACACCATGCTTACTGCCTGGCTGACCATTGCCATCCTCGGTGGTATATTCTATGCGGCCACCCGCAAGATGAAGCTGGTGCCCTCCCGGCTGCAAACTATGTTAGAGGCAGCCATTGGCTGGCTGTTGAGTTTTTGTGAGGATATTGCTGGCAAAGAGAACGGGCGGCGCTTTTTCCCGCTGGTGGCTACCCTATTCTTGTTTGTTCTGGCCAATGCCTGGCTGAGCCTCTTCCCCGGCTACGGCTCAATACTGGTCACCAATGTCCATGGTGAGACAGTCCATCTGCTGCGTGGCGCCAATACCGATATCAACCTGCCGCTGGCCCTGGCCCTGACCTCTTTTGTTATGGTTGAGTACTGGGGGTTAAAATCTGTCGGCGTGTTTCGTTATCTGAAGAAGTTTTTTAATGCCGGTAGATTTATAGGTGGCGTCCGACAGGTATTTAGGGGCAAGGTCAAGGAAGGCCTTGGCAGCCTGGTGAATGGAGCTATTGATGTTTTCATCGGCTTTATAGAGTTGCTCAGTGAATTTGTGCGCATTTTAAGCTTTACCTTCCGTCTTTTTGGCAACATGACCGGGGGTGAGATACTGCTTTTAATGATGCTCTTCCTGGCACCCTTTGTCCTGGCCATCCCCTTTTACGGCCTTGAGTTGTTGGTCGGTTTTATCCAGGCGCTCATTTTTGGCGGCTTGACCCTGGTGTTTGCCACTATTGCGGTGACGCCACATACTGAGGAAGCGCATTAGTATAATTTATGACGGTTAGGTATATTAAAAAGAGGAGAGGAGAAAAGCATGGAGATAGAAGCAGCTAAATTTTTGGCGGCTGGCCTGGCCATAGGATTAGGTGCCATCGGCCCCGGGATTGGAATAGGGATTTTGGGGTGGGGCGCTACGCAGGCGGTGGCCCGTAATCCGGAGGCCCGGGGACCAATATTCACCAATTTGTTGTTTGCGGTCGCCCTAGCTGAGGCATGCGCCATCTACGCCCTGGTGGTGGCTATCGTGCTCATATTTGTCGCCTAAATAGTGTAGATGGGAGGAAGTTCCAGTGGAAGGACTGGGCATTAATTTGCCTTCTCTGCTAGCGCAGATTGTAAACTTTGCCATCCTGCTGGGCATACTCTATCTGGTGGCCTATAAGCCGGTAATGAGGATGTTTGATGAGCGCTCTCGTAGGATTAAGGAGAGCATGGAGCAAACAGAGGAAATCAAGCAGCAGGCAGAGAAGGCTGAAGAAGAGTTCAAGAAGCGGATTGAGCAGGCGGGCAGAAAGGGCCAGGAGATAATTGACCGGGCGGTGCTCACCGGTGAGGAGGTTGGGCAGAAGGTCAGGGCTGAGGCCAAGAAGGAAGCTGAGGCCCTGCTGGCCCGGGCCCGTGCCGAGATACGCCGTGAGCGGGATGAGGTTATTGATGAGCTGCGCCAGGAGTTTGCCGATTTGACCATCCTGGCGGCGGGTAAGGTAATTGAACAGTCATTGGATAAGGAAGCCCATCGCCAGCTTATTGATAGGGTTCTTGAAGAAAGTACCGAGCTTAAGAAGGGCTGAACTGCTTAATATGGGAGAAGGTGGTGGCTAGAAGAGTTTCGGCTATCCGATACGCCCAGGCAGCGTTTCAGATTGCCGGTGGCAAAAATGAACTGGATGTCTGGCAACGAGACCTAAAGAGGGTTGCCCGTCTCGGTGAGGACGCTGAGATTCGGGCCTTTCTGGAGGAGCCCAAGATTCGTTTTGAGGATAAGGCCAAGCTGCTGGCTGAACAGCTGGTTGAGCTAAATCCCCTGGTGCTGAATCTGACCTATCTTTTAATAACTAAGGACAGGTTTAACTTCATCGGTGATATTAGCGATGAGTTTGAGCGGCTGCTGAGTAGCTACCGGGGCATTGAGCAGGCCGAGGTTACCACCGCCGTCCCGTTAAGTGATGAGGCTAAGGCCCGATTAAAGCGGCGCCTTGGTGCCCTGGTGGCCAAAAAGATAGTCCTTAAGACCAGGGTTGACCCGAGCCTGGTATCCGGGATGGTGGCCAGGATTGGCGATAGGTTACTAGACGGCAGCACCCGCAGTGGCCTGGCCGCTCTGAGAAGGGAGTTGCGCCAGGGCAGGATATAATGAAGATGCCGCTAAGGAGGTGGTGTAGGTGACAACAAGAGGACAGGATATTGTTTCTATTATCAAACAGCAGATTGAGCAGTTTGGCCTTCCGGTGACCGTGGCCGATGTGGGCACGGTGATTGAGGTAGGTGACGGTATTGCCCGCATCCACGGGCTGGCCGCGGCCAAGTACAACGAGCTGCTCCAGTTTCCCCACGACATTATGGGTATTGCCCTAAACCTGGAAGAGGACAGCGTGGCCGCCGTTATCCTTGGTGAAGATACCGAAATCAAGGAAGGCGACGAGGTGCGCTGCACCGACCGCATTGCCGAGGTGCCGGTCGGTGACGCCCTCATTGGTCGGGTGGTTGATCCTCTGGGCCGGCCGATTGATGGCCGGGGTGCCCTGAAGACCAGGAAGAGCCGTCCCCTGGAGCGGATAGCCCCCAATGTGGTCATGCGTAAATCGGTGGATACACCGGTGCAGACGGGTATCAAGACGATAGACAGCATGTTTCCCATCGGCCGGGGGCAGCGAGAGCTTATTATCGGCGACCGCTCCACGGGGAAAACGGCCATTGCCCTTGATACTATTATCAACCAGAAGGGTGGTGACTTAATCTGCATCTATGTGGCCATCGGCCAGAAGGTGTCCAAGGTGGCCCGGGTGGTGGCCACCCTGGAAGAGCACGGGGCCATGGAGCATACCGTGGTTGTCGCCGCCAATGCCTCTGACTCGGTGGCCCTACAATACCTGGCCCCTTATGCTGGCTGCGCCATCGGTGAGGAGTTTATGGAGAAGGGCAAAGAGGCCCTGATTGTCTATGATGACCTGACCAAACACGCCTGGGCCTACCGGCAGCTGTCGCTGCTGCTGCATCGTCCGCCGGGACGGGAGGCCTACCCCGGTGATGTTTTCTATCTGCACAGCCGCTTACTTGAGAGGGCGGCTAAATATGCCGATGAATATGGCGGCGGTTCTCTTACCGCCCTGCCTGTTATTGAGACCCAGGCCGGTGATGTAGCTGCCTATATTCCGACCAATGTTATCTCCATCACCGACGGCCAGATATATGTTGAGACGGACCTGTTTAATGCCGGCATCCGGCCGGCGGTCAATGTCGGCCTGTCGGTGTCCCGGGTGGGCAGCGCCGCCCAGACCAAGGCGATGAAGAAGGTGGCCGGCAGGCTTAAGCTGGAGATGGCCCAGTACCGTGAGCTATCTGCCTTTGCCCAGTTTGGTACCGCCGAACTGGATAAGGCTACCCGAGCCCAGCTGGAACGGGGGCAGAGAATCACCGAGATATTAAAACAGCCCCAGTATGCCCCGGTGTCACTGGAGAATCAGGTCATGATTCTTTATGCCGCCATTAATGGCTATGTTGATGATGTGCCCATAGATAAGGTGGCCGCTTTTGAGGCCAACCTCTATCGCTTTATGGGGGCCAATCACCCCAAGGTGGGCAGGGCCATTAAAAAGGAAGGGGACTTAAGTCAAAAGACAGAAGCCGCCCTGAAGGCGGCCATTGAGGACTTTAAGAAGGGTTTTCTCACCGAGTAGACGATTTAGAAGGGTAGTTTGAAGGGGCAAGTTTAAAGGAGAGTCAAAGAGAGGCGAAGCCTCTCTTATAAAACACTTTCCCCTTTCCTTTTAAGGAGAGGGGGATTAGGGGGGAGGGGTTAGAGATTGGCCGATATACGCCTAATTCGCCGCCGCATACGGGGTATCACCAGCATAGCCAAGATTACCCGGGCTATGGAGATGATTGCCGCCTCAAGGATGAGGCGGGCCCAGGAGCGGGGCCTGGCCGGGCGGCCCTATTCTGAGAAGATAACACAGGTGATAGCCAGCCTGGCGGCCTTGTCCCAGGTGGGCGAGACACTGCACCCTCTCCTTGAGCGCCGGCCGGTAAGAAAGATTGCCGTGGTGCACATCACCCCGGACCGGGGGCTTTGCGGCGGTCTGGTCAGTAATATCAACCGCAAGACGGCCAACCTTGTCCTGGAGCGGAGTGAGCCCGTTACCCTGATTACTGTCGGCCGCAAGGGGTTTGATTTTATGAGGCGCTACGGGCGGGATATTCGGGCCGAGTTCACCCGGCTGGGTGATAAACCCAGCCTGATAGATACCCTGCCCATCTCGCGCATCATTATTGATGACTTCTGTAGCCGCCTGGTTGACATGGTCTACCTGGTCTATACCCAGTTTGTTTCCACGATGGTTCAGAAGGCGGTGATGGAGCAGATACTGCCCGTTGAGCCGGCGCCGGTACCGGCTGTCCAGAATGTGGACTACATCTATGAACCAGCCCCGAGTGGGGTTCTGGATGGCCTCCTGCCCCGGTTTGTTGAGATGCGGCTCTACCATGCCATCCTGGAGTCCATCGCCAGTGAGCAGTCGGCCAGGATGGTGGCCATGCGCAATGCCACCGAAAACGCCAACGAGCTTACCAGCGATTTAACCCTGATGTATAATAAGGCACGTCAGGAGGCAATTACCAGGGACCTGCTTGATATTACCGGCGGGGCGGTGGCTCTGGCCTAAAAAACAGGAGGTTAGTATGGCTAAAGGCAAGGTGGTTCAGGTTATCGGCACCGTGGTTGATATCGAGTTCCCCCCGGATAAGCTGCCGGCCCTGTTTAATGCCATTGAGGTTCCCAGAAACGGCGGTAAATTGGTGCTTGAGGTCCAGGGGCATGTGGGCAATAACTGGGTCAGGTGCCTGTCCCTGCTATCCACCGACGGACTGGAGCGGGGGGCCGAGGCGGTAGATACCGGGGCCTCACTTTCGGTACCGGTGGGCCGAGCTACCCTGGGTCGGCTTTTTAATGTTATGGGGGAGCCGCTGGACAATCTCGGCGAGGTCAAGACCAAGGAAAGATGGCCCATTCATCGGACGCCGCCCAGGTTTGAAGACCAGGAGACAACCACCCAGACCCTGGAAACAGGCATCAAGGTCATTGACCTGATAACCCCCTTTACCAAGGGCGGTAAGATAGGCGCCTACGGCGGCGCCGGCGTGGGTAAGACGGTTATCATCTTGGAGCTTATCCGCAATATTGCCACCGAGCACGGTGGTTTATCCGTCTTTGCCGGTGTTGGCGAGAGGTCGCGCGAGGGCAATGATTTGTGGAATGAGATGAAGGAGTCCGGCGTAATTGATAAGACGGTGCTCGTCTTCGGCCAGATGAATGAGATGCCGGCGGTTCGCCTTCGCGTCGGGCTGACCGGGCTGACCATGGCCGAGTACTTCCGTGATGAGGAGAATCAGGACATGCTGCTCTTTATTGATAACATCTACCGCTATACCCTGGCCGGTATGGAGGTATCAGCGCTGCTGGGACGCATGCCCTCGGCAGTAGGCTATCAGCCAACACTGGCCACCGAAATGGGCGAGCTACAGGAGAGGATTACCTCAACCAAACAGGGCTCGATTACCTCATTTCAGGCAATCTATGTCCCGGCTGATGACTATACCGACCCCGGTGTCGTAGTCACCTTTGGTCACCTTGATGCCGTTATCGCCCTGGAGAGGTCACTGTCCGAGCAGGGCTTATACCCGGCCGTTGACCCGCTGACCTCAACCTCACGAATACTGGACCCGGCTGTTGTCGGCAAGGAGCACTACCGGGTGGCCCGTGAGGTGCAGCGGGTGCTCCAGCGCTACAAGGACCTCCAGGATGTAATCGCCATCCTGGGTATGGAGGAGCTAAGTGAGGAGGATAAGCTCACCGTGGCCCGGGCCCGTAAGATACAGCGCTTTCTAACCCAGCCGATGTTTGTTACCGAGGTCTTTACCGGCCGGCCGGGCAAGTATGTTTCCATTAAAGAGACGGTGCGCGGCTTTCAGGAGATTCTTGAGGGCAAGCATGATATGCTGCCCGAGCAGGCCTTCTATATGGTGGGTGTCATTGAGGAGGCCGTGGAGGCGGCCAAGAAAATGGGTGAATAGCAATAAAATTCTAGGGATAGTGAGTGGTGTCTAAGATAAGGCTTGAGATTGTTACTGCGGAACGGGCCATTTTCTCGGATGATGTTGATATAGTTGTCGCCCCGGGCATTGAGGGCGAGATGGCCATTCTGCCCCACCATGCCCCGCTGATGACAGTACTGCAACCGGGTGAGCTCAGGGCCAGGAAGGGTGGCGAAGAGTATTCCTTGGTTGTCTCCGGCGGCTTTCTTGAGGTGCGGCCGGACCGGGTTATTGTGCTGGCTGATGCCGCTGAGAGGGCTGAGGAGATTGACATTACCCGGGCTGAGGAGGCCAAGCGCCGCGCTGAGCAGCAGCTGGCAGAGCGCTACACCCCTGAGGTTGATGCCGCCCGGGCTGAGGCGTCACTGCGCCGCGCCCTGATTCGTCTTAAGGTGGCCGGGAGGCGAAGAAGGAGACGGCCCGGGGCCTAGCCTCTTTATTTAGAGCAGCCCCTCTATAGCCTCAATGACCAGTCGTCCCTTATCCAGGTCAATTGATTTAACCACATCGCTAACAGCCGGGATGAGAACCTCTTTCTTGTCCCCCTTGACGACGTAGACATCATTGCTTCCGGTAGTTAAAATCTCGTTGATTTCCCCCAAAAGCTCTCCCCGGATTGTCCAAACCTCAAGGCCAAGGAGCTGAAAATGGTAGTACCGGCCTTCAGGCAGGGGCTCAAGCTGATTACTGGCTATTTCTACGAGCTCCCCCCGCAGCTTTTCGGCGTCGGCAAGGCTGTTAATAGATTCAAGTTTAACGATGGCCTTACCCTGGTGCCAGCTAGTGCCGGTGATGACCATCGGCTTTCGCTTGACATAAATCTTTGAACCGGGACTAAAGCGCTTGGGGAAGTCGGTCACTACCCTTACCTTTAGCCTCCCTTGGTTGCCCCAAGGGGTCAGGATGTTACCGACGGCGACAAAATCGGGTAGCTTCATTGCTGATGGATAAAGCGACGACAGGCCTCATTCCTGGCCGAAAGCTGTGGTGACATGCCTGATAGGCCACGGCTTTAAACGAGGCTAAGGCTAGAGTCTAGGACTAAAACCACCTATCCCTTATCTTGATAAGGCTATTTTACCAAGCTGGTTTTAGAGAATTTCCAGTCTAGCCCTGGTACCGGCTTTGGCTGCCTTTACCCTGATCAGGTTACGCATGGCCTGAGCGATACGGCCCTGCTTGCCGATAATTCGGCCCTTATCGTCATCGGCCACCTGAAGCGTAATCTTGATGCCCTCCTCCTCCTCCTCCTCGGTAACCACCACATCATCGGGTGAGTCAGCCAGCGATTTGGCGATGTACTCTACTAGGTCTTTCATGCTTTCTCCTTTGCTTGGCTAGACTTTTTTATGACACCTGCCTTCTCAAGCAGTCGGGCAGCGGTATCCGTTGGCTGGGCTCCTTGCTTAAGCCAGTTTCGTGCCTTGTCTTCATTAATGACTATAGTCTCCGGGTCGGTCAGGGGATCAAAATGCCCGATAATGTCAATGAAGGCCCCGTCGCGGGGCGACTGGGCCCGGGCAACCACCAGCCGATAGCTCGGCTTTTTAGGGGCACCAACCCGCCTAAGTCTAATCTTGAGCATATTTGCTAACCTCTTTGCTGGTTATTATGCACCATAAACCATTTGGCTGTCAACAGTACACCTGCGGTAATTGCCTTTAGGCTCCTTATTAATTATAATGAGAAGAGTGAAGCTAGAGAAGCTACATGATTGGCCCCACAGCCCGGCTCAGGCTATAGCCATACAGCGGAGGCTGTCACCGCGGGTCTTAAGAAGTGGTAAGGTCATCAGCCCCAGATTTATTGCCGGGGTGGATATAGCTGCGGGTAGGCCTGGAGATATGGCTCAAGCGGCCGTGGTTGTCTTAAGCTACCCTGAGCTGGCTGTGGTAGCTACGGAAATAGCTCAGGGGGAGCTTAACTTTCCCTATATTCCGGGACTTCTCTCCTTTAGAGAATCGCCACTCGTAGTGGCTGCCCTAGAGAAGCTCACCATTACCCCTGACCTTATCCTGGTTGATGGCCAGGGGATTGCCCACCCAAGGCGGATGGGCCTTGCCTGCCACCTGGGGCTTCTTCTGGCTTGGCCGACCATTGGCTGCGCCAAGTCCCGGCTCTGCGGCCATCACCAGCCACCCGGTGAAACACCGGGTAGCTTTGCCCAGCTCGTCGATGGTGATGAGACCATAGGGGCGGCGCTGAGAACCAGGGCCGGAGTAAGGCCGGTCTATGTTTCCATAGGCCATAGGATTGACTTGGAGAATGCCATCTACTGGGTGCTTGAGCTGTGCCGCGGCTACCGTCTGCCTGAGCCGCTTAGATTAGCCCACCTGGCGGCGGGAGGTAGTCTTAAGCAGGCAAAGTCTGTCGTGGCCTACCAGAGCAGGCTACTAGAATAGAGATTTGTTACTAAGAATCAAAGGAGCTACCAGATGTCGGAGCTAAGGGATAAGATAGAGGAGCTTCAGGAAAGAGTTTCCATGGCCATGGTGCATCTTTGACATCCCGGCTAAGGAAAAGGAGATAGCCAGCCTGGAGAAGAGGTCGGCCGAGCCTGATTTCTGGACTGACCCGGGCCGGGCTCAAGCGGCTATGCGCCGGCTGGCCGAGGCCAAGAGGGCAGTGGAAAGGTGGCGGGGACTGGAGACAAGGCTCAATGACATTAGTGAACTGGTCTCTCTGGAGCCGGAAGAGGTGGATACAGCGCTGGTGAGTGAGATTCAGTCTGAGGTGGCCGAAGTAGCCAGCCGTCTTGAGGAGTTGGAGCTGGAGATGGCCTTCACCGGTGAGTATGATAGTCGCAGCGCCATCCTGGCCGTCCACGCCGGGGCCGGCGGTGTTGAATCCCAGGACTGGGCCCAGATGTTGCTCAGGATGTATCTCCGCTGGGCCGAGCGCCGTGGTTACCAGGCTGAGGTGCTGGACACCTCACCGGGTGAGGAGGCCGGGATAAAGAGTGCCGTGGCTCAAGTTAGCGGGGACTATGCCTGTGGTTATCTGAAATCAGAGCACGGTGTCCACCGCTTAATACGCCTATCTCCCTTTGATGCCGACCATGCCCGGCATACCTCCTTTGCCCTGGTCGAGGTTATGCCTAAGGCTGAGGCTGAGGTTGACACCGTGCTCAGCCCCGATGATTTGAAGATAGACACCTTCAGGTCCAGCGGACCGGGAGGCCAGCACATGCAGAAGACAAGTAGTGCCGTCCGTATTACTCACCGACCCACCGGGCTGGTGGTTACCTGCCAGAGTGAGCGTTCTCAGTACCAGAACAAAGAGATTGCCCTGAAGATTCTTCAAGCCCGCCTGCTAAAGTTAGAGTTGGCCCAGAGAGAAGAGGAGAGGGCCAGCCTCAAGGGTGAGCGCATCGTCGCCGGTTGGGGAAACCAGATAAGAAGCTATATCCTGCACCCCTATAAAATGGTAAGGGACCACCGGACGGGTCATGAAACCGCCAGCACTGACGCCGTCCTGGACGGGGAATTGGATGGTTTCATCAATGCCTATCTCAGGTCTAAAATGGGTAAACAGAGTGATTAAGCAGATTAGGGCCCTGGCTCTGGCTGTCTTTTTGCTGCTGGTGGTCTTAAGCCCGGCTCAGCTTCAGGCCCAGGGTGAGCTGGTAATAATAGAGAGCTCGGCCAGTGCCCAGTTTCCCACTAGTATCGGCTTTAGCCTGGCCGCCGAGAGCAGTGATGACATTATTGATATTCGTCTCCACTACACTGTTGAGCGGGAGGCCTTTGCCGAGGTTACCAGCGAGGTTTATATTGAATTTGACCCCGGCACCAGTGTTGATGTTAGCTGGTCCTTGGATTTGAGAAGGGTAGGTGGCTTACCACTGGGGACTGTTGTTGATTACTGGTGGACAGTGGCCGATGCTGGTGGTAACCAGGTGGCAACAGCTCCCGCCCAGATTAGACTTGATGATAATCATTATGACTGGCACAGTATAACCGAGGGAGATATAACTATATACTGGTATGAGGGCGACGAGTCTTTCGCCCAGGAACTAATGACCACCGCTCAAGCAGCCCTCGAGCGGCTGGCTGAGGATACCGGCGCCCATCTCAAGGAGGCAGTTGGCCTCTATATCTACGCTAGTACCCAGGACCTGCAGGGGTCTATGATTTTCCCCCAGGAATGGACCGGGGGAGTCGCTTTTACCAGATATGGTGCCATAGCTATTGGCGTAGCCCCCGATAACCTTGAATGGGGCAAGAGGGCTGTCATCCATGAACTGACCCATTTGGTCACCCATCAGATGACCTTTAATCCCTACGGTGGTCTGCCCACCTGGCTTAACGAGGGTCTGTCCATGCATGCTGAGGGGGAGCTAGAGGTAATTTATCAGGTCTACCTGATTCAGGCAGTAGCCCAGGGCAGCCTTATCTCAGTGCGCAGCCTGGCCAGCCCCTTCTCCGCTTTCCCGGAACAGTCCTACCTTTCCTATGCTCAAAGCTACAGTATCGTCGAGTTTCTCATTGATGAGTATGGACAGGAGAGTATGCTTGAGCTGCTGAACACCTTTCAACAGGGCAGTAGCTATGATGGGGCCTTACTCAGGGTCTATGGTTTTGATATGGACGGTCTCAATGCCCGGTGGCGTGACAGTCTTGCGACACCGGCACCGGCCGAGCCTATTGAGTGGCAGATGTCGCCGGCACTAATTGGTTTATTAGCCGCCATGGCCACCTTGCTTGCCTTAGGTTTAGCCATTTTGGCTGAGGACTGGGCCTGGAGGCGGGGACGGTGAAGAGGTCGTTTACCATTCATGACTTACCGGTGGCTGAGCGGCCCCGGGAGAGGCTGAAGAAGCTTGGTGCTGAAGCCCTATCGGCCGCCGAGATTCTGGCTTTAATCTTGGGCCGGGGCATTGCCGGGGAGTCGGTGATGGTGACGGCCCAGCGGCTACTGAGCCAGTTTGGCAACCTTAAGGGTATTGCCGGTGCCTCGGTAGAGGAGCTGGCCCAGGTGAGGGGCATTGGCCTGGCTAAGGCAGCTCAGATTAGAGCCGCTTTTGAGCTGGCCAACCGCCTTGAGGGTTATTCCGAGGTGGGTGAGCGTCCCCTAGTTAAGACACCCGAGGATGTGGTCGGTGTGGTTGGCCGACGGCTGAGGGACAAAAAGAAGGAGCATTTTCTGGCCCTTTTACTGGATAGCCGCAATCGGTTAATAAAGGTTTCTGAGGTTTCAATTGGCAGCCTGGACACCAGCATTGTCCACCCCAGGGAGGTCTTCAAGGAGGCGCTCTCGGTCAGTGCCGCCTCGGTTATCTTCGTCCATAACCACCCCTCCGGCGACCTAGCACCTTCCGAAGATGACATAAAGTTGAGCAAGAGGCTGGCCCAGGCCGGGGAGATTATGGGTATAGATGTCCTGGACCATATTATTGTCGCCGGCAAGAGTTCTTTAAGCCTGAAGAGGCAGGGGATGTTCTAGTACAATGAAAAAACTTACTTATTTATTGCTGGCCCTAGTCCTGCTGGCCAGCCCGATTTTAACCGGCTGCCAGCAGGATATACTGCCCGATACCGATGTTAGCGGTCAGATACTCAACCTGTACGGTATGGACCCATATACCCTTGACCCGGCGGTGGCCGGTGATGCCACCTCCAATACCTATATCACCCAGCTGTTCAGTGGCCTGGTTCGTCTTGATGAAGACCTAGAGCCGGCGCCGGATATAGCCCAGAGCTGGCAGGTTAGCCAGGACGGCAGGACATATACCTTCCAGCTACGAAGTGATGTTCTTTTCCATGATGGCCGCCCGGTGACCGCTGAGGACTTCAGCTATTCCTGGCAGCGTGCCTGCGACCCTGATACAGGCTCTCAGACGGCGGCTACCTACCTGGGTGATATCGTCGGTGTTAGAGCAGTATTAGCCGGGGAGGCCGACCAGATTAGCGGTGTCAGGGTTATTGATGACTACACCCTTGAGGTAACTATTGATGAGCCCAAGGCCTACTTCCTGTCCAAGCTGGCCTATGTTACCGCCTTTGTCGTCGATAGAAACAATGTTGAGTCAGCCGATGACTGGTGGCGCCAGCCCAATGGTACCGGTCCCTTCAAACTGAAGCAGTGGAGTGAAGATAACTTTCTTACCCTGGAGAGGAATGAGCTTTACTACGGAGACTTGGCCCGGCTTGATTTTGTTGTCTTTTATCTCCTGGCCGGCCGGCCGATGGACATGTATGAAACGGGCGTTATAGATGTTAGCCCGGTCAATGTGGCCTATATTGATAAGGTCAGGGATGAGGCCGGCCCTTTCTACCAGGATTTGGTAGTCGTCCCCCAGCTAAGCTTCTACTTTATCGGCTTTAACTCTAGTAAACCACCCTTTGATGATGCTAATATCCGCCTTGCCTTCTCAATGGCCCTGGATAGGGATAAACTGGTTTCGCTGGTATACAAGGATACTGTTGAGCCAGCGGCGGGCATCCTGCCGCCGGGCCTACCCGGCTACAATGACGATTTAACCGGGATTACCTATGATGTAGATAGGGCCCGGCAGTTAATCGCCGACTCAGCCTATGGTGATGTCTCCAATCTACCGCCCATTACCCTGACGGCTATAGGCTGGGGAGGGCTCATTGCCCAGGAACTGGAGGCCATCATCAGCCAGTGGCGGACTAACTTAGGGGTTGAGGTAAAGGTAAGGCAGTTAGAGCCCGAGAGGTATCTTTATTATCTCAGGCAGGAAAAGGATGAGCTGTTTTATATGGGCTGGATAGCTGACTACGCCCACCCCCAGAATTTTCTGGAGGTCCTGTTTCATAGCCAGGCTGATAATAACTGGGCTGACTACAGCAACCCCGAGCTAGATGCCCTGCTGGAGATGGCCGCTGTAGAGACAGATGGTGAGTTGAGCCTGGAGATGTACCAGCAGGCGGAACAAATGATTATAGAAGATGCCGCCTGTTGGCCCTTTCAGTTTGGCCAGAATTATATTTTGGTCAAGCCCTATGTTAAGGGGTATTACCTAAGCCCGCTGGGCCTGCCCATTTTGAGCGGGGTTACTATTGAGCCGCACTAGTGGCGGAGGGGGTGGGATTCGAACCCACGGTCCCCTTGCGGGGACAACGGTTTTCAAGACCGTCACCATAGACCACTCGGACACCCCTCCAAACCCGGAGCAACTATAATTATACCTGGAGGCCGCTGAAATTTCTATGGTGTGCCCAGCGATACTTATTGACACGGATTACTGAGAGCCATATAATGCCAAAAAATACCTTAGGGAGGTGAAAAATGGAATGGGAGGGAATCCTCGTCATCGTTATCATAGTTTGGGCGGTAATCCATTCTTATGTAGACCTGAGGCTAAGCAAGAAAGTAGAAAAGCTGGAAAAGGAACTGCAAGCACACAAGCACTAGTTGGCCCTTTTACTTGATTACTCTCTCCCCCACATAGGGCTGGAGAACTTCAGGCACTTTTATGCTGCCATCGGCCTGCTGGTAGTTCTCCATAATGGCGATGAGTACCCGGGGCAGGGCCAGGCCGGAGCCGTTTAGGGTGTGGACAAACTCGGCCTTGCTCTCCAGGGAGGGTCGGTAGCGGATGCCAGCCCTCCGTGCCTGAAAGTCACTACAGTTGGAGCAGGAGCTTACCTCCAACCACTCACCACAACCGGGGGCCCACATTTCAATATCATAGGACTTGGTAGAAGCGAAGCCCAAGTCGGCGGTACACAGCTGCTTTACCCGGTAGGGCAGCCCCAGCTTCTGGCACACCCGCTGGGCATCGGTGACCATTTTCTCCAGCTCTTCATTGGAGGTGGCCGGTTCAGTAAACTTATAAAGCTCAACCTTGTCAAACTGGTGACCTCGCTTTATACCTCTTGTATCCTTGCCGGCCGACATCTTCTCCCGTCGGAAGCAGGCGGTATAGGCGACATAATAGATGGGCAGAACCCCGGGGGCTATAATCTCATTGCGGTGGAGGTTGGTAAGGGGCACCTCAGCGGTAGGCACAAACCAGAGGTCGTCTTCTTCATCATGATAGAGATTATCGGCAAACTTGGGCAGGTTGCCTGAGCCGACCATACACTCCCGCTTGACCATAAAGGGCGGGTATACCTCCCGGTAGCCGTGCTCGGTGGTATGGAGGTCAAGCATAAAGGCTATGATAGCCCTTTGCAGATGAGCACCCAGCCCACTGAGTACATAAAAACGGCTGCCCGACAGCTTGGCCCCCCTTTCAAAATCAATAATGCCCAGGTTTTCCCCAAGCTTCCAGTGGGGCATCGGCTCAAAGTCAAAGCTGGGTAGCTCCCCCCATGAGCGTACTAAAATATTATCATTTTCATCCTGGCCTATAGGCACCGAGGGGTGGGGGATATTGGGCACCTGTAAAAGCAGGTCATCAAGCTGGCAATCTAGGTTCCTTAATTCTTCCTCAAGGGTTCTTATATCGTCGCGCATCTGGCGTCCTTTATCTATAGCCTCAGGCGTTCTTTCACGGGCAATCTCTTTGCGCTTTCGCCTGAGGTTGTCCAGCTGCTGTGTCTTCTGGCGCCGCTCCGAGTCAAGCTCTAGGATTTCTTTTATTGGCGCCGTAGTGCGGCGGTTGGCGATTGCCTGCCGCACCAGTTCTGTATTTTCACGGATAAATTTCAGGTCAAGCATG
>Ga0114921_10000191_pt1 | contig 25376 bp, 26 predicted proteins | sample BentaG_FD_87016 | JGI IMG/M metagenome (GOLD analysis project Ga0114921, IMG submission 87016) | Deep subsurface microbial communities from South Atlantic Ocean to uncover new lineages of life (NeLLi) - Benguela_00093 metaG | ecosystem: Environmental > Aquatic > Marine > Oceanic > Sediment ... | reverse complement strand
TATAGTAACAATACGATTAGTCTCTTCAAGTGTAGTTCCAACAGGTGTCTTTACCGTTAGGATGATCATGTCTCTATCCATGGCTGGCATAAATTCTGTTCCCAGGAAGGGAATAATGACAAATGAAAGTAAAAACAAGCCGAAAACCCCTCCAAGAACCCACCACCTTCGCTGAAGAGCTCTGTGCAATATTTTCCTGTAGAAAGCTCTAACTCTTTCAAACTGCTTTTTCCTTGACTTTCCTTCTTTGTTACGATTGTTGTTTGCTTTGAAGAGAAGGGAAGCAACCATGGGGACCACGGTAAGAGCAACGAAAAGCGAGGCAAGCAAAGAAAAGGCGATGGCTAAAGCCAACCCCCGGATGAGTCTACCCGTGATTCCTTGAGCAAAAACCATCGGGAAAAAGACAGCAATAGTGGTTAAAGTAGAAGCGGTAATAGCCATCCCTACTTCAGAAGCTCCCTTTTTAGCAGATTCATTCCTATCTTCGCCTTCTTCCAAGTGACGAAAGATATTTTCAATAACAACGATTGCGTTATCCACCAGCATTCCTATGCCCAGAGCCAGGCCTCCAAGCGTAAGCATGTTAATCGTATAGCCCGCCAGGTAAAAGGCAATAAAAGTAGTGATAATGGAGAGAGGAATAGCCAGAAAGATGGTTACAGTCGGACGCCAGTTGCGGAGGAAGATGAATATAAAAAAGATGGCCAGAATCCCACCAACCATAGCGTTGTTTCCTGTCCTGCGAATCACGTCCTTAATTAGCTCTGATTGGTCCATGAAGGGGAAAAATTCTATATCAGGAGGAAGAGTCTCTTTTATCTTCGCCAGCTCTTTGTTTACAGCATCAGCGGTAGTGACAGAGTTGGCTCCAGAGCGCTTGTTGACCACATAAAACACACCGCTTTCCCCCTGAATCCGGGCGATAAATCGGCTTTCCTTCAAGGTATCTTTAACCTCAGCCACGTCTTTCAAGTAAACAGGCTGGCCAGTTTGCGTTGCCCCGACAACAGTATCTCGGATATCCTCCAGAGTTTTGAATTCACCCAGGGTTCTCACCAGAAACTCAGAATGTCTTTCATCAATATAACCGGCAGGAAGATTCAGATTTTCCATACTGACTGCCGCCAGAATCTGGTCTAGACTAAGATTATGGGTTTCGAAAGCAGCTTTATCTACATCAACCAAGATTTCTCTCTCTTCTAATGAAAAAACCTGAGCCGAAGCCACACCGTCAATCCTCTCCAGCCTTGATGCTACTTCATCTTCTATCAATTCCTTCAACTCATAGGCAGGCATGTCTGCAGTGATACCACCAAAAATGATAGGAAACTGACCGATATCGAATTTAACCACCAGTGGGTCAGACGCCTCTTCAGGAATAAAATTCCTGTAGAGGCCGATCCGGTCTCTTACATCTTGAGCAGCAAAATCAAGAGTAGTTCCCCACTCAAATTCAACCATTATGACCGAAGCTCCTTCATAGGTGATCGAGTTGACTTTATTAACCCGGTGGACAGAATTTATGATCTGCTCTAAGGGTCTAGTGATTGTGTTTTCGATGTCTTCTGAAGAGGCTCCTTGATATGTAGTGATCACAGATACTGTGGGAAATTCAATATCAGGGAAAAAATCCAGGCCCAGCTGAAAAAAGGCGATAGTTCCCAGCACAACCAAGATCATGGCCATCATGGCTGTGGTGACTTTTCTGTTAACAGAAAATTCTGGTATTTTCATTTTACAACCTCTTTAACATCTATTTTCCCTCCATCCTCAAGGCCGTAGTTGCCTTCGACGATAACCAGGTCTCCCTCCTGGAGCCCTTCAACAATTTCCGCTCTATCTGAATTTTGAAGGCCAAGAACGACTTCTCTTCTCTCCGCATTATTATCTTCTCCGGCCAGAAAAACGTATTTATTTTCAATAATGGCCTTCTGAGGGACGACCAGAGCATCTTCATGGGTGCTGACTTCAAGCGTGACTTCCCCGAATGTATTTGGCCTTAAAACCAAATCAGGATTATCGACCGTCACTTCTACCTTAAACTTCTTGGTCAAAGGATCGGCAGTAACGTTCACCAGAGAAACACGCCCTCGAAAGACTCTATCTGGAAAGGCTGTTACCGTAAGCTGCGCAGTCTGGCCTTTTTGTACGCGGACAATATCCTGATAGGAAACATCGATTTCTATCTTTACCCGTGTAAAATCCATTAATGTCAGAACTCCGCTGCTGGGAGAAAAGCCTCCCATCATCGGGTTAATAACATCGCCGACTTCGGCATTTTTCGAAGCAACAACACCGCTGAACGGAGCCTTCATGAGCGAAACATCCAGGTTGTGACGGGTTAAATTAACAGCAGCCTGTGCCTGCTGAAGTTGAGCATCGGCTGCCTCGTAGGCAAGCTTGATTTTTTCGTACTGCTGGTCAGAGACCGCCTTTTCACTTTTGAGACGTTCCATTCTCTCCATGTTTCTCTTGGCATCTTTGTTGTTGGCTTCGCCCACGGCTAAGGCTGCTTGAGCCTGCTCGAGCTGTAGGCGGATTGCTCTTGTATCTAACTCTGCTAATAACTGTCCTTTCTTGACTCTATCGCCCTCTTCCACATGAATACTGGCTATTTTCCCTCCCACATCAGGAGTTATAGTTATTTTTTTCCAGGCTTCGATCACTCCAGTATAGAAAAGTTTCTCTGAAATTTTCTGCTTTATGACTTTGAAAACTTTCACCGGTGCAGCACCAAAAATTTCCTCTTTTGCCTCCTGCTCCTGGCCTGGAGGACGGCAGGAGAAAAAAGATAGAAAAAGGAATACAGTAATAAAAACTCTTATCGCCTTTATTTTTTTCATTTGATTCCTCCGTGTATCTTGACTGATTCTCATGTTTTGTACTCCTTTAGGTTCAGTCATTCCACCCGATCCCCATGGCTTTATCCAATTGGGCTTGATATAAAACATAATCATACAAGGCTTGAGAATAGTTCGTCTTTGCCTGAGTTAAAGCGGCCTGTACCTGAGCAACATCAAGAATTGTCACCATTCCTTCTGTATAATTTAACTCTGCAATACGAAGGCTTTCCTGAGCCTGCTCGACATTTTTCTCCTGAGAAAGAAGGGATTCTTTGGCTTCTGTTAACATCAATATGGCCTGTCTGACTTCGAATTTTACCGTGTCTTCAAGCCCTTTTTTTGCGTGTTCGATCTCTCTAATCACAGCCTTAGACTGAGCTACACGCGCTGAGGTAGCAAAACCGTTGAAAATAGGAACCGAAAGGACAACGTTAACAACGTAATAGCTCTGCCAGGTATCTTTTTGAAAATTAAACTGGTCTGCCCAAAAATTATAGGCTCCTGATATGGCGAGAGTAGGAAAATTAGATGCCCGAGCCAGTTTTACCATCTCTCCGGCCATCTGCCTCTGATACTTTACCTGGCCAATCTCAGGCCTGTTGAGAAGAGCTTCAGTCAAACACTCTTCTAACTTTGGTTCAAAAGGTTGGTAAGTTAAATCCCCTTTTATCTCAACGGGTTGAGAAAGATCCAAACCCAGTAGAGCCTTCAGGCTGAGTTCAGCTATTTTTAAGTTATTCCTGGTCTTAATCAACTGAGGCTTCAGGTTGGCAACTCGCACTTCAGACCTTAAAAGATCAAACTTAGAAGCCATGCCAACCTCATAAAGGCTTTTCACATTTTTGTGAAGTTTCTCAGCAACCTCTACAGCCTCCTCTGCCACTCGAACAAACTCCTTTGAAAGCAGATACCCATAGAATGCCCTTTTTGTGCTGAAAACTGTGACATGTCTGGACTGTCTCACCGATTCTTCGGTAGAGAGAAGATTGTATTTGGCTTGCTTGAAACCAGAGGTCAAGCGTCCGCTGGTGAAAAGGGGGAAAGTAAGAGACAAAGAAAATTGGTAATCCTTGGTGAAATCTACGGAAACCCTTTGGGGCGGTTCACCGGGAATAAAGGATGGGAATTCAAGCTCAAACAGTTTTTCATCCAGTGTGTGGAGGCCTTGGGCACTTAGAGAAGGGAAAAAATTCGAGGCTGCCTCTCTAACCTGTGATTTTGCGGCCTCAACTCTCTCCCCAGCAGCCAAATGATAGGGATTCTGGGAGAGAGCCAGACGGACGCTCTCATCAAGAGTTAAAACAAGTTTTTCCTGAGAAAAAGAGAATTTAACCGTACAAAGAACCAACAGGATAACAAATATTGTATATATAGCTTTTCTCATACTGACTCTCCTTTTCAAGTTTTTCTTTCTTTTTTTATACCCTCTAGAAAAAAACTATGCAGTAAGTCCGTGCTTTCACTTACGCTGTATTCTTTATCTCGCATTGGGCCTCTAAAGTGAAATCCGCGGATCATAGCCCCTAAGACGAAACATGCATCTCTGACATCTACCTTACGAAATTCCCTTGATTCAATACCTTCATGGATAATCTCACACATAATATTGAAAATATCTTCCATCCTTGATCTCAAGATTGTCGGTATTTTTGGGTGGTGAGAAGAAGGAAAAAGTTGATCTTTTGAATCCAGATTAAAGACTTTTTTCATGACAGATCTTTCCATCATAAGTATTCGAGCCAGATTTCTCTTCTTATGGTAAAACGAAGAAACGTAAAAAATGAGTTCCCTCAATTTTTCTTCTGCACTCGACTCCATCTGCTGTATCTTATTCACTTTATGATGCACATCTTCAAAAGAGCTAATTACAATCTCAAAGAATATTTCACTCTTGCTTTTGAAATAGCGGTAGAGCGTTGCTTTAGAAAACTGAGCCTCTTCAGCTATACCATCCACTGTTGTGAGGCTGTAGCCTTTCTTAGCGAAAACTTTTTCCGCTGCCTTCAGAATATACCTTTTGTTCTCTTCTATCCTATGTCTCTGTCTTTCAATTCTAATTTCATTTTTTCTCATTTTCTTATACTATGAAGTCTTATTACTAAACTAATGAGTTTAACAAATAAACTAATAAGTTAAAATAGCAGGATTTACTTTACCTGTCAAGGATTCAGTAATAAAAAGTTATACGTTCTGAATTCAAAAAGGTTTTTGTAGGTTTTTTTTGTAGAATTATGATCCTTTTTGTTTATATAATAGAGATGATGGCAAAAAAATATTTTCCCATCACTCTTCTCTTAATCCTTTTTCTCCATATACTCGGTTGGGGATTTTCACCTTATTTCTCTATTCCCCCTTTATTGAAAGAATATAAAAATCCCCTCTGGTGGGATATAAAAATAAAGCTCATCACAGACGGGGAATACAAGATGAAACAAAAAAATACATCTTATTTAGGAGATTACTCTTTCACCATTGTCTGGAGTGGAAGCATGGAAATAGATAAAGATAGAGACTATCTTCTTTACCATGAGGAGTGCGCTCTTGTTGACTGGAAGGCGAAAGAAAAAAAGATGTTTTCTGACTCTACTCAGATTAAATCCGAAAAAGATTTCAAGAAAAAACCTTCCTTTCACCTGAATTATATCTTGAGAAAAAAAGAAAATCTGTGTTTTTACTTCACTGTTGACGGGTTTCCCGTTCCTCAAAATGAATCTGTTACTAAGCTTTGTCTTCCTATGCCCTGCTCAGATGAGCATTTAGATTATCCCTCGCTAACGACCTATGAATCTTCTATTGTTGAAGGTTCAAACCGGATTTTCCTGGAGGAAAAAGAAATCTATGCCGCTTCAGTAGATAGAGAATTTACCTGGAAATGGAAGCGACATGATTGGTCTCCGGACCCAAAAGGTCCTGCCCTTCTTACCAACCTTCACAGGGTTAAAGTCAAAATCTCGATAGAACCACACTACTAGTTTATCTAGTTTGTCTCGTTTGTTTAGTTATGCTCGGGGATGGTATTTATCATAGACTCGACGAAGCCTATCTCGACTGACATGGGTATAAATCTGAGTTGTAGTGATCTGGAGGTGACCTAACATCAGCTGGACAGACCTTAGATCCGCTCCCCTCTCCAGAAGATGGGTAGCAAAAGTATGCCGGAGAATATGCGGGCTAATTTTTGAGCTAAGACCAGCTATTAAGGCGTAGTGTTTGAGGAGCTTCCAGAAACCCTGGCGGGTAAAAGCACCTCCCCGATAGGTAAGAAAAAGATAATCAGTTTGTTCTTTCAGGAGCAGGGGCCTAGATTTTTCTAAATACTCCTTAATAGCCTCAACAGCTGAATTCCCAAGAGGAACAATCCTCTCCTTCCCTCCCTTTCCTTTACAGAGGAGAAAGCCATCTTTCAGGTTTAGATCTCTTATTCTTAATAAGACCAGCTCCGATGCCCTCAAGCCAGTGGCATAAAGAAGCTCCAGCATAGCTTTATCTCTGAGTCCCATTGTTTCTTTTTCATTGGGTTGTTTTAGAAGCGATTCCACTTCCCTCATTGTCAAATACTTAGGTAACGAGAACATGGGTTTGGGCGAAGAGAGATCAGAGGCTGGGCTCTTTTTCAGAATTCCATCCAAGAGCAGAAATCTATACAAAGATTTTAGGGAGGATATGAGACGGGCTAAAGACCGTGAAGAAAGGCCAGAACGGCCAATGTGTTGAATGAATTTACTTAAATCGTCGTCACTTACTTCTAGATAGGATATCTTCATCCTCTCTAAATAGCGAAAAAGCTTTTTTATATCCCTCTGGTAAGAAAGAAGAGTGTTGTGGGAGAGACCTTTCTCTACAGAGAGGAACTCTAGGAAAGAGCGAATGATATCCTCAGGCGAGGAAGTGCTTTTCATCAAATAAAAGGATTTGTATTTTTTTCTCTACCAATAGAGGTAGAGGGACCATGCCCAGGCAGAACAACCATTTCCTCCGGCAAAGTGAATATTTTATTCTTCACAGAACTCACCATTTCTTCCCAATTTCCTCCAGGAAGATCGGTTCGGCCTACACCTTGACAAAAGAGTGTATCTCCTGAAAGGAGGAAACCATCTCCAACAAAACTGACACTCCCTGGAGAATGGCCTGGAGTATGAATAACATCAAGAGAGTATTTTCCAATTTCTATTTTGTCACCCTCTTCAACAAAACTATCAGCAGGAGGAGATGTACTTGCTTGGAGGAAAAAACTCAATTCAGACTGCTGCGTCTCTCCTAACATGGGACTATCCAAAGAATGAATACGGAGGGGGATATTGAATCGCTCTTTCATATCTCTATTCGCCCCGATGTGATCAATATGCCCATGGGTGTTGAGGATGACAACTGGTTTAAAGCCTTTTTCAGAGATTAGAGCGAAAATTTTATCTCCTTCAGCCCCAGGATCAACAATCGCACACTCTTGAGTCTCTTCACAGTACACTAGGAAACAGTTTGTCTCTAAAGCTCCAACAACTATCATTTCATAGTCCATTTTTTCTAGTCCATGATAAATCTATATCCCTGCTTAGTCAAGAAGGCTGCGCTTGCAAGTTAGGGTCAGGTCTACACTTTTAACTTTCTCTACGCTTTATATAAATCGGATTTATCCACAAATACTATACTTCTATCGCGGATTAAAAAAGTTAAAAGTGTAGACCTGACCCTTATTAAAATTGTATAATCCTCCCCGATGGCGAAAGAAGCGTGGCAACTGCAGATCTTCAAAAGATCCATCAAAAAAAAGGAAAAACTCCGTCTCCTCCAACAAAATCTTGATGTGGACTCAGACATGGTTATCCTGGATCTAGGCTGCGCTCAAGGCATCTTAAGCTTTTTTCTTCGCCAGAAGGGAGGCTTCTGGGTCCACACAGACCAAGATTTTGAAAACCTGAAGACGACTCAAAGCCTTCTGAAGAGAAACCTTCTCCAACTCGAAACAGGCATTCTCCCTTTTAAAACCCAGGCTTTTGACCTAGTGGTTAGCCTAGATTACCTGGAGCACTTAGAAGACGATGAACAATGTCTTGAGGAAATCATGAGAATACTAAAAAAGAATGGTCAATTAGTTTTAGCAACTCCCCGCACAGGAAAATTTCTTATTCTTAATAAACTGCGTCCAGTCCTTGGCCTAAAACTGGAGTTTTATGGTCATAAAAGAGAAGGCTATAGACTTAAAGAACTTGAGAAAATGCTGAATAAAGCCCATTTTCAAGTAGTAAGGCAGAAAACCTTTTCTCGATTTTTCTCTGAGTTTCTTGAACTCCTTCTTAATCTTTTCTATGTAAAATTTCTCTCACGCAGGATCCAAGGGAAGGGAAGGCTTCGAGATGGGCATATCCGACCTTCCTCCTATCAAGAATTCAAATCGCAAAAGAAATCATTCAAGATATATTCTTTCTTCTACCCAATTTTCTGGCTCTTCTCGCGTTTGGATAAAGTACTTTTTTTCCAAAAAGGTTACAGCGTGATTGTTTGGGCTAGAAAAATTCTCTGATTCCTGAAGTTAAAAATAATGGAGCCGAGAAAGAAAATCGGATATGTCCTGGGTCCCCTCTTCTTTCTTGCAGTCTATTTTTCTCCCCTCCTTAAAGAAAATCCCAAGGCACACACCTTATTTGCGATTTTCGTCTTGATTGTCGTCTGGTGGGTAACCGAATGCATTCCTATTCCCATCACAGCTCTCCTCGTGCCTGTCTTCATCACCGTGTTTAGAGTTGCTCCTGTCAAGGATGCTTTTGCTCCCTTTGCCAATCCCATCATCATGCTCTTTTTAGGGAGTTTTATTTTGGCAAAGGCCATGAGTGTCCATTCGCTCGACCGAAAATTAGCGCATTCTATCCTCAGCCTGAAATCCATCGGCCATAAAAGAACCCGAATCCTCTTTGCTTTTGGTTTAACAACAATTTTTCTTTCCATGTGGATAAGCAACACAGCCACAACGGCCATGATGTACCCCATTGCCCTCGGTATCCTGAGCACATTCAACTCAGGAAAAAAAGAAAATGCATTTTCCTCTTTCGGCCTCATTCTCTTTTTGATGACTGCTTATTCAGCATCTGTTGGAGGAATCGGAACTCCTATCGGAAGCCCTCCTAACCTTATTGCCATCGGCATGCTTGAAAAATTGGCAGATTACCGAATGACCTTTTTCCAATGGATGGTCATAGGATTTTTGATTTTGATTCCTATGTTTCTAGCACTCTATCTCTTTATGAGATTTAGAATGCGAAAAGAAAAACTTTCTCTTCAGACAAGCAAAAACATTCCACTGCCCAGCCAAGATGTACCCAGAGGTTTGACTCGACCTCAAAAAAACGTCCTCATTGCATTCTCAGTTACTGTTTCTCTCTGGATCATACCCGGTCTTGCTTCCCTGATCTTGGGAAAAGAGGCCCCTCTTTCTCTCTGGCTACGGGCGCACTTCCCCGAAGCTGTGGCAGCCATAATCGGTGCCGCTCTCCTCTTTCTTCTGCCGGTCAATCTCAAACAGGGCATATTCACCATCTCCCTGAAAGAGGCCTTGAGAATAGATTGGGGAACACTTCTCCTGTTTGGTGGAGGTTTATCTTTAGGATTTCAAATGTTTCAAACAGGGCTGGCTGATTCTATCGGAAGATTCTTCATTACACCCGGCACTACTGCAAGTTTATCTCTCATCACTCTTCTCTGTATAACCTTGAGCGTTTTCCTAACAGAAGTAACCTCTAACACAGCATCAGCAAACATGATTATTCCCATTATCATAGCCATCTCAAACGCTGCTTCCATCAATCCTCTCCCTCCTGTGCTGGGGAGCACTATCGGATGCAGCTTTGCCTTCATGCTCCCAGTGGCGACTCCTCCTAATGCCATTGTCTATGGATCAGGACTGGTTCCTCTAACAAAAATGATCAGATACGGCTTCTGGCTCAACATCATCGGGATTCTCATCATCTGGATTGGCATCATGTTCATAGCGCCATGGCTTGGGTTATTTTAAGGTTTTGTGGGCTTGATGAATCAAGCCCCTACAGCATTTGTTATTTCCTATACACTTTCGGTTCTGTTATAATTTTTATCAATGGATGCCTATTTATCCCGAGAAGCCCACGATTCTCTGCTTGGCTTAAATCTCATCGCTTCAAAAACAAACCTGGATGGTATTCTCATAGGGCATAAGAGAGGTCAAAGGCTTTTTGTCGAGAAAATACTCCCCACCAAGAATGGTTTCTTTCCCTCCTACGAGAGTTACCTCGCCTTAGACAAACATTTCCAGGGAAAGCTCGTTGGATTTTTTACCTTTAAATCCAATGAGAAAAAGATTGAAAAAATCCTCTCGCCTTTTGCTTTTGGCCAGCTTTTTCTAAACATTCAATCTACTAAGAAGAATAAAATGACTATCAAATCATACATCATAGATTACAAGAAAGATTTCTTTCTTTCTCCGGTTGACTTAAAATTGCCTGAATAAGGGGAATAAAATGAGTGATCTTTTAGATAAAAATCAACAGAAATTTCTCCTTGGATTGGCCCGTCAAGCAATCGAGCATCATTTAAAGTCAGAAGAACCAACTAAAGTAAGCGTAGAGGATGAATTACTCAAAGAAAAAAGGGGAGCTTTTGTAACTCTTAAGGTTAATGACCAACTTCGGGGGTGTATTGGCTATCCTCTTCCCTGCAAGCCCTTGTATGAAACTATCATCGATGTTGCCGTATCAGCCGCAACTCAAGACTTCCGCTTTCAAACCTTAACTCTGGATGAGCTTAATGAGACAAAGATTGAAATATCCGTGCTCAGCTTGCCAAGAGCAATTAAGGATGTGAACGAAATAAAACTGGGCAAACACGGGATCATCATTTCCAAAGGTCCTAATAAAGGTCTCCTTCTCCCTCAGGTTCCTGCTGAGTACAGCTGGGATCTGGAAACCTATCTCCGACACAGCTGTTTAAAAGCAGGCCTGGATGAAGAAGAATGGAAAAAAGATGCTCTGATTGAGGTTTTTGAAGCTCAGGTGTTTTCCGAATAAAAGATGCAAAAATACATGAAAAATTTTATACATCGAAAATCAGTCCTCCTCATCATCGTTTCCTATGCACTTCTCTTGAATGGAGCAAAACCAGTAGACGTCCAAAAAAAATGGGACCCCGGATATTCGCCTCCTCAAATGCCAAAAATCAGTGAGAGGCTTCAAAGTCAGATGCTCTCCCGACCAGCTGGCATGGCAAAAATTTGGATTTTTTTCACAGATAAGGGAGTGACCTCTCCTGATTCACTCACAAGGAGCTTAAAAGAGGTCCGCCGAGGCCTTCGTAAACGTTGTTTATGGCGACGCTTAAAGGTACGAAGAGAAGCGAACTTGGTAGATTACGACGATCTTCCTCTTTTCACTCCTTATACAGAAGAGGTAGAGTCAAAGGTAAATAAGGTGAGAACAGCCTCTCGCTGGCTCAATGCTCTAAGCGCTGAGGCCACTTTTCCCCAGATTGCGCAGCTGGCAAAACTTAACTTTGTGCGAAAAATTGACCTCGTTCTCACTTTCCACAGGAATGAACCTCATTTTCCATTAGAAACAGATTCTGTAAAGACTGAATCAAGCTCAACAAAGCTTAACTACGGAAACTCTTTTCTTCAGCTTAACCAGATAAACGTTGTACCTCTACATCAGCTCGGTTACAGTGGCCGAAATGTTTTAGTCTGTATGCTGGATACAGGATTCAGGAAATCTCACGAAATATTCAAACATGCACATCTGGTGGCTGAATGGGACTTTGTTAACGGAGATAACGATGTACAACAAGACCTCTCTGATCCTGAAGACTATTCAGACTCTCACGGAACAGGCACCTGGTCTGCCCTGGGAGGGTATAAATCCGGAGAGCTAATAGGTCCTGCTTACAACGCTGATTTTATCCTGGCCAAAACAGAAACCACACGATTTGAACGACAGATCGAGGAGGACTATTGGGTAGCAGGGATTGAATGGGCAGAGTCCCTGGGCGCTGAAGTTGTTTCCTCCTCCCTGGGCTATGTTGACTGGTACAGTTTCAAAGACCTGGACGGCAAAACAGCTGTAACCACAAAGGCAGCCAATCGTGCGGTTGAATTAGGTGTGGTCGTGGTTACTGCTGTTGGGAATGAACGGAATAATCTCTGGGGCCATATCATAGCTCCTTCAGACGGTTTCAATGTCATAGCAGTTGGAGCAGTAGACTACTCAGGAAGCATTGCCTCCTTTAGTTCCCCTGGCCCCACCTACGATGGGAGAGTCAAGCCTGAAGTATGTGCCTTAGGAGTGGATGATTGGATTGCTGCTAACAGAGAAGATGGAAGCGACTACTACCGAACAGGCTCAGGAACATCCTTTTCTACTCCTTTAGTGGCTGGAGCTGCAGCTCTTCTTCTTGAGATACACCGGAAATGGACACCCCTCCAAGTTCTTTCTGCGCTCATGAGCACGGCAAGCCGCAGCCTCAATCCTGACAACGACTACGGCTGGGGGATAGTTAACGCTGCGCTTGCAGCAAGCTTGGATTTCGCTCTTCCCAAACTTGAGGGCTTCACAATAGATGATGATTCTTTGGGAGACAGCTTCGGCAATGGAAATGGCTTGGTGGAAGCAGGAGAAACCTTGGAGCTGACACTTTCCCTGAAAAATGAAAGCAAAATAACGGCTGCTTCTCTTGAAGGAATTTTAACCTCTACACATCCTTATTTTGAAATCTTAAAATCAAGAGTGACCTTTCCTTCTATTCCTCCTTTTGAATCTCGCGCCTCGGAGAAACCCTTCGTATTCAGAATCCCTTCCTATTTTCTTGGTCACCATGCCATCTTCCGAATCACAGTGCAAGGCCCGAATAGTATAAAATTAGAAGATAGCCTGAGAATTTCTATCTTACGGAACTAGTTTATCTAGTTTGTCTAGTTTGTTCAGTTTATATAGTTAATCTGGAAAAGCAAAACTGGGAAGACGGGCTAGACAAGCGAGATGAAACCTGTTTATTTGGGTTTGATAAATCAAACCCCTACATCAACGAAAAACTAGATTTGTATTCTGAATCCTATTCTTAGGGACAGGCCGTTCAAATTAATTCTTGCCTCTCTGACATCACTATAAATTGACGGCTCTTCCTCAGAAAAGACCAAGCGAGGATAATTCTTTCCTGTTTCATCACTGTAAGAATCAACCAACCAGAGCTTTCCCTCTTCCGTATCAAATGCCTCATCTTGATCATGATTGGCTCCCCAGAAGCCCCAGGTATGCTCCCAACTGTAAATATCCTCTCGGTGTCCCTCCCATCCATTGAAATTAACCAATCTTCCTATTACTTCAATGATGAAGGAAGAGCGGTTTGAAATTCTAAACTCAAAGGACGCTCCGCCCTGAAAGCCGATAGCACGGCTGGTCGTCTCTTCAGAATATTCTCCCGAGGAGGAATACTGATCCACAAATTTGGTAAGCGTGCCCTCTTCATTCCTGTTATCGATATAGTCAAAGGTGTAGAAGTATATTTCCGTGTATTTCAACCTGCCAAAATAAAAACCTGCTCCTGCCTGGAGGGAGAATGATGATCCTTTACTAACTGGAAAACAATAAGAAAGGGTTAGGGTTATTGGCACAGCTTGGATTTTGTATTTTGGTCTTTGGATGGATTCTTCTTCGATGGAAAGATCACCAAATATATCTGCCGAGTGGAAATAGCTCTCCTCTTGACTCAATGTCCAGGACATGTTTCCTGATAGTTGCTTGGCCAGGAATTCTACACCGACTCCCAGGCTGAAATGAGAAGAAAAGCTGTAGAGAAGTTCGGCTCGACCTTCCCATAGGACTTTAAGCTCGTCCACATCATAAATGAACGAATAAGGGCTCTTGTTGCGATCGCTGTAATAATCTCTCCAGCCGCGGATATTTTGGTTGAAATCTCCTCCATTGATCCAACTCAGACCTCCACACAATTTAAAGCTCAGATGAGAAGCTTCCCCCTTCAGGAAAAAGAGGAATAGACATAGAAAAAGGAAGAGCACTTTCTTCTTCATTTTTTAATAAGAAATTTTTCTACCCTGAGTATTTGAACTCTGAAAATTAATGCAGAAAACCTACTCTGTATAATCTATTTATTCTGGGCTTGATGAATCAAGCCCCTACATTAAAGTTTGATAAATAATCCGCAAAAGAATTTGTCGAGATTGCCACGCTCCCTCCAGTCGCTCGCAACGGAGTTTGTTGAGATTGCCGCGTTCCCTCTGGTTTTCTCGCCATGACATTCAACCTATTTTCTAATTTACAGCCTCCGCTCCTGTTCTTCTTGTTTCTCTAAGAACTAAAACGATGATTTTCTCTTACCTGTCTTTTTCTAGTCTAGCAGGCCTAGCTAGTCTAGCCATTCTAGCTTTTACTATTTTTTCTTCCGGAATTTTTTGTCCTTGAGTAATTCTCTCGCGTCTTCCTTGGCCTCTTCTATACCAGCAACCCAGCGGGGATCAGGATCCATGTTCAGCACAAACTCTAACTCCTCCCTTGCCTCTTCAACTCTTTTTTTAGAAAGAAGAGTTTCGGCTAGATAACGCCGGGTTACAGGATCGTTGGGGCCTAATTCCTTGGACTTCAGCAGATGCTCGAGAGACTTATCCTTGCTTCCTCCAGCTATACCCGGCACCTTGAAATATACTCTGCCTAATACCCGGTCTGCCCCGCCGTCTTCATACGTACGATCTAACTCTATAACCTTATTCATAGATCTCTTGATGGGCTTGACCAAAGATAAGCTTTTAAGTACGCCCTTTGCTTCTCCATAAACTCCCTGATTGACTCCTAACCAGTAGTAACCATCTGGCTTTTCTGGTTCCAGGGCCACAGCTTTATTTGCATAGTATATTCCCTGAGCAAAAATCGTCTTTTTCTCCTTTTTGCTCTCTGTATGGGCACCGATGTAATATTGTATCCTGGCCAGCTTCCAATAAGCCTCATACTTATTCTCTGTTTTCCTAAGGACTTCTTGATACTTATCATGAGCCTCTTTCGCTGCAGCCATATCCTTCATTTCAGCGAATAACTTATCGCCCTGTGAAATCAAGTCCTCTGCCTCTTGGGAAAACAACGAAAAAGAGAAACATAAAAAAACAAACACCAGAAAAATTGCTTTTGTCTTCATTTTCTTCTCCTTTTTTTGTGTATTTATATCAAAATCTAGGTATAATCACAATCAGCATCGGAGTTAATCAAAATAAGTATCAGCCCTTTCTTCCAGTTGTCCCATGAATTTCTCAACTTTTTTACGTTCTTCCTCAAGCTCCTCAGTCTTTAAACCAGAATCAACAGAAGAGGACGGTCCATAGATGGCGACAATCTTTGAAAAGGGATAAAACATTAAAAAAGAATCCCAGCTCCGTAAAAACTTTTTTCTTGAGGTGGAAAAAGTAAAAGGAACAAGGTAAGCCCCAGTTTCATGAGCGAGTTTGATACAGCCAAGTTTTAGCTCCCGATCGGGTCCTTTGGGGCCATCTGGTACGATTATTAATTCTCCTCCTCGGTTAAGCTCCTCCTTCATCTGATTCCATGCTTTTATTATGGTATGGGAACCTGATCCCCTCAGGATTCGGTATCCCCATCTGCCCATTATCTGGGCAGCTATTTCTCCATCTTCACTCGGACTGATTAACGGCATGATTCCTCTCTTGCGAAAAAAAAAGGGCACGATAAAGATGCGGCCATGCCACACCAAAAAAATAACCGGCTTTTTTTGTTCTCTTAATTTTAAGTAATCTTTCTCACCTATGACAGCCATCCTTGTGGACTTGGCCCATAGCCATAAAATGAATTTCCCCAAAACTCCCACCAGATTCCAGCGGACCTTGCTGAGAAAAGACATGGCATAAATAATATACAAAATTCAATTCACAGTAAATAATAAATATATCAGCAAGACTGGCATGACAATTTTTCTCTTCTGACTATTTGCTTTAGACTATTTAAAATTAATTTGTTTATTTCATTTTATCTCCTAAAATATAAATTCTATCTTTTTGTCTTGCTAGTCTAGCTCGTCTAGCTTATATCAATGAGTTACTGAGCCACTGAGTCACCGTCTTTTTACATATCTCTCAACCACGTAGCCAACTGCAAATCCCGTTAAACTTAAAGAAAGGCCATAAGGGACTGAATAAGGCCAGGAGGGCCAGCTAAAGCGGAGAAGTTCCACTTCGCATAAAAAGCCAACTACAGAAAACCCTCCCCCTAAAAGAAGACTCAACAGACCAGCAAGGGGAAGTTTTTTCTTTAAAAATATCATGGCGATTCCTGGAATAAACAGGCCTTCAGCCATAATCTCAGAGGCGAGGCCAAGAGTCTTCAAGATGTTTTGAAATTTGGTTGCCACCAGAAAAGCCATTCCCCCAACAAAAAAAGTGGACATCCGACTCACAGCAACAATCCCAGCAGTTCCCCCACGAGCAAAAATTCGCTGATAGAGGTCCCTGGTCAAAGTCAAAGCTCCTGTATTGATGGCTGAATCCATGGTGGACATGATAGCTGCTACAAGAGCGACGAACAAAATTCCACCTATTATAATTCCAGTCTCTGAAGAGATAAACTCGGATAGAATAGGGTTTTGGGTCTGTTTTGAAAAAAATAAGGGAAGAGAGAATATGCCTATGCTGACCACTAGCCCGTAGAGGATAAAAAGCACAATGGCTGAGGCAAAAAAGCCCTGCTGGGCATTCTTGGCTGTCCGGGCAGCCTGGATCCTTTGCCAGGCAATAGGGGAAATGGTCCAGGCTAAAGTGAAGGAAAGGAGGATAAGCAGGTTCCTTTTGAAGTCGAATAAAAAATTAAAATAATGACTCCTCCCTACCTGAGAAGCTAACGCCGGGATCTCAGCTATGGGGGAACCAGCACACAGAAAAAAGAAAAGGCTGACTATTCCCACAGTCAACAGGAAAAACTGGAGACTATCGGTAACAACCACAGAAAAAAAACCACCAAAAATAGAATAAAGTAGAACGACAGCTACTCCCAAAGCCAAGCTTAGGAGGTAAGAAGTACCGAGAAATATCTTCAAGAAATTGCCGAGAGCTACCATCTGGGATGCAGCTAAAACAATCATGTACCAGATGATTAAAAGGGATGCCAGATGGCGCACGCTCTGACCATAGCGCATCTCTACAAGGTCTGGCAGCGAAACGATAGGTAGCCGGTGAATAAACCGAGCTAAAAAAGAAGCTAAGATAAGAACAGTAAGTATAGTGGGCATCCCTATTACCCAAAAGGAACTCATTCCTGTTTTGAAAGCTTCGTCTGTAGAAACAATGGTCGATGTAGCCCCGAACCAAGAAGCTGAAATAGAAAAGAAAACTAAGATGGCAGGGAGGTTCCGGGAAGCAAGAAAAAAATCTTCGAGGTTTTTCATCCTCTTTGAAAACAAGAAACTGACACAGAGAATAAGGGCAAAGTAAACAAACAGAAAGAGGAAAAATTTAGGCTGCATGAGTGAATTTATAGCAAAAAAATCTTGCTTTTAGCAAATAAGGCTCAGGTCACGTTGGGGTCAGGCCTCATCGGACCCACCGGGCTCAGGCATTGCCATCGTTATTACAATTGGAATTCATTCTGGTCTCCGAGCATCCATTCACAATAAAGCTTGATCCCATATCATACTGACCCCATATCATATAAATGGACGGCCTCCTATGAAATTTTTATCTAACATATTATATGCTATAATCTTAAGACAATGAAAAGCATTGTGTGGTTGCTCCTCCTATTTTCCCTTTTTTCTCTCACTGCAGATGATGTCGCCCTTAAAACAGAAAAAAAACTTCTTTCCCTCGATTCTGTTAAGGCTGACTTTGAACAAGTTTACTATTCCGGATCAGTTTCCACTCCCTTGAGAGAGAGGGGAAAATTCACTTTTAGAAAGCCTGACTCAATGAAATGGGAATACAAAGATCCTGAGGAGAAAATTTTTCTCTTTAAAAAAGGAAACTTTTTTTTCTATGATCCAGAGGAAAACCAGCTTATGAAAGGATCCTTCTCCGAAGAAGACCCTGAAGCAGAAATTTTTAATCTTCTTTCAGGTAAGAAGTCCCTTCGAGTTCACTATATAATCGAGTTTAGCCCTTTTCCGTCAGAAAAAACTGATGTTTTTCAGCTAAAGTTAACTCCAAAAGATGAAGAGGAGCATTCACTCATACTCTTGGAAATAGACAAAAAGACCTGGCTTATAGGAAAAGCGATTCTATTTGACTGGGCCGGCAATAAAAACGAATATCGATTTACAAAAATAAAAACAAATGTCCGAATTCCTAAAAACTTTTTTGAACTCAAGCTTCCTCCTGACGTAGAAATCATAGAGAAACTAAAAAATCAAAAATAATAAAAACCCTTTTTTCTTGTTTTCGTATAACATTTAGAGGACAGGATGTCCTCCATGCATGAAGATAAAGATTTAGTCAAAAGGACTCTTGACGGAGAAAAAGAGGCTTTTGAAATGATCATCCGAAAGTATGAAAATCCACTGCTTAATTACGTTGGCCGTATGGTAGGAGAGCGAGAGCTTGCTCTTGAGCTTACCCAAGAAGTTTTTTTTAAAATCTATTCATCCCTTTCTTCATACCAGGCAAAATATAAATTTAGCAGCTGGCTTTTTAAAATTGCCTCAAATCTTATCATCGACTACTGGCGAAAGAAGAAGCTTCCAACCCTATCGCTCGACCAAAAAGAATCCGAGAGTTATGCACAGTTATCCCAGAGAGTAGCCCATAAAGATCCTTCAGTGATAAAGAGATTCGAGCTTTCTGAAGCAAGGGAGAAGATTGAAAAAGCTTTGGAAAACATTCCGGCTTTCCTCAGAGAATTGTTTGTCTGGAGACATATCAATGAATTAAGTTATGAAGAAATAGCCGAGATAAAAGATCTGCCCGTGGGCACGGTTAAAAACCGAGTATTCCAGGCAAAGGAATTTATTCGTCAGCAATTGGAGGAAAAACCGTGAAGTGCCTAACGATAGAACAAATTTATTTGTACCTGGAAAAAGAGCTAGCTTCTTCTGAAAACAAAAGCGTCGAGCAGCATCTCGCTAGCTGTTTAAAATGCAAAGATGCTCTTGAAGAAAGGAGATTCTTTCATCAGACAATAGAAAGTCTCCCTTCCTGGCAAGTACCTTCTGGTTTTGCACAACAAATTATGGACCGAATCTTCCCGGCTAAGGCTCCCCTCTGGGGATGGTTAACAGCTTTGGCCGGGGGCTTTTTAACATTTATCATTACTTTGGGCATCTATTTTCTGGCAACAGGACAGAACTTATCTTCTATTTTCATTAATTTCTCTCAAAACCTATGGGTGCAGATGAAGAATCTCTCTCTTGTGTTCATCAAATTTTTCAAATTAATCTACGTGATACTAAAGATTATTCGTGAACTGATAGAACATATTCTCAGCGGCTTTCTCCAGATTTCAACTATCATCGGCCCAGAAGTCCAAATACCAATCACTATTATCCTTATCCTAACTTCATCATTTATTATTTATGGAATAAGAAGAAAACTTTTAATTGGAGAAAAACAATGAAAAATAGATTGTTGTTAACTTTAACACTTCTATTTCTGCTCTTTGGATCCATACCACTCCAAAGCCAGACTAGCTTTGTGTTGCAAGAAGATATCGTTGTGGCTGAAGGAGAAGAGCAAGAAAACGTCATCGCCTTTGGCGGTAGGATCCTAATAGAAGGAAAAGTAGAAGAAGACGTCATTGCCTTTGGAGGGTCGATTACTGTAAGAGGTAAAGTGAAGGGCTCTGTTGTTGGGATAGGCTCAAATATCACTCTTGAGTCCACAGCTATCGTTAATAGGGATGTCTTTTCTTTAGGAGGCGAGCTCATAAAAGAGCCTGGATGTGTTATCAATGGAGATACCGTTTATTTCAAAACTTCTGAGGATCTGACAAACTTCCTTAAAGAGGTTTCCAGGGATATTTTTACCATTTCTTTTACTCCACTGATTCTCATCACAAAACTGATAATTTTCTTCATCTGGTTTATTCTCGGTATTGTCATAGCGGCCGTGCTTCCTAGACAAGTTTCTTTTGCTTCTACCCAAATTAGAAAATCCTTTTGGTCTATTTTCGGCATCGGCATTTTAAGTATCATTATCTACATCGGAGCAGTCATATTCTCAGCCCTTCTCTGCTTCCTCCTGATAGGTATTCCTATTCTCTTCTTTCTCATTATCTTGGGAGTCGCTATCCAGATTTTTGGACGAGTCATCCTCTTCTACTTCCTCGGTGAAAGCCTTATCAAAGGATTCGGAAAACAGAAAATATCCCCTATAGCAGCAGTTATTCTTGGCTTAGTTCTGGCAACAGTTATCAGATTCATACCTGTTATCGGCTCTCTTTTCTCTCTATTTCTGAGCATAGTCGGTTGGGGTGTTGTGATAAGGACAAAATTCGGGACAACCGAAAATTGGTTTAGAAGAAAATAAGGTTGAAAGATAGTATGAACTGAGTTACGGAATTACGGAGTAACTGTTTTATATTTCAAGAATTTCTTTCTCTTTTGCAGTGGCCATCTCTTCTATTCTTTTTGTGTACTCATCAGTAACATCTTTGAGTTTTTCATAACCCCAGAATTTATCATCCTCGGTAATCTCTTTTTTCTCCTCCAGCTCTTCGATTCCTTCCTTGCCTTCTCTCCTTATGATACGAAGAGCTGTTTTTTCTTCTTCTAACATCTTTTTTATATGCTTGGCAATCTCTTTTCTTCTCTCCTCATCCAAAGGTGGAATAGGAATCTTGAGTGTTTTTCCATCACTGATGGGATTAAGACCTAAATCAGCACCTCTAATCGCTCTTTCAATATCATCGAGTAGAGAAGGATCCCAAGGTTGAACAGTGATCAAAGTAGGATCAGGAACTCCTAAAGTGGCGACTTGATTTAGGGGTGTTAATGTTCCGTAATAATCAACCTTTATATCTTCCAGGAGATTAATGTTTGCCCGTCCTGTTCTCAACTTACTCAATTCTTTGCGAAAATGTTCCGCCGAGACCTTCATCTTTTTTTCGAGTTCCTTTAATACATCCTTTACCATCACATTCCCTCTCTAAAGAATTAAATCTATTTAAGACTTTAACTCAACTAATGATCGTGCCGACTTTTTGCCCCAAGGCAACCTTTTTTATGTTTCCATATTTTTTCAGATTGAAAACAATGATAGGCAGGTCGTTATCCTTACACATGGAAATGGCTGTGCTATCCATAACCTTTAATCCCCGGTTTATGACATCAAGATATTTAATAGAATCAAACTTCTTAGCTTTTTTATCCTTTAAAGGATCAGCTGAATAAACTCCATCAACCTTAGTAGCTTTTAGTATAACCTGGGCCTTAACCTCTAAGGCTCTAAGGGCAGCTGCTGTATCAGTGGTGAAATAAGGGCTCCCAGTGCCAGCGCTGAATATGACAATTCTTCCTTTCTCAAGATGTCTTATAACCCTTCTTCTGATAAAGGGTTCAGCCACAGCCTTTATCTCAATAGCAGAAATGAGCCGTGTAAAAACACTTTCCTTCTCCAAGACGTCCTGAAGGGCAATGCCATTAATCAAAGTAGCCAGCAAGCCCATATAGTCCGCGGAAGCACGATCCATCCCAGCTTCAGTTCCTACTACTCCTCTGAAGATGTTTCCTCCCCCAATCATGATGGCAATTTGAACGTTTAAATCATGGACTTCTTTAATTTCCTGGGCGATGGACTTAGTTGTGTCAAGGTCAATCCCATAGGGAAGATCTCCAAGAAGGGATTCACCGGACAGCTTTAAGAGAATTCTCTTATAGGAAGGTTTTGGCTTAGACATGTTGAAATTATTATTGTTGGCCAAGCTCAAACCTGGCAAACCTTTTTATATTAATGTTTTCGCCAAATTTTGCTATGTAGTCGGCTACAAGCTGTTTAACTGAAATCTTATCATCTTTTATGTAGGGCTGGTTCTCCAGGCAAACTTCCTCGTAAAATTTCTTTGACTTGCCTTCCACAATTTTCTCCACTATTTCTGGAGGTTTTCCTGAGTCTTTGAATTGCCCGCGGATGATTTCTTTTTCTTGTTCAAGCTCTTCTGGAGGAACATCCTCCGAAGATATGTATTTAGGATTCGAGGCAGCAATATGCATGGCTATATTCTTGATTAATTCTTTGAATTCTTCGTTACGAGCGACAAAGTCAGATTCACAATTCACTTCAACCAGGACTCCAATTTTCCCATTGAGATGAATGTAGGAACCTATCACCCCTTCGGATGTTTCTCGACTCATTTTTTCTTTGGCTCGGGCATAACCTTTCTTTCTTAGGACTGTAATGGCCTTCTCCATATCTCCTTTGCTTTCCTGAAGTGCCTTTTTGCACTCCATCATTCCAATCCCAGTCCTTTGGCGCAGTTCCTTCACCATCTCAGCTGATACATCCATATGGTACTCCTTATCTCACTCACTCTTATCCGAGGCAGCCTTCTTAGAGTCTTCTTCCGCTTCTGAGGGCTTCTCAGAAGGAGTTGCCTCCTCAGATAGAGGCGGGGCTTCCTCCTCTTTTTTCTCTTCCTGAAGTTCAGCTTGCAGCTTGTTCTTTTTCCCCTCAATTATGGATTCGGATATTTTTGATGTAAACAACTCAATAGCTCTGACTGCATCGTCATTTCCTGGGATAGGATATTCTATATTCTCTGGATCTCCGTTAGTATCAACCACTGCTACTATCGGTATGTTCATTTTTTGCGCCTCGGAAATAGCAATTTCTTCTTTAGCAGAGTCTATCACAAACAATAAACCTGGTAACTCCACCATTTCTTTTATCCCACCTAAATTCTTTGAGAGCTTTCTGTAAACCTTCTCTAATTTTGACTGATCCTTCTTTGAGAGAAGCTCCCATCTTCCATCTTCTTTCATTTCGTCGAATTCGATTAATCTATCAACGCTCCCTCTGATCACGTTAAAGTTAGTCAGCAATCCTCCCAGCCAACGTTGATTGACAAAATATGATTCACATTTTAAGGCTAGTTCTTTGATTATATCCTGAGCCTGTTTTTTGGTTCCTACCATGAGTACTTCTTTTCCGGTCTCGACAACTTCTCTTGTGAACTGGAGGGCTTCTTTAAAAATCTTGATCGTTTTCTGCAAATCAATGATATAGATTCCGTTTCTTTGACCAAAGATATACTGCTTCATCTTGGGGTTCCACCTCTTTGTTTGGTGGCCAAAATGAACACCTGCTTCTAAAAGTTCCTTCATTGTTACAGATACCAACGACAATCCTCCTTTATCTCTTATGATACTGAGGTGCTTTCCGAGCGCCCAATAATCCGTACTTCTTCCTCTCTTTAATCCTAGCGTCCCTTGTCAACAAACCAGCTTGTTTGAGGCTCTGTCTCAACTCTTTATTAAACTCTACTAAAGCCCTTGAAATCCCTAACCGGATGGCTTCTGCTTGACCTCCTATTCCCCCACCATTGACCCGCATGAAAATATCAAACTTGTTATCTGTCTTGGTTAGAAGCAGTGGCTGTTTAATCGTGTATTTTTGAGAATCTAAATGAAAATACTCATTGAAGGAACGAACCTTTTTATTGACATACAAAGTGATATCTCCTTTGCCAGACCGGAGAAAAACTCTTGCCACAGAAGTCTTTCTTTTTCCTGTTCCATAATACTGAATTAAGCTCAATACTAATTCTCCTTAAACTGGTATTCTTGGGGTTGCTGGGCTTCATGAGGGTGATTAGGGCCTCGATAGACTTTTAGCTTCTTATAAACAGCCCGGCCAAGCTTGTTCTTGGGAATCATTCCCCAGACCGCCTTTCGAATAATCTCTTCAGGCTTTTTCTTCATAAGCTCTTCATATGTTATCTCTTTTATGCCTCCAGGATATCCAGAATGTGAATAATATTTTTTTTGCTCCGCTTTTTTGCCGGTTATTTTTACTTTTTCAGCGTTAACAACAACCACGAAATCCCCACAATCAAGAAAATTTACGAAATTTGGCTTCCCCTTTCCCCGCAACAAAACTACTATTTTTGAAGCTAAACGCCCCAGAATTTTCCCTTCGGCGTTAATCACCCACCATTTCTTTTCGACTTCATCTTTTTTCGGGACAAAAGTTTTCATTCCTCTAAAACCTTGGAGCAAACTTGAAAGCTATAGGGATGAACAAAAATCTATAGCGATGAATTAAAATACTAAATCTTCGTTTAGTTGTCAACTGTTAATCGGGCAAAATCAATAGGTTAAATGGCCTAATAGGTCCGATAAGTCAGGTCAGGCTGGTCTGTTGAGTCCGTTTTTCTGGAACTGACTAAACTAATATTTAATTGATCCAGACTTTTGGCTTTCTTCTTCTTCCCGTATAAACCTTCAGTAGAGCGATACCAATCAAAAAACCGCCCACATGAGCAAACCAGGCTACGCCTCCACCCAATCCGATATTCAATATCTGGAGCAAAAACCAGAATCCAAGCACTATAGCTGCTGGGATGGGAATAATCCTGATGAAAAAAAATGGAAATACTAAGGTAAGGACCTTTGCCCGAGGATACAAGATTAAATAAGCACCCATCACTCCTGCAACGGCGCCGCTGGCTCCGATCACTGGATAGGGAGAATTGAAATGGAAAATTATATGAGTGAAACTCGCTCCTAAACCCGAGAGTAAATAAAACAAGGTGAATAGGAAAGAACCAAGATAGTCCTCGACATTATTACCGAATATCCACAGGTACAGCATGTTCCCCAGAAGGTGTAATAAGCCCCCATGGATGAACATAGAAGTAATCAGCGTCAAGGGAGGAGACAATCGAGGTACATAATCAACAGAAAGCCAGGGAAAATAATGAAGTGACTTGAAATGAGTAATCTCGTAGGGAATGGCTCCCATCTTATAGACGTAATACTGTAGACCTTCAGGGGAAAATATTTGATAAAGAAGTATTAGAATATTAAGTCCAATAAAGACAACTGTTATATAGGGAAAACGTGAAGTTGGGTTATCATCTTTAAGGGGAATAAACATGTACTCGTGCTTATGTGAAAATCAACAGTAAAGATTTGGAATTGTCTTATAAAGAATGACCCTTTATCTTACCGTTCTCTTACTGTTTTCTGCAATTCCTGCTCGAGGCGTTTTCTTTCTGCAGCTCTCTTTGTTAACTCTTGATATTTCTCGAGGTTTCTTTGTCCCTCAGCCTTATATCTGTTTGCATTTTCAGGCTCGAGTTGAGCCAGAACGCTCTGGTAGATAACACTCAGCCAGGAATAGGGCTCAGGATAATTGGGGTCTAACTCGGTTGCTTTATTTAAAGCCACAAGACCATCATTGGCAGACTCAAGCTTTTCTTCCCTTGATAATGTAGGAAGACGAAAAGCTTTGGCCCAGCGATTCACTCCCTTAGAAAGATATGCCTCGGCACTTTCCGGCTGTAACATAATGCGCTTCTCATGGAAAAAATTGCCCTTGTCAAAGTCTGGAACAGGCTCTAACAATTCATAAAATCGAGCTGC
>Ga0114921_10000190_pt1 | contig 25384 bp, 20 predicted proteins | sample BentaG_FD_87016 | JGI IMG/M metagenome (GOLD analysis project Ga0114921, IMG submission 87016) | Deep subsurface microbial communities from South Atlantic Ocean to uncover new lineages of life (NeLLi) - Benguela_00093 metaG | ecosystem: Environmental > Aquatic > Marine > Oceanic > Sediment ... | reverse complement strand
TCGTGCAACGCGATCCGCGTGGCATCCAGCAGGGCACCGGTCCGCAGGCGGCCGTCGAGGGCTACCAGGTTGCGGGCAAGACTGGCACGGCGCAGAAGATCAACCCGGCCTGCGGCTGCTACTACGACGACGTCTACTGGATCACCTTCGCCGGGATAGCTCCCGCCGACGACCCGCGGTATGTGGTCGGAGTAATGCTGGACGCACCCCATCGTGCCGCCGACGGCTCGCCGGGTTCGTCGGCCGCTCCGCTGTTTCGCAACATCGCGTCATGGTTGTTGCAGCGCGAGAATGTGCCGCTGTCGGCTGATCCGGGTGCGCCGCTCACACTCCAGGCCGGCTGAGCCACTTCAGACTGGCTGAGTCGTTCGTCCAGGCCGGTGTTGTTCGTCGAGGCCGGTACTGTGTCATCGCTATGAATCTGCGCCCCTCCCAGCCCGTCGGTCTGCCGCTCGCCGCGGTGGTCGATCTGCTCGCCGGGGTGTCCGTAGAACCCGCGATGGGACCCGCAGGATCCGACGTCCGAATCACCGGGGTCACACTGCGGGGCCAGAATGCCCAGATCGGAGACCTGTTTGCCGCGCTACCCGGAGCGAGGGCGCACGGTGGCCGCTATGCCGCCGAGGCGGTGGCATGCGGTGCGGTTGCGGTGTTGACCGACCGGGACGGGGTCTCTGAGATCGTCAGATCCTCGGGCGGCGACCCACTGGGGGTGCCGGTGCTGGTCCACCCTGCCCCGCGGTCGGTGCTGGGGGCGGTGGCCTCGGCCGTGTACGGCAATCCATCGGAGCGCTTGAGAGTCATCGGTGTCACCGGGACGTCGGGCAAGACGACGACGACGTACCTGGTCGAGGCCGGCCTGCGTTCGGCCGGCCGGGTGGCCGGGCTGATCGGCACGGTCGGCGTCCGAATCGACGGGCGCGAGCAACCCAGCGGCCTGACCACCCCGGAAGCCCCGCAGTTGCAGGCGCTGCTGGCGGTGATGGTCGAGCAGGGCGTGGACACCGTCGTGATGGAGGTGTCCAGCCATGCGCTCGCGCTCGGCCGCGTCGACGGCGTGGCGTTCGCCGTGGGCGGGTTCACGAATCTGTCGCGTGACCACCTGGACTTCCACGATTCGATGGAAGACTACTTCGAGGCCAAGACGCGACTCTTCGACCCGGAGTCGGCTACCCACGCCGCGCAGTCGGTGGTGTGCGTCGACGGGGACTGGGGTCGCGCGATGGCCGCGCGTGCGCACCGGGCGGTGACGGTGAGTGTCACCGGAACCGCGGACTGGGCTGTCGACGAAGTCACCATCGGCGAGGGCGGCGAGCAGCAATTTCTAGTTGTCGATCCCGCCGGCGTCCAGCACGGGCTGCAGATCAGCCTGCCGGGTGCCTACAACGTGGCCAACTGTCTGCTCGCGGTGGCACTTCTGGATGCGGTCGGGGTGTCGCCGGAGCAGGCCGCGCCGGGGCTGAGGGAGGCAACCGTGCCTGGGCGACTGGAGGCCGTCGACCGTGGACAACCGTTCCTGGCCCTGGTCGACTATGCGCACAAACCGGGGGCGCTGCGCGCCGTCCTGCAGACCCTGCGCCTGCAGGCTGCCGGCCGGCTCGCGGTAGTTTTCGGCGCCGGCGGCAATCGCGACCAGGGCAAGCGAGAACCGATGGGGCAGGTGGCCGCCGAACTGGCCGACCTGGTCGTGGTGACCGACGACAATCCTCGCGACGAGGATCCGGCGGCTATTCGTGCGGCGATCGCGGTGGGCGCGAAAAAAGGCGGTGCTGAGGTCGTAGACATCGGGGACCGGCGGGCCGCGATAGAGCATGCGGTGGCCTGGGCACGGGCCGACGACATCGTGTTGATCGCGGGCAAGGGTCACGAGGCGGGGCAGACCACCAGGGGCCGCACGCGGGCATTCGACGACCGCGATGAACTGGCCGTCGCGCTGGAGGCCGTAACGTCGCGAGGGTCGCGCAGGTGATCGAACTGTCACTGGCCCGGATCGCCGAGATCGTCGGGGGCCGCCTCACCGACATCAGCGCGGAGCAGACCGCAGCCACTTACGTCACCGGAACCGTCGAATTCGACTCGCGGGCGGTGACCTCGGGCGGGCTGTTCCTGGCGCTGCCCGGCGCACGCTCCAACGGCCACGACTTCGCGGCGGCTGCCGTCGCCGCGGGTGCGGTGGCGGTGTTGGCGGCCCGCCCGGTCGGTGTGCCCGCGATAGTCGTCGAACCTGTCCCTGACGCCGACTCCGGCGCCGCCTCTGGCCGCACCGCGGGTGTCCTCGAACACGACGCCGACGGCTCGGGTGGCGCCGTGCTCGCGGCGCTGGCGAAACTGGCTTCGGCGGTGGCCGCCGACTTGGTCGAGGACGGGCTGACCATCGTCGGCATCACCGGCTCGTCCGGCAAGACGTCGACCAAAGACCTGATCGCTGCGGTGCTGGCTCCTTTGGGCGAGGTCATCGCTCCGCCGGGCTCGTTCAACAACGAGCTCGGTCATCCCTGGACGGTGTTGCGGGCCACCAGGTCCACGGATTTCCTGGTGCTGGAGATGTCGGCGCGACATCCGGGCAACATCGCTGCATTGGCCGCAATCGCGCCGCCGTCCATCGCGGCCGTGCTGAATGTCGGCACTGCCCATCTCGGCGAGTTCGGAACACGCGAGGCCATCGCCGCGACGAAGTCGGAACTACCTCAGGCGGTTCCGGCATCCGGGGTGGTAATTCTCAATGCCGATGATCCGGTGGTGGCGCAGATGGCGGCCAAGACCGCCGCACGCGTGGTGCGGGTGGGCCGGTGCTCGGATGCCTCCGAAGCCGAGGTGCACGCCGACATTTGGGCGGAGAACGTCATCCTCGACCCGCTGGCGCGGGCCGGCTTCACACTCCATGCCGGAGGCGCCCGGGTCGACGTCTCGCTGGCGGTGCACGGCGACCATCAGGTGTCCAACGCGCTATGCGCCGCGGCTGTAGCTCTCGAGTGCGGCGCCGACCTGGTCCAGGTGGCTACCGCACTGGGTGTCAGCGGCCCGGTTTCGCGGCAGCGAATGCAGGTCAGCGCCCGCGAGGACGGCGTCACCCTCATCAACGACGCCTACAACGCCAACCCCGACTCGATGCGCGCCGGCCTCAAGGCGCTGGCGTGGATGGGGCGAGGGGGCCCTGCGGGAAGTCGAACGTGGGCGGTGCTGGGCGAGATGGCCGAGCTCGGCGAAGACGCGATATCCGAGCACGACGGCATCGGCAGACTGGCGGTGCGATTAGATGTGTCTCGACTGATCGTCGTCGGAACCGGGAGGCCTATGAGCGCCATGCTTCACGGGGCGGTGATGGAGGGGTCGTGGGGGTCCGAGGCCACTGCGGTCGTTGACGCGGACGCGGCCCTGGAGCTGCTGCGGGCTGAGCTTCGCGGCGGCGATGTGGTGTTGGTGAAGGCATCCAACTCTGCGGGGCTGGGCGCATTGGCCGATGCGTTGGTCGCTGATGTCCCCGGCGTCGGGGAGGGCCCGCGATGAGGCAGATACTCATCGCCGTCGGGATCGCGCTGACGGTGTCGATACTGCTGACCCCGGTGCTGATCAAGCTGTTCACCCGGCAGGGGTTCGGTCAGGAGATTCGCGAGGACGGCCCACCGAGCCACCACAAGAAGCGCGGCACCCCCTCGATGGGCGGCGTGGCGATCGTGGCCGGCATCTGGGCCGGCTATTTCGGCACCCACCTGGTCGGTTTGATGATCGGCGGCGGGGGACCCACCGCGTCGGGACTGCTCATGTTGGGGCTGGCGACCGCGCTGGGCGCCGTCGGGTTCGTCGACGACTTGATCAAGATCCGGCGGGCGCGCAACCTCGGATTGAACAAGACCACCAAGACCGTCGGGATGCTGGTGGCCGCCGTGCTGTTCGGCCTGCTGGCCCTGCAGTTCCGCAACGCCGACGGGTTGACGCCGGGCAGCGCGGAATTGTCGTACGTGCGGGAGATCGCGACAGTGACGTTGGCTCCGGCCGTTTTCGTACTGTTCTGCGTCGTGATCGTCAGCGCCTGGTCGAACGCGGTGAACTTCACCGACGGGCTCGACGGGCTGGCGGCGGGCGCGATGGCGATGGTGTCTGCCGCCTACGTGATCATCACCTTCTGGCAGTTCCGCAATGCGTGCTCTACGAGCCCGGGAGTGGGCTGCTACAACGTGCGTGACCCGCTTGACCTCGCGATCATCGCGGCGGCGTCGGCAGGGGCGTGCATCGGTTTCCTGTGGTGGAACGCCGCGCCGGCCAAGATTTTCATGGGCGACACCGGGTCGCTGGCCCTGGGCGGCATCATCGCGGGTCTGTCGATCACCAGCCGCACAGAAATGCTGGCGGTAGTGCTCGGCGCCCTGTTCGTCGCCGAAGTCACCTCGGTGGTGGTGCAGATCATGGCCTTCCGCACCACGGGCCGCCGGGTTTTCCGGATGGCACCGTTCCATCACCATTTCGAGCTGGCGGGCTGGGCGGAGACCACCGTCATCATCCGGTTCTGGTTGCTGACCGCGATCGCATGCGGGCTGGGTGTTGCGCTGTTCTACGGCGAGTGGCTGACCACCGTCGGTGCCTGAGGTGTTGGAGTCCATCGAACCCGGCACTCCTGTCTTGGTGGCGGGCGCAGGGATCACCGGGCGCGCGGTGCTCGCCGCGCTGGCCTCGCTCGGGGCGAGCGCAACGCTCACCGACGACAGCCGCTCGGCGCTGACGTCGTATGCCCAGCAGGGGGTGGCGGTGATCGACCCCGGCGACGCCGTCGCACGGATGTCGGGCTTTGCGCTGGTCGTGACCAGCCCCGGCTTCCCGCCCACGGCGCCGGTGTTGGCGGCTGCAGCTGCGGCTGGTGTCCCGATCTGGGGTGATGTGGAGCTCGCCTGGCGGCTGGATCAGTCGGGTCGGTTCGGTTCGCCGCGGCAGTGGCTGGTGGTGACCGGCACCAACGGCAAGACCACGACGACCTCGATGCTGTACGCGATGCTCAAGGCGGCTGGTCGACGTGCGCTGCTGTGCGGCAACATCGGTGAACCCGTTCTCGACCTGCTGGACCAGCCCGCCGATGTGTTGGCCGTGGAGTTGTCGAGCTTCCAGCTGCACTGGGCGCCCTCACTGCGCCCCGAAGCGGGTGCGGTACTCAATGTCGCCGAAGATCACCTGGACTGGCATGGCTCGATGCAGGCGTACGCGCAGGCCAAGGCTCGTGCCCTGACCGGGCGGGTGGCCGTCGGCGGACTCGATGATCCCGCCGCTGCCCGCCTCCTGAAGGCGGCCCCGGCCGCGACGCGGGTGGGTTTCCGGTCGGGCGAACCTGGGTCCGGGGAGGTCGGCGTTCGTGACGGAGCGATCGTTGACAACGCATTCGGCGATGCGCTGGTGCTTGCCGCGGCGGCCAGCATTCCGGTGGCTGGACCGGTCGGTGTCCTCGATGCGCTGGCCGCGGCCACCCTGGCGCGCGCGGTCGACGTACCGGCATCGGCGATCGCCGACGCGCTGGCCACATTCCGGGTGGGCAGGCACCGGGCTGAGGTGGTGGCGGTTGCCGATGGCATCACCTACGTCGACGACTCGAAGGCGACCAACCCCCATGCGGCGCAAGCGTCGATCAGCGCGTATCCCCGGGTGGTCTGGGTGGCAGGGGGCCTCCTCAAGGGCGCCTCGGTCGACGCGTTGGTCGCGGCGGTCGCCGGCCGCCTGGTCGGTGTGGTGCTCATCGGGCAGGACCGAACGGTCGTCGGCGAGGCGTTATCGCGACACGCACCCGATGTCCCCGTTGTGGAGCTTGTGACAGGAGAGGATTCTGGGGTGGTTGTGAAAGCTGATTCATATGGGTCAGGTATTGCATATGTGACTCGAGCCGTCGAGCTCGGGGGACGGCCGACGGCTGAGGCTGTGATGGCGGCGGTTGTCGACGCCGCCGGCGACCTAGCCCGGTCGGGTGACACCGTGCTCCTCGCCCCGGCGGGGGCTTCTTTCGATCAATTCAGCGGCTATGGACACCGCGGGGACTCGTTCGCCGCAGCCGTGCGCGCCGTCGTCGGATAGTTGGCAGGGTCGGGCGAAGGATGGCGATGACAGCGAAGATGCTGTGAGCAGCATTCTCACCCGGTTGCGCAACCGACGCGCCAACCCTGCCGCCGAGGATCGGAGCGCGTCGGCGGTCGCCGTGCCGCATGGCCCGCGCACCCGGTTCAGGGCCTGGCTCGGACACCCCATGACCTCGTTCCATCTGATCATCGCGGTCGCGGCACTGCTGACCACGATGGGCCTGACCATGGTGCTCTCGGCCTCGGGTGTGTACTCCTATGACCAGGCCGGTTCGCCGTGGTCGGTCTTCAGCAAGCAGGTGCTGTGGACGGTCATCGGCCTGCTCGCGTTCTATATCGCGCTGAGGATGAAGGTTCATCTGATGCGCAAGCTGGCCTTCACCGGGTTCGCCATCAGCGTCGTCCTGCTCATCATGGTGCTGATCCCGGGAATCGGACAGGTGGCCAACGGATCTCGCGGCTGGTTCGTGGTGGCCGGCTTCTCGATGCAACCGTCGGAGTTGGCGAAGATCGCCCTGGCGATCTGGGGCGCACATCTGCTGGCCGCGCGTCGTTTGGAGCGGGCCTCGCTGCGCGAGATGCTGGTTCCGCTGGTACCGGCGGCGGTGATCGCGCTGGCGCTTGTGGTCGCCCAACCCGATCTCGGGCAGACGATGTCGATGGGCGTGATCCTGCTCGGCCTGCTCTGGTACGCGGGGCTGCCGCTGCGGGTGTTTCTGAGCTCGCTGGGAGCGGTGATCGTCTCGGGCGCGATTCTCGCGATGTCGGAAGGCTATCGATCCGATCGCGTGCAATCCTGGCTCAATCCGGGTGCCGACGCGCAGGGTTCGGGGTACCAGGCGCGACAGGCCAGGTTCGCGCTGGCCAACGGCGATATCTTCGGCGATGGGCTGGGGCAGGGTTCAGCGAAGTGGAACTACCTGCCCAACGCACACAACGATTTCATCTTCGCGATCATCGGCGAGGAACTGGGCTTCATCGGTGCCGCCGGACTGTTGTGTCTGTTCGGGCTGTTCGCCTACACCGGCATGCGGATCGCGCGTCGGTCCGCCGACCCATTCCTGCGGTTGCTCACCGCGACGGCCACCCTCTGGATCCTGAGCCAGGTGTTCATCAACGTCGGCTACGTGGTCGGGTTGCTGCCGGTCACCGGGTTGCAGCTGCCGCTGATTTCGGCCGGGGGCACCTCGACGGCGACGACGCTGCTGATGATCGGCATCATGGCCAACGCCGCGCGTCACGAACCCGAGGCGGTGGCGGCATTGCGGGCCGGCCGCGATGACCGGGTCAACAGACTGCTGCGCCTGCCTCTGCCGGCTCCGTACGTGCCGACCCGCGCCGAGGCTCTGCGGGATCGGCTGCAGTCGCGTTCGGCAGGCCCGTCGACCAAGTCTGCACAGAAGCAGGCCAAACAGAAGCAGGCCAAACAGAAGCAGGCCAGGAAGCGGACCCCGGCGAACAGCGCGAATGATCGGCCGGTGCGCCGGTCTGCGCGCTCCAGTGGCAAGCAGCCGGTTAAGGTCGGCAGGTCGTCGGTCGGATATGGTGCTGGCCAGCGCAAGCAGGGCCGACGGGCTCGCACACTGGAAGGTCAGCGTTACGGGTGAGGGCGATCTCGGTGGTTCTCGCCGGCGGTGGCACGGCGGGCCACGTCGAACCGGCGATGGCGGTAGCCGACGCCCTGACCGCGCTGGAACCCGGGGTGCGCATCACCGCACTGGGCACCGAACGGGGGCTGGAGACCCGACTCGTCCCCGAACGCGGATACCACCTCGAACTGATCACGCCGGTGCCGCTGCCCCGAAAACCGTCCGCTGATCTGGTCCGGCTGCCCGGGCGGGTGCGCCGCGCCGTCCAGCAGACGCGAGCGGTCCTCGACAATGTTCACGCCGACGTCGTCATCGGGTTCGGCGGATACGTTGCGCTGCCCGCCTATCTGGCCGCGCGCAACGCCCGCCCGGCCAGGCGGGTGCCGGTGGTCATCCACGAGGCCAACGCCAGCGCCGGCTGGGCCAACAGGGTAGGCGCCAGGTCGGCGCAGCGGGTGCTCTCGGCGGTACCCGAGCCCGGCCTGCGCCACGTCGAGGTCGTGGGGGTGCCGGTGCGGGAGTCGATCACCTCGCTGGACCGGACAGCCCTGCGCGCCCAGGCGCGGGCGCATTTCGGCTTCGCCGAGGACGCCCGGGTGTTGCTGGTATTCGGCGGCTCACAGGGCGCCCAATCTCTCAACAGGGCAGTGTCCGAAGCTGCGGAAACCCTTGCAAACAAGGGCATTTCGGTGCTTCATGCGCACGGACCGAAGAATACCCTCGAGCTGCGGGTCCCGATCGCCGGTGATCCGCCGTATGTCGCCGTGCCATACCTAGACCAGATGGCACTGGCCTATGCGGCCGCTGACCTGGTGATCTGCCGATCCGGGGCGATGACCGTCGCCGAGGTCACCGCGGTCGGGTTGCCCGCGATCTACGTGCCGCTGCCGATCGGTAACGGAGAGCAGCGTCTCAACGCGATGCCCGTCGTCAACGCCGGGGGCGGGTTGATCATCGATGACGGAGAACTCAACGCGGCCGTCGTCGCCGACACGGTGACCTCATTGCTCAACGACCGGGACAGGTTAGCGGCCATGACGGACGCCGCCGCGTTGGCCGGGCACCGTGATGCCGCCAGCCGGGTGGCCCAGGTGGCGCTCGAGGTCGTGCGGGGCGCAGCCGCCAGGCGGCGGCGATGAGCGCCGGCGCTCACGTGGCAGAACTGCCCGACGAACTAAAGCGGGTCCACATGGTGGGTATCGGCGGGGCCGGAATGTCGGGCATCGCGCGCATCCTGCTGGACCGAGGCGGCATGGTGTCGGGATCCGACGCCAAGGAATCGCGCGGCGTGATCGCCCTGCGGGCCCGCGGTGCCGAGATCCGCATAGGGCACGACGCCTCCTCGCTGGACATGCTGGCGGGCGGCCCGACGGCGGTGGTCACCACGCATGCGGCGATTCCAAAAACCAATCCGGAACTAGTCGAGGCTCGTCGGCGGGGCGTTCCGGTGATCCTGCGGCCCACGGTGCTGGCGAAGCTGATGGCCGGACACACCACGCTGATGGTGACCGGCACGCACGGCAAGACGACCACGACGTCCATGCTGATCGTGGCCTTGCAGCACATCGGATTAGACCCGTCCTTCGCAGTGGGCGGCGATCTGGGCGAAGCCGGGACCAACGCCCATCACGGCAGCGGATCATGCTTTGTCGCCGAGGCCGACGAGAGCGACGGATCGCTGCTCGAATACCAACCCGATGTCGTCGTCGTCACCAACATCGAGGCCGACCACCTGGATTTCTTCGGCAGTGTCGAGGCCTATACCGCAGTGTTCGACCAGTTCATTGAGCGAATCAGACCCGCTGGTGCGCTCGTGGTCTGCACTGATGACCCGGGTGCGGCAGCGTTAGCCGAACGTACCGAGGAGCTCGGAATCCGAGTACTGCGCTATGGAGGCGGTCAACACTGCGACGCCACGCTCCTGGATTGGACGCAGCAGGGGACCGGCGCCGTTGCGCGCATCGCGCTGCGCGGCGAGATCGGGCCACGGTCGATGCGCCTGGCCGTACCGGGACGGCACATGGCGCTCAATGCGCTGGGCGCACTGCTGGCGGCCGGCGAGGCCGGCGCTGAGACCGATCTCGTGCTCGATGGCCTGGCCGGGTTCGAGGGCGTGCGCCGTCGCTTCGAGTTGGTCGGTACTACCCGGGGGGTGCGGGTGTTTGATGACTATGCGCACCACCCGACCGAGGTCCGTGCCACGTTGACGGCGCTGCGGGCCGTCGTCCAGCAGCACGGCCAGGGCCGGGCCATCGCGGTTTTCCAGCCGCACCTGTATTCCCGCACGCAGGTTTTCGCAACTCAGTTCGGTCAGGCACTCGATGTAGCCGACGTGGTGTTCGTCCTGGACGTCTATGCGGCGCGGGAGCAGCCGCTGGCCGGCGTCAGCGGAGCCGCGGTTGCCGAGGCGGTGACGGCGCCGGTGACCTACGTTCCGGACTTCTCGGCGGTGTCTGCCCGGGTCGCTGACGCCGCCCAAGCCGGTGACGTGGTCGTCACCATGGGGGCCGGCGACGTGACCATGCTGGGCAAGGAGATCCTGGCCGCTATCGAGGCGAAGGCCGCCCGCAGTGCCGCGGGCGAACTGGGAACGCCGCTGCGATGACCGAGCCGAATCAGGACGATCCGAACGCCGTCGAGCCCGAGGTCGACCAGCCCGACGCCGAGGTCGACCAGCCCGAGGCTGGAGTCGACCAGCCCGAGGCTGGAGTCGACCAGCCCGAGGCTGGAGTCGACCAGCCCGAGGCTGAGGACTCGAGCCCGCCCCCGGTTGACGACGCGAACGCCGGTCCGGCACAGGAGCAGGCACCGGGCCCCGAGACCGCAGGGGGTGACCCGGGCACCGAAGCCGCCGAAGATGTCGAGGGACCGCGCCGCCGTGCCCGGCGGGAACGGGAGGAACGCCGGAGGGCGCAGGCGAGGGCCACCTCCATCGAGGATGCCCGACGGGAGGCCAAGCGTCGTGCGCTGGGAAACCCCGTGCCGGAGCAGAAGACTCTCGGCCGAGGTGCCGTCCGGGGACTGAAGCTGTTGATGTGGACCGCCGTGGTCGGGGTTCTGCTGGTCGGGCTCGGGCTGCTGCTGTACTTCACGCCGGTCATGTCGGCCCGCAGCGTCGTCGTCACCGGACTGGATGAGGTCAGCCAGGACGAGGTGACGGCCGCGGCCGCGGTGGTGCCAGGAACTCCGCTGCTGCAGGTGGACACCGATGCGGTGGCCGAGCGGGTGGCGGAGATTCGCCGCATCGCCTCGGCCCGCGTTCAACGCCAGTATCCGTCGACGGTGCGGGTGACCATCGTCGAGCGAGTCCCCGTCGTGGTCAGGGACTATCCCGACGGGGTGCACCTGTTCGACCGTGACGGGGTCGACTTCGCCACCGCGTTGCCGCCACCAGGTGTGCCGTATCTGGACACGGAGAACCCCGGTCCGACTGATCCGGCCACCAAGGCGGCCCTGCGAGTGATGACCTCATTGCGGCCCGATGTCGCCGGTCAGGTGGGGCGGGTGTCGGCACCGTCGGTCGCAGCGATCACGCTGACCTTGATCGATGGTCGTGTCGTGGTGTGGGGGACCACCGACCGTACCGAGGAAAAGGCGCTCAAACTGGCCGCGCTCCTCACTCAGCCGGGCCAGACCTATGACGTTTCCAGCCCCGATCTGCCCACGGTGAAGTAGCCAGGCGCGCAGCACTGTTTACCACCGAAGCAGTCGAGCCGCGCTAGATAGCGAGCCGCGCCAGATAGGACATCAAAGTCCGGCGCGGTACGAGCCTGCAAGCCGTCGCCACGATTTTTTTGTCATGTTGCTTCGGCGCGCCTGCTCGCGATGGGGGGTACCCGGCCCTACCGTTCTGTTTGCGCGGAACAACTTGACATAACTCTAAGCCTGTGGTTTAGGTTGAGGGTTTTTTCAGGGGGACCTTCCAGCGTGACAACACAGGCAACCAGGCAAGAAGGGCGACTGCTGATGAGCGCTTGCGCGAAGAAGGTGTGGCTATGACCCCCCCGCATAACTACCTCGCTGTGATCAAGGTGGTCGGCATCGGTGGCGGCGGCGTCAACGCCGTCAACCGGATGATCGAGCAGGGCCTCAAAGGCGTCGAGTTCATTGCGATCAACACTGACGCTCAGGCGCTGTTGATGAGCGATGCCGACGTGAAACTCGACGTAGGGCGCGAGTCGACGCGCGGATTGGGCGCGGGCGCGGATCCCGAAGTCGGCCGCAAGGCCGCCGAAGACGCCAAGGATGAAATTGAGGAGCTGCTGCGCGGCGCCGACATGGTTTTCGTCACCGCCGGTGAAGGTGGTGGCACCGGCACCGGCGGTGCCCCGGTGGTCGCGACCATCGCCCGCAAGCTGGGCGCGCTGACCGTCGGCGTGGTCACTCGGCCCTTCTCCTTCGAGGGCAAGCGCAGGAGCAACCAGGCTGAAGACGGCATCTCCTCGTTGCGGGAGAGTTGCGACACGCTCATTGTGATTCCCAACGACCGGCTGCTGCAGATGGGCGACGCCGCGGTTTCGCTCATGGACGCGTTCCGCAGCGCCGACGAGGTGCTTCTCAACGGTGTGCAGGGCATTACCGACTTGATCACCACACCCGGCCTGATCAACGTCGACTTCGCCGACGTGAAGGGCGTGATGAGCGGAGCAGGCACGGCGCTGATGGGCATCGGTTCGGCGCGCGGCGATGGGCGTGCCCTCAAGGCCGCAGAGATCGCGATCAATTCCCCGCTGCTGGAAGCGTCGATGGAGGGCGCTCAGGGCGTCCTGCTCTCGGTGGCCGGCGGCAGCGATCTGGGCCTGTTCGAGATCAACGAGGCCGCGTCGCTGGTACAGGATGCCGCGCATCCCGAAGCCAACATCATCTTCGGCACCGTCATCGATGACTCGCTCGGTGACGAGGTCCGAGTGACGGTGATCGCCGCGGGCTTCGACGCGACGGGCCCTGGGCGCAAGCCGGTGAGTAGTGAGAATGCTGCCGGCGCCACACCGGTCACACCGGGCAAGGCCGGCCGGGTGAGCTCCTCGCTCTTCGAGCCGGCCGATGCCGCGAGCGTGCCCGTGCATACCAACGGCGCGACCGTCCGAATTGGCGGCGACGATGGCGGGATCTCCGACGACGACGTCGACGTGCCGCCGTTCATGCGCCACTAACGCGCTCTAGGGTCGCACCGTGCCAGATCGCGCGTCCACCGGCCCCTCGGCGGCGTTCCGGGTGCGCCGCGTGACGACCACCCGCGCCGGCGGCGTGTCCAAACCGCCGTTTGCGACCTTCAATCTCGGCGACCATGTCGGCGATGACCCTATCGCCGTTGCCGCGAACCGACGCCGTCTGGCTACTGTGGTCGGGCTGGGCCGTCGTGAGGCAGGCGCCGGCAAGGGCGGCACGGGCAAGAAAAGCCGCCGAGGCGGCAGAAACGACCAGGGCGGTGACGGAATCGTGTGGATGAACCAAGTGCACGGCGTCCGTGTCGAGGTCGTCGACAGCGACCAAACCGTCGACAACACAGATGGTTTGGTGACCGCGACACCCCAGTTGGCACTGGCGGTGCTAACGGCCGACTGCGTGCCGGTGTTGATGGCCGATGCCGGCGCCGGGGTCATCGCAGCCGTTCACGCGGGCCGGGTGGGCGCTCAGGGCGGCATCGTCACAAGGGCACTGGAGGCCATGGTGGGCGAAGGCGCGCAGGTCGAAAATGTCTCGGTCCTTCTTGGCCCCGCGGTCAGCGGAGCCAACTACGAGGTGCCCGCCGAAATGGCCGCCGAGGTCGAACAATGTCTGCCGGGTAGCCGGACCACCACCAGTCGCGGCACCCCGGGTCTGGATTTGCGCGCCGGAATCGCTGCGCAACTGCGCAATCTGGGTGTCACCGCGATCGACGTCGATCCTCGCTGCACGGCGGCGGACCGCAATCTGTTCAGTCATCGGCGCGACGCGCCGACCGGGCGGCTGGCATCACTGATCTGGCTGGAGCCCGGTCCATGACACCGGTCCGCGAACTCGAGCTCAGCGAGTCGCTGGCGGCGTTGCGTCGCCGGCTCGCCCGCGCGGCGAAGGCTGCCGGGCGCGATGTCGCCGACATCGAGTTGTTGCCGATCACGAAGTTCTTTCCGGCCAGCGACGTGCTGGTGCTACGCCGGCTGGGATGTGTGGCGTTCGGCGAATCCCGTGACCAGGAGGGGGCGCGGAAAGCCGCGGAAGTCAGCGCAGTCGCCGGCGGCGATTCGGTGCGCTGGCACATGGTTGGCCGCATTCAGGGCAACAAGGCGCGCTCGGTTGCGCGGTGGGCATACGCAGCGCACTCCGTCGACAGTGCGAAGGTGATCACCGCGCTGGACTCCGCGGCCGCCGAGGCGCTCGGCGCCGGGCGCCGAGCCGAACCGCTGCGCGTCTACCTGCAGATCAGCCTCGATGGCGATGAGACCCGAGGCGGGGTCGATGTCGCGGACACCGGTCGCATCGACGAGTTGTGCGCCTCCATCGACGGGGCGGGCGGGCTGCGGTTCGTCGGGCTGATGGCCATCCCGCCGCGGGGATCGGAGCCTGGCGCGGCATTCGCGCGTGTGCAGCAGGAGCGCACCCGGGTGCAGGCCGGCTATCGGCAGCGGCTTGAACTGTCGGCGGGAATGTCGGGCGACCTCGAGTCGGCGGTCGAACATGGTTCGACGTGTGTGCGTGTCGGTACCGCGCTAATGGGATCGCGACCGCTAACGTCACCCGAAGTAGTCACTCCAGTCACACCTTCATCACAGACACCAGATTCCGCTGATATTCCGGAAACCTCGAACACCCCAGCACCGCGAGAAGGGTCCTCAGGATGAGCACACTGCACAAGGTCAAGGCTTACTTCGGTATGGCGCCGCTGGATGACTACGAGGACGACTACTACGAGGACGACGAGCGCGGTTCGGCGCGCGGCTACCGCCGCCCCCGCGACGATCGCTTCGAAGATGACGGATATTCGCGCGGTTATGACGATCGCGGAGATGACCGTCGCCGCGACTATGACGAGCCCGCCGCCTACCGGGGCGGCATGGCCGGCGGCTTCGAGGACTCGCGGTTCGAGGCCAGAACCCGCACGCCGCGTGAATTCGACCGCACCCCAACACGGTTCGGCTCCCTGCGGGGCTCGACAAGGGGGGCGCTGGCGATGGATTCACGGGGAATGGCCGAGCTGTTCGAGGCCGGCAGCCCGCTGGCCAAGATCACCACGCTGCGTCCCAAGGACTACAGCGAGGCACGCACCATCGGCGAGCGGTTCCGTGACGGCACGCCGGTGATCATGGATCTGGTCTCGATGGACAATTCCGATGCCAAGCGGCTGGTCGACTTCGCGGCGGGGCTGGCCTTCGCGCTTCGGGGCTCTTTCGACAAGGTGGCGACAAAGGTGTTCCTGCTGTCGCCGGCCGATGTCGACGTGACCGCCGAGCAGCGTCGTCGCATCGCCGAGGCGGGCTTCCCCGCGTACCAGTAGTTCGGCATGCCAGTAGTTCCGCCGTACCGGTAGTTCGGACGGCGCCGCGCCAACACCCGCTCGAGTCCGCCTGCGCCGATAGTGACGGGTAGGCTGGAGATGTCGCGCAAGCGCCGTCGGCTGTGGAGCGGCGCTAGCCTGTATCGAATGTCAGACATCTGCCTGTAGTGAGGTCGGCCCAGTTGGCGCTCTTGTTCGAGATCCTCGGTTTTGCGCTGTTCATCTTCTGGCTGCTGCTGATCGCCCGGGTGGTGGTCGAGTTCATCCGATCATTCAGCCGTGACTGGCATCCCAAGGGCGCGACGGTGGTGGTGCTGGAAATCATCATGACCCTGACCGACCCGCCGGTAAAGCTACTGCGCCGAATCATTCCCCAGCTCACGATAGGCGCCATCCGGTTCGACCTGTCGATCATGGTGTTGCTGCTGCTGGCGTTCATCGGCATGCAACTGGCGTTCGGGGCAGCGATGGCAGCGTGATGCCGAGTAGATGTCAGGGCCCGTTTCGCCCGGTTCGAGACTCGCGATAGCCGGTCGGCAATGTCTCGATAGTGTTGAGTTTCGACCCGAATTAGCGCCTCGCCTGCAACCGCAGGGTCTGGTGTGACAGGATGGGCGCCAGTTACTCTCCACCAAGGCTCTACACTTTGAGATCGTTTGACGGTCCAGACTTCAAGGGGGCAGACGATGCCGCTCACTCCCGCCGACGTGCATAACGTCGCGTTCAGTAAGCCACCGATAGGTAAGCGTGGCTACAACGAGGACGAGGTCGACGCGTTCCTCGACCTCGTCGAGAACGAGCTGTCCCGACTCATCGAGGAAAACAGCGACCTCCGCCAGCGGGTTGCCGAGCTGGACCACGAGCGCGGTTCAGGTAGCGCGGCCAGGCCGACGCAGACCATGCCGGTCTACGAGGCGGAGCCCGAACCCGAACCGCCACCCGTGCAGCCGGTGTACGAGGAGCCACCCGCGCAACCCGCAGCAGCCGGCGAGGAGCATCACCTGCGTGCCGCCAAGGTGCTCGCGCTGGCCCAGGACACCGCCGACAGGTTGACCGGAACCGCCAGGGCCGAGTCCGACAAGATGCTCGCGGACGCCCGCGCTCAATCCGATGCGATGGTCGCCGAGGCGCGCGAGACTGCCGAGGGCACCGTGGCGGAGGCCCGGCAGCGTGCCGAGGCCATGCTCGTCGATGCTCAGACCCGTTCGGAAACGCAACTGCGCCAGGCTCAGGAGAAGGCCGACGCGCTACAGGCCGACGCCGAGCGCAAGCATTCCGAGATCATGGGCACTATCAACCAGCAGCGCACTGTGCTCGAAGGACGTCTCGAACAGTTGCGCACCTTCGAGCGCGAATACCGCACCCGCCTGAAGACCTACCTGGAATCTCAGCTCGAAGAACTGGGACAGCGCGGTTCCGCGGCACCCGTTGACTCCGGCGCCAACAACGACGCCGGGTTCAACCGGGGCAACAACTAGTCACGTGCACCTCCCACTCACACCTCGCGGGGCAGACCCATGTTGATCGTTGCACTCGTCCTCGCAGTCGTCAGCCTCGCGGCACTGGTCACGGCAGTGATAACGAGCAACGAGCTCATCGCTTGGGTGTGTATCGCCGCGAGTGTCATCGGGGTGCTGCTGCTGATCATCGATGCATTACGTAGCCGTTCCAAGCAGAACGAGGGTGACGAGTACCCGGCCGAGGCGGTCGAGGCCGAAGTCGTCTACGACGAGGAATATCCCGAGGAGGCTCCGGTCGCTGCGGACTACGCGGACGCCCCGGCGGGGGACGACCCGCAGGGAGAGCCGGCGGGGAACGACGGCACGAAGAGCTGATTCGCCACGGCTCACGGTTTTTCGGTGACTGTTCCGCCCTCTGAGGTGGGAGTGGCAAGCACGGCACGTACTTCGTCGTCGCTGACCTGATGGAAATCCTCGAAGGCCTGTCCCACAGCACGGAAGTCGGCGGGGATGGTCGAACACACCATGTGGTCGGCATCCTCGAGTAGTTGCCGGCAGGCTGACGCAGGCCCGACCGGCACCCCCACCACGATCTGAGCCGCTCCGGCGTGGCGCACCGAGCGGACCGCGGCGGTCATGCTGGCCCCGGTGGCGATCCCGTCGTCAACCAGCACCACAGTCTGCCCGGCAACTTCCAGCGGGCCGCGATCGGCACGGTAGGCGCGCTCGCGCCGGCCGAGTTCCGCAGTCTCGCGGCCGATCGTTTCGCGAATCTGGTCATCGTCGATGCCCAGACTGCGAATCAGGTCATCGTTGAGTACGACGCCGCCGCCGGTGGCCACAGCGCCCATCGCCAACTCAGGCCACCGCGGAACGCCCAGCTTGCGCACCAGGCACACATCCAGCGGCGCCTGGAGATAGGACGCGACCTCCCAGCCGATCGGCACGCCGCCCCGGGCCAGTCCGAGAACCTGAAGGTTGTCGCGTGCATTGGCATCCAGGTGGCGGGCAAGGTCGAGGGCCAGGACTCGGCCTGCCTCCCGGCGGTCCCGAAACACTCGCGGGGTGTTGGTCATTGCTCGTCGCTCATTGCTTATTGTTCTTTGCGTAGTCATCGGTCGGTGATCACAGTCTCGCCCGAACGGCTGATCACCGGGGCGCATCCGGGGCAATCCCTTATCAGGTCCGTGCCGAATCACTACCGACGAGTGAAGGCGGGAGACGCTGCATGGGCATCGACTTCGAGAGCGTGATCGACCATCCGCGCGACCAGGTGTGGGGATGGCACGCACGCCCTGGTGCAATGCGGCGACTGGTGCCGCCCTGGCAGCCGATGACGGTCGTGCAGGAGGCGGACTCGTTGGCCGACGGGGTCGCGGTGCTCGGCCTGCCCGCCGGGCTGCGTTGGGTCGCCCGCCACGATCCATCGGCATATCTCCCGGGCAGACGCTTCGTCGACGACCTGGCTTCGGATGGTCCCACGTCGTGGCCCGCCCGCGTCATCGGCGGGTGGCGGCATACGCACACGTTCAGCGACGACGGTGGCCACACCCGGATTCGCGACCAGATCGAGGCCGCGGTTCCCGGCGCAGGCCTGCGGCCGACGTTCGTCTATCGGCGCCGGCAGATCCTGGATGATCTCGCCGCGCACCGCGACGCTGCCGAGGCTGGCGTCACACCGATGGTCATTGCCATCACCGGGGCCTCCGGTCTCGTCGGTTCGGCGCTCAGCGCATTCCTCAGCACGGGTGGGCATCGGGTGATCAGGCTGGTACGCACGCCGGGGCGAGGGGAGGACGAGCGGCTGTGGAATCCGCATGCGCCCGCTGCCGGCCTGCTCGACGGCGTCGATGCGGTGGTCCACTTGGCCGGCGCGTCGATCGCGGGTCGCTTCACCGAGGGGCACCGGGCCGCGATCCGGGATAGCCGTATCGCGCCGACGCGCCTGCTGGCGGCAGCGGCCGCTGCCGCTGACGACGGGCCGCGCGTTTTTGTCAGTGCCTCGGCAATCGGCTTCTACGGGTTCGATCGCGGCGACACACAGTTGACCGAGGACTGCGGTCGCGGCGACGGATTCCTCGCCGAGGTGGTCGGGGACTGGGAGGCGGCGACCGCACCTGCGTCTGAGGCGGGGTTGCGGGTGACGACCGTGCGGACCGGCATCGTGCAGGCGGCCGCGGGGGGGACGTTGCGGCTGCTGCGTCCGCTGTTCTCGGCGGGTCTCGGGGGCCGGGTGGGTAGCGGCAAGCAGTGGCTGTCGTGGATCGGTCTAGACGACCTGCTGGACATCTACCACCTGGCGCTTTACGACGAGCGGCTCGCCGGACCGGTCAACGCGGTCGGTCCTGAACCCGTGCGCAATTCCGAATACACCCAAGAGCTTGCCCGGGTGTTGCACCGGCCTGCCCTGCTACCCGTGCCGTCGCTGGGGCCGCGGTTGCTCTTGGGGGGCCAGGGTGCCCGCGAGCTCGCCGAGGCAAGTCAACGGGTGGTGCCGTCGAAGCTTCTGGGGGTCAGCCATCGCTTCCGGCATCCCGACCTCGGCGATACGTTGGCACACCAGCTGGGTCGCGGCTGACCGGCGGCCCGGGGCGCAAGCGCTCAACTCTTAGTCGGGGGTGCGCCCGCCTCAGTTGCCGGCCGGCGAAGCGACGTGGGCAAGAAAGCCGCCTACCAGCCGATGGATTCGCGGTGCGGTATCGACCGCGAGTTCATCGGTGCGGCGAAGTAAGTCATCGTGTGTCAGGCCCGCGGCGGGAACGTCACCGTCGTGGTCAGCGGCCAGCCAAACCTTCAACAGGTCCGCGTCGACCTCGGGGTGAAACTGCAGCGCCAGCGCCCGGCCGAGCACGAAAGCCTGCGACGCCCCTGCTGTCCGTGCGAGCTCGGTGGCGCCGGGCGGCAGGGTCCACCGGTCGAAGTGCCATTGGAACCACGGGCCGCCCGGCACGATTTCGGGCCGATCACTGGCCACGTCGTACCAGCCCACCTCCGGACGGGGTGCGCGCGACACCGTGCCGCCGAAAGCCTGAGCGAGCAGCTGGCCGCCGAAGCACACGCCCAGCAGCGCTGTCCCGACCTCGGCGGCGTCATGCATCAGGCGCATCTCGTCGCCGACCCAGCTGCTGCGGAGCCCCTCATCGTAGACCGGCGAGGTAGCTCCGAGCGGAACGATCACGTCGTAGTCGGCCGGATCGGGAAACGTCACAGGACCCGCTGGGCTGTGGGCTCTCTCGGCGGGGACCACATCGAACGTCTCGATATCGAATCCGTGGTCGGTGAAGGCGTCACCAAGCAAGGCTTCGGTGGCCAGGTACTCGTTGCGCAGGAATAGAACTCTGGATGCCACAGCCTCCACTATTTCAGTGACCCGTACCCGGCGACCACTATCGCGGCGGCATCGGCGGCGCATCGTCGGGGGCCATCTGGGCCCCTATCTTGCGGAACAGCTTCTCGGCCGCATTGGAATAGTCGCCCTGCTCGTCGAATGCCTCGGGGGCAAAGGTGGTGGCGACTGCTATGGCGATGCCTTGGTCAGGTAGGTAGGCCTGCACGGCTGCATAGCCGCCGAACATCGGGTTCTGCAGCAGCCAGTTGCCGGAGATGACAACGCCGAGACCGTAGGTATAGGCCTCGGTCATCTCCATGCAGGTGCTGCAGCCGGGCTGGGCCCGGGTCTTACCGCTTAGTTCGGTCGACACCATCTGTTCGTAGGACTGGGGGCTCAGCAGCTTTCCGGAGCCGATGCCGACCGCGGTCGCCTCGAGGTCGTAGATGTTGGAGGTCTGGACCGCGCCGTGGGTCATCGTCCAGGACGGGTTCCAGAACGTGGACTCTTCGTAAAACGGTGTCGAGGCACCGACCCCCAGTGCCTGGCGGCGTTCCGAGGTGAACGCATGCAGCACCGGCGGGGGGATCTCGGCAGTCAGTGCTGCGACGGTGCTCGTCAGCCCCAACGGGCCAAGGACTCTGTCGGACAACAAATCCGACATCTTCTCGCCGGTGGCCTGCTCGAGGGCCAGTCCGAGCAGGATGTAGTTGGTGTGTGAATAGTTCCAGTTCGTCCCGGGCTCGTACAGCAACGGTTCGGGAGTTGCGTATTGGAGGAGTTCGTCGGTGGTCCACGCCCGGAACGGATCGGCGAAGAGTGCGTCGTTCATCGCGGTGTTGCCGATGACGTAGTCGACGTACCCGGACGTCATCTGGGCGAGTTGCCGCAGGGTGACCCGGTCGGCGTGTGGCACCGTGGGCAGCCACGTCGATAGCTTGTCGTCCAGGCCCACCTTGCCGTCCTCGGCAAGCTTGAGCAACAGCGTCGACACATAGGAGATTGCGACCGCGCCATTGCGGAAGTGCATCGCCGGCGTCGCGGGCACACCGGTCATCGACTCTCCGACGGCGTCGGTGACCACCTCCCTGCCGTCGATCGTCACACGGACGATCACGGCTTTGAGGTGGTCTTGGGTCACCGCTTCGCGCACAATGTGCATGACCGCCTCGACCTTCTCGGAGCCGGCGCCCGCTGGGGGCGGGTCGGTGCTGACTGCAGCTGGTGCGCAGGCGGTCATCAGCACCGTCGTGCACGCCACAGCGACCAGGCGCAGACACCCCGCAGCCATGCGGCGAACAAAGTACGACATGGCGGGAGCATGCCAGAAACGCGGGGCTCCGGCAGCGAGCTTGTGGCTACCATGGGGGCAAGCATGAACCCGGATGGCGCCCTTCCGTACACGATCGTCGTAGTGCTCGCGGTCGCGCTGCATTTCGTGTTCATCGGCTATCTCGTGGTCGGGGGGTTCCTCGCGTGGCGGCGTCCGGCCACTATCGGATTACACCTCGCAGTTGTGGGATGGGGTGCCGCGAGCCTGACGCTAGGTCTGCCGTGTCCCTTGACGGATCTCGAGCGCTTCGGCCGCGCGGGCGCCGCGATGGGGGAGTTGCCGGCTGAGGGATTCATCGAGCATTACCTCACCGGGGTGTGGTACCCGGCCGATTCCACCGCCGCAGTGCAGGCGCTGGTCTTCTGCACTGTCCTGTGCTCATGGCTGGGTTTGGGTGTCCGGAGACCACGGAGATCGCCCGGACCGGGTCCGCGGCCGACTCAGCGCCTTGGTCAGCTCCGGCGGCGCCGAACAGAGGAGTTGGCACCGGCGAACCAACAGCCGGCCTGCCGCGCGCTGATTCCTCATCGCAGGTCTTGAATGCGCACCCGATTTTGTATTGTTTGCCTACCGAATTCGCCGCAGTCTTCGCCATAATCTGTTGTCCGCGGCCTGACAAATCCGGTGTTCTTGTCTCCTAAAGGATTAGCACAATTAATTCGATGTAGTTGAAGTTGACACCCGTCATCAATTTGTTTACTACTTCGACGAATCGGCGCTCGAAAGTGGTCGCAGGTGCGTCAGTGGCAGTCAGTCCGGCTGCCCTGGGACGCCCTAGCTGTGAGTTAGCTGTGGGTTTCCCGTGTACATCGGTCGACTGGATAAACACTGGACAGCGCAGTTGTCGAATAGTTTGACATAGCAATGTAGGTCCGCGGGAAGGCATGCGCGTCCAGAATGCGGTTCGCTCTTGATTCTGGGCGAAGCCTGGTGTTCTATTACATTTTATATTCGCCGAATTTTATATTCGCCGAATTTTGTTTCGTGACCGGAACGAGATCGGATGAGGGGCTGTGTGGAATGGGTGCTGATAAGTGGACGGGAGTGCATTGCTGATGAGGTACGGACGGTTCGTGGGTCGGGTCGGTGCGTTGGCGGTCGCGTTGGGGATCGGGATCGTCCTGCCGGTGGAGGCAATGGCCGAGTCGGCGGACGGAAGCTCTGCTGACTCGAAAGCAGGTTCGACGAAGAGCGGTTCCGGCGCGCAGACTCCCAACACGGGGTCCACTGCTGACGGCGACGAGGCAAGTGCCGGGCCGACCGCAGGCGATCCGCCGGCTGCGATGGACGGCAGCAGTGGTGCTGATTCGACCGCTACTCAGGACGTCGAAGGTGACGCCGAACTCGACGCCGCGCTTGAGGCCGACGCTGAACTCGAGGCCGACGCTGAACTTGAGGCCGACGCTGGGCTTGAGGCCGACGCTGAGATTGCAGCCGAGGCCGAGATTGCAGCCGAGGCCGAGGCCGAGGTCGAGCTTGAGGCCGAGGCTGGGGCTGTGCTCGATCCGGTGGCCAGCGGCGACGATGTGGATGGCGACTATCTGGATGGCGCCGGGGCTCCAGATGCGGCGAGGGGCGATGATGAGACCGTCCCCGTTGAGGCAGAAACCGACGCGCCCACGGTCTCGCTCCAGCCCGACGCTGACCGCAGGCGCGATCCGGCGCCCGCACCGACAGAATCTTCGCCACCGACTGTGGCCGAGGTCAGCGCCGACGTTCAGCGGGTAGAGCTGCCCGCGGTCGCATCCTCGCCAAAGTCGACTCCTCCAGAAGCAGCGTCACGTGATTCGGGCGGTAGCGGCGCGGTGGTGACTCCGGCAACCGTGCCGCAGAGCCCGGAACCCGCGGCAGTTGCGCCGCAGGAGCCCGCCGCGTCCACGAAGCGAACTGGGCTGTTGTCGAGTTTGATCGCTTTGTTCACGCCCCAGCAGTCAGGGGTGGGCACCGGGGTGCCGGCCTCTCCTGCCGACATTTTCACCGCCGCACTGCAATTGATTCGCCGCGACTTGGAGAAACTATTCACCAACAAGGCTCCGACGGCAGCTCCCACGCTGAGCGGCGCGAGTGACCCTGCCGTGGTGAACGGTTCGATAAACGCCGTTGATCCCGAAAATGACGTGCTGGCCTACAAGGTCGTTCAGGCACCCTCTGATGGCACGCTGGCGATCGACTCCGACGGTGACTTCACCTACACCGCTCATGCTGATCTGGCGGCACAGGGTGGCACCGACGACTTTGTGGTGACGGTGCGCGACACCAGCTTCAGTCTCAATTTCTGGGTTCCCAAGACAATCAAAGTTCCGGTGACCGTGACCGTAGCTGGGGTACCGGCTCCGCTGGCACCGGCGTCGTCGGCTCCGAATGCGGACTTGGTCGCCCGGGCGGGCATTGCCGCGTTGGCCCCGCAGGCGTTGGCGCCCCAGGCGTTGGTGCTAGAGGACTCTGCGGCCGGCGATTCGGCCGCCCCTATGGCGATGGCTGCGTCCCTCGCCGACGGTCACCAGCATCCGGTCACCGAAGGCGAATTTACTGCCTTGGCAACGTTCGGCGATTTGCACGGCAGCGACCATACGGGCGAGGTGGATCTTGCCGGCGGTCGGACGATCATTACTACCGAGGCGCTGCTTGCCTACAACAATTTGCGCGAGTTCGCCGGGCTCGATTCGGCAACCCTCGATGACGTCGGGTCGTGGGCCTTCGCCAATGAGCTGACCAATAACTCAACGGCATGGGGTACGGATCAGCAGGGTGTGGGCCTCTACTACTCCATGCAGGGCGCCAAGGTCGGATGGATTGCCGATGACAAATACGACCCTCAGATCCTCGCTGATATCCAACGGACCGCCAGGCTCGGGTCCGCCGAGGACGTCATGGCCATGGTCACTCAGTACGGCCACAGCGGTTTTGCTGATTTCCTGACCGACAACGGTTTTGACCAAACATTTATCAACACCCTGAAGATGGAGCCCCACAACGCCGGATGGATGCACAGTCGCGCACACGGTCGGCTCTCCATCGAAAACGTGGCCACATCCCACGACGTGAACCACCTCACGGTTCTCAGCCATGACCAGATGCAGCCGTTCATGAACGACACTTTCGACTGGCCGCAGTGGCCTGCTCTCGAAGTATCGGACTCGGGCGTGCTGGAATATTTCCAGAGCATGGTGGCACTAGGCGATCCGCTGGGCAACAACTTGAGTTATCTCGCCGACGGCTACCAGCATCCGGTCACCGACGGTGAAGTTAACGACGGCCACCAACATCCCGTCACCGACGGTGAAGTAAATGACGGCCACCAACATCCCGTCACCGACGGTGAATTCATAGATTTGGCAACGTTTGGCGATTTGCACGGCAGCAGCCATACGGGCGAGGACGGTCTCGTCGGCGGCAGGACGGCGATCACCACCGAGGCGTTGCTTGCCTACAACAATTTGCGCCAGTTCGTGGGCCTTGGGTCGGCAACCCTCGATGACGTCGGCGCGTGGGCCTTCGCCAATCAAATGACCAACAACTCAACGGCGTGGGGTAGCGACCAGCAGGGCGTGGGCCTCTACTACTCGATGCAGGGCGCCAAGGTCGGATGGATTGCCGATGACAAGTACAGCCCCCAACTGATCGCCGATATCCAACGGACAGCCAGGCTCGGGTCCGCCGAGGATGTCATGGCCATGGTGGCCCAGCATGGGCACAGCGGTTTTGCTGATTACCTGACTGACAACGGATTTGACCAGACCTTCATCAGTACCCTGAAGATGGAGCCTCACTATGCCGGATGGATGCACAGTCGTGCGCACGGTGGGCTCTCCATCGAAGGCGTGGCCGTCGCCCATGACGTGAATCACCTCACGGTTCTCAGCCATGACCAGATGCAGCCGTTCATGAATGACACCTTCGATTGGCCACAGTGGCCGGCTCTCGATGTGTCGGACTCGGGCGTGCTGGAGTATTTCCAGAGCATGGTGGTACTGGGCGATCCGCTGGGCAACAACCTGAGTGACCTCAACGGGCCTCCGACACAGGGTGATCCGGTTCTTGGTGGTGGGGTTAATTCGGGTAATCCGGGTGATGAGTTGTGGGGTGAGGAGCATTTTGCTCCTTATGTTGATATGGCGGGTTGGCCGGTTCCGGATTTGGTGGGGATTGC
>Ga0114921_10000189_pt1 | contig 25388 bp, 26 predicted proteins | sample BentaG_FD_87016 | JGI IMG/M metagenome (GOLD analysis project Ga0114921, IMG submission 87016) | Deep subsurface microbial communities from South Atlantic Ocean to uncover new lineages of life (NeLLi) - Benguela_00093 metaG | ecosystem: Environmental > Aquatic > Marine > Oceanic > Sediment ... | reverse complement strand
CTTAATGTTTTTCGGTCTGGGTAAAGTGCCGGCGGTATTCGCTACTATTATCTATGCCGTGCCGCCAGTCATCCGGCTGACCAATGTCGGCATCCGACAGGTGCCACAGAGTGTTATCGAAGCGGCTAAAGCCTTTGGCGCCAATTCACGACAGATACTGTTTGAGGTGCAGATACCCCTGGCGATTCCGTCAATAATGGTAGGCATCAATCAGACCACAATGATGGCGCTGGCCATGGTAGTAATTGCCTCAATGATTGGGGCGCGGGGTTTGGGGCTGGAGGTGCTGCTGGCCATCAACCGCATTGAGGTAGGACGCGGCTTTGAGGCTGGGCTTTGTATTGTGCTACTGGCGATTATGATTGACCGCATGACTCATGCCCTGGCAGCTCGTCAGGAAAAAATACTCACCTCCGAGGCCAAAGTTTAAAGATAGCCTATTCTCAATCAAGCAAAAGAACTAAACAGTCTACGCCATAACACGAAATTATAGTTTCACCGCCCCCAACCCCAAATAGGCGACTTCTTCATCCTCATCTGGTGAGGGGTAACCACTCACCCCAATAGCACCCAGTTTAGTGCCGCTGGCATTCTTAAAAACAAGCCCGCCAGCAATGGTAGTGAGCTTACTATCGCCCCAAGTAGCTACTTCCCTCTCAAACTGCTTCTGGCGTTCAGCCCACTCACTGGTGTGCCTACCGAAGGTAACCGCGGTGTAAGCCTTATTTATGGCCATACGGACAAATAGAGGCCAGGCTCCATCCAGTTTGGCAAAATAAACCAAGTCACCCCTATCATCAACTACCGCCACCGCAATAGGTTTATCCGGTTTTTTAGCCGCCTCTTTTAAGACCGTCTCCGCCGCCAAGCGAGCCTCCTCAAGACTGATGCAATCCCGTTGGTACATTTTAACCCCCAAAAATAAAATATTCTATACCCGCAGTAGCGGATATTAAAGCACCCATCCCAAGTCAAAACTCGATAAAAAACCCCCTGGAGGTGATTAAAACCAGGGATTTGGTTAGCGTTGATGCTACTTTGGGTTTAGTTGAGGTAAAGCAGTTCAGTCAACCCGCTCTACCTTGACCAGGTTAGTGCTACCCGGTGTTCCCATTGGAATACCGGCGGTAACAACAACCAGTTCCCCCCTGGCGGCAATCCCCGTCTTTGAGGCTAACTTCACCACCTCCTTGAACATACTATCCACACTTAGCGGCTCGGCTAAAGGATAAGGCTCTATACCCCAGCTTAAGATAAGCCTCCTTGCTACTCCAGCATCCGGGGTAATAGCTAATATAGGTGCTCTGGGGCGATTCTTGGATACCCGTAGCGCCGTACTCCCCGAAGTGGTATAAGCTACGATGCACACCGCTCCAAGGTGCTGAGCAATATGGCAGGCAGCATGGCTTATGGCATCATCCGTTTCGGGTAAAACCTTCTCCTCCCTTTCCAGCAGAATACGCTCGTAAGGTAGTACTTTCTCCGTCTCAACGGCGATACTTGACATTATGTTAACTGTTTCTACAGGATAGCTGCCGATAGCTGTTTCGGCAGAGAGCATAACGGCGTCGGCACCATCAAAGATAGCATTGGCAACATCCCCCACCTCAGCACGAGTGGGTCTTACTGCATTTACCATTGATTCCAGCATCTGAGTGGCGACAATAACCGGCTTGCCAACCCGATTGCATTTATTTATGATTTCCTTCTGTACTATCGGCACTTCTTTTAAAGGTATTTCCACCCCCAAGTCACCGCGAGCTATCATTATGCCATCAGCTTCAGCAATAATCCTGTCAATGTCACCCACTGCCTCGTGCTTCTCAATCTTGGCGATAAGCGGCACCCTAGCCTTCCGCACTTTTAGGAACTGTTTCATTCTAAGAACATCTTCCACGGCACGGACAAAGGAGATAGCCACAAAATCCACACCCTGCTCCAGCCCAAAAGAGAGGTGTTCCAGGTCTTCCTCGGTAATAGAAGACACCTTGAGCTTGGTCCCGGGCACGTTGATGCCCTTATTTGCTCCAAGCAGCCCCCCAACCACAACCTTACATTTGACCTCATTCTCAGTAGCAGATGTCACCTTTAGCTCAATAGCCCCATCCTCAAGAAAGATGGTATCCCCAGATTTAACATCACCGAGAATGGTGGGCATGCTTACCGATACCCGGTGCTCATCACCCGGGACTTCATTACCTACCAGAGAAAAGTCAGCACCCCCCCTTAACTCCACTGCCTTTTTCCTTAACCTGCCCGTTCTTAACTTAGGACCCGGCAGGTCTTGAAGTATTGCCACTGGTATACCCAACCTCGTTGAAACCTGACGGATAGCTCTGATGACCTTAGCATGTTCTTCATGCTCACCGTAGGAGAAATTAAGGCGAGCCACGTTCATCCCAGCCCGTACCAGTTTTTCTATCATCTCACTTGAGCTGCTCTGGGGCCCAATGGTGGCAACAATTTTAGTTTTTCTGAGTATCTTCATGCTTCCTACCAGCGATTAAAATTCAAACCCTGAAGATTGCTTAAATATTAACATTGATACTTATCCAGCACAATGGCAAATATGAAAAAGGCGCTTATTGATGGCAGGGTTTTAAGGATTAAAGCTAATATATTTTGAGGGTGTTTCTTGACAGATGCTATTGCCGATTGTAGTATGCTAAAGTTGATGTACTCGGTTGAGAGCCTAAAAATTTCGGGCTACCACGACGAGCCGGTGCCCAATACCTTCTTCAGGCAGGAAGATAAGGCACATCATCTTGCTATCCTGCTGCCAGGTTTGGAATATACCTGTCAGATGCCACTCCTTTATTACCCTGCCTGCCTGCTGCTAATCTTGGGCGCGGATATGCTCCAGGTCGAGTACGCTTATAATCTCCGCTCTGACTTTCAGGCACTGCCGAATTCAGAACAACTTAAGTGGTCATTCACCGATGCTACCGCCGCCTGCAGTACTGCCCTAGCCCAGCGCCCCTATGAACAGGTAACGCTAATCGGGAAATCAATCGGTACCCTAGCCATGGGTCATCTCTTAACTACCGAGGCCAAACTAGCACCGGCGCAGGCAGTCTGGCTCACTCCTTTACTGCGAAATGACAACTTACGTTCCCAAATCAAGCTTTGCGGGCAGCGTTCTCTCTTTATAATTGGCACTGCCGACCCTCATTATAGTCCCAACCATTTGGCTGAGCTCCAAAAGGCAACTAAAGGAGAGGTCGTCGTCATCGAAGGTGCTGACCACAGTCTGGAGATTAAGGGCAAGGTATCACAGTCACTGAAGGCTATGGAGCAGGTGATAGACGCCATACAGGCGTTTCTTACCTAATGGATACACAGGCTGCCAGGGTCACTACCTTCTCTCCAAGATGGCCGAGACCCCCATACCACCGCCGCCACAGATAGCTATTAAACCATACTTGGCACTACGCCTTTTCATTTCGTAAAGCAGGGTGGTTAAAATCCTGGCACCGGTGCAACCCAAAGGGTGTCCCAGGGCGACGCAAGAGCCATTAACGTTTACCTTATCGTAATCCTTTTCCGTAATTCCCAACTCTCTGAGATTGGCCAACGTCTGCGCCGCAAAAGCCTCGTGTAACTCAATAAGGTCTATGTCGCCAATAGTGAGGCCTGCCTTTTTGAGTGCTTTGTTTACGGCTACAGGTGCTGCCTGCCAGGCATAACAAGGGTCAGCACCACTTTGAACATAGGCTTTAATATAACCCAGCTCTATCCCCATCTCCTTTGCCTTCTCCTCTGAGGCTACTACACAGACCGCAGCACCGTCACTCTCCCCAGATGAATTGCCAGCAGTACAAACCCCCCCCAATACAGGTCTCAGTTTGGAGAGCGCCTCCAAACTCGTATCCGGGCGGGGATGCTCATCCTTATCAAACAATATTAAGCCACCACGACGCTGCGGAACCTGAACCGGCACAATTTCTTCCTCAAACTTCCCCGAGCTAATGGCAGCCACCGCCCTCTGATGGCTCAGTAGAGCCCACCTGTCTACCTCCTCCCTTGAAATATTGTACATCTTGGCAGCAGTTTCAGCCCAAGACATCATTGATGGCAGGATGCCAAATCTCTCCTCAGGCTGAGACATAACCCGGGAGCGCTGTATCCGGTCATAGAATGGGAGCCCCCAAATGGAGAGGTCGCCGTGTCCCCTAGGCATACTAGCTTTACCCCCAATGCCCCACCTTACCTCACCGTTTAAATAAAACTCAGCCGTGCTCATGCTCTCCACCCCACCAGCCACCATCACTTCGGCATCATCAGTTTTAATTGCCATTGCCGCCAGACCAACAGCGTCAAGACCGCTACAACATCGTCGGTCGAGTGTTAGGGCTGGAATCTCAACCGGCCAGCCAGCCTTAAGCAGTGACATGCGGGCGATATTGACATATTCACCGCTTTGATAATTCTGTCCCATAATTACCCCGTCCACTGAGGCTGGGTCTAATTTAGCCCTTTTTGCTACTTCACCTAAGACCAAAGCACCCAGCTCACCTGCCGGGACAGTCCGTAAACTGCCACCAAAATTGCCCACTGGCGTTCGCACGGCACTAATAATAACTGCTTGGCTCACTTTGTTCCTTCCTTCCTCAGAAGCATTGCCTCATTTTCTCATCAAACTGAAGTTTTCTAGCTAAACGGTTGACCACTGACCTGAGTTTTTCTGAGTATTCCATCCTTATCCAGCCATCAAAGAGAATTTTCTGGTATTCCTGAACTAGATAAGGAAAATGTCTTTCCAGTAGCCTCTTTAGTGATGGCCAAACCCCATAGCGGGGATTTAAGCGGTCAATGTAGAAATAGTCAACACCGACACCTCTAATTGCCTCAAGTAGCCCGAGCAGGTTCTCTTCAGTATCTGATAGATACGGCAACAACGGGCCAAGGAAAGCATAGGTTCTGATTCCCCTTATCTTGGCTTCTTCCAAGAGTGCCAAGCGCTGGGCGGTCGGTGAGCTTTTAGGTTCAATCAACCGACGCAGTCCCTCATCAAAAGTGGTTAGGGTAACCCCGAAACTTACCCCATCCCCTGGACTAAGCAGGTCAAGGTCGCGACCTGCCAGCGCACTCTTGGTGAGGATAGTTACCGGAAAGCCATAGTGGAGCAGTATCTCCAGACAGCGGCGTGTCAGGTAGTAGCTTTCTTCTCTGGGCTGCCAGCCATCACACACCGAGCTTACGAATACCCTGCCCACCCTTTTCCGTCTGACCTCCTGAGCCAGAACCTGGGGAGCATTTATCTTGACATCAACAAAGCTCCCCCAGGGCTCACCGGGATGGGAAAACCTTGAGGCAAACCTGGCGTAGCAGTAAGTACACCCGTGTTCACAACCAACATAGCAGTTCAAAGCCCAACAAGCCAGCCCTGATTTAGAGAGAGCTGATTTGCACCCTACTTCCCTTAGCTTGAAGACCCCTTCGGCAGATGAAACCATATCCAGCCCAGCAATTAACAAAGTTTCTATTATTTTACCACCAAATCAACTCCTGAGTCTCAGCAAGCTTTGACTCTGGCTAGCTAAATAAGATTGCCTGTGCTAGACTGAATTTATTACTTACTTAAGGGAAAACAGTGTATTACTTTGCCTACGGCTCAAATCTAAACAAAAAACAGATGCAGGAGCGCTGTCCAGATTCCAAGCCCAGGTTTACGGTTACCCTGCATAATTATAAGTTGGTATTTCTTGGCTGGTCACCGAAATGGCAAGGCGGAGTTGCCAGCTTAAGGCCAATGAGAGGGGAAAAAGTAATCGGGGGTATCTATGAAGTCACCGAATCGTGTTTCAAGCGGCTTGATATTTGCGAGGGTCCTACTTATACCAGAAAAAATATCAAGGTAAATACAGAATTTGGTGACCTTGTGGAAGTCGTAACCTATGTTAAGATCAAGCAACTCGAGGATACAAGGCCTTCACCGAAGTATGTATCTGCCATCCAACAAGGATACCGAGACTGGGGCATAGTCTGACAGCGGTAGCACACACCCCAATGATAGACTATAATTAGACCAATATGGGTTGCCTGAGATTAATACTGCCAGTTCTGATAGTGCTGCCTATAGTTTTTATCCTTATCTTTTTTAACCTCATTACTATATCTTTGGCTAAACTCGGCCTTTCGCCGGAGTCAGCAATAGCCCTGCTCTTAGCCGTACTTTTCGGCAGTATGGTGAACATACCAGTGTCCCGAAGGCGTATTGTGTATGAACAGCCCAGACCCTTTTATCTTCGTTTCTTCTTCTACCTGCCACCAAGAGTAACCCACCAAGTCATCGCGGTTAATGTAGGTGGTGCCATAATACCCATCGGGTTTGCTCTATATTTGCTACCACGAGCCCCGCTGCTACCCACTCTGATTGCAACCGCTGTTTTGGTAATCGCCACCAGGTTACTAGCCAAACCGGTTGCCGGGGTGGGGATAGTCATGCCCGTCTGGATACCACCCCTTATCTCAGTCGGATTAGCCCTCCTCTTAGCTAGAGATAATCCAGCACCGGTAGCCTATATTTCAGGGACAGTAGGCACCCTCATTGGCGCTGACTTACTTAACTGGTCAAATTTCAAAAAGCTTGGCTCTCATCTTATCAGCATTGGCGGGGCTGGTGTTTTTGATGGCATATTCTTATCCGGCATGGTAGCCATCCTGATTACATAGCCGCATTTAAGATTATCTTTGGGGAGAGAAATGAGCGATTACATTATTGAGGTGGAAAATCTGGTTAAGAGATTTGGTGGCCTGGTCGCCGTAGATGACATCAGTTTCAAGGTGAAAGCAGGGGAAATCTTTGGCTTTCTGGGTCCAAACGGGGCGGGAAAGACAACCACCATCAACATCCTGTGTACCCTACTAAGACCAACATCAGGGCGAGCCCTAATTAATGGCTTTGATGCGGTGCGCCAGCAAAGCCAAGTACGCCAGTCGATTGGCCTGGTCTTTCAGGACCCGAGCCTGGATGAGCGATTGAGTGGGCTACAGAACCTACGCTTTCACGCCATGGTCTACAATATGCCTGCCTCAGTTCGTGAGCCGAGGATTGAGCAGTTTCTCCAGATGATGCAGCTCTGGGACAAACGCCACAACGAGGTGCGCACCTATTCTGGAGGCATGAAACGCCGCCTGGAGCTAGCTAGAGGACTACTGCATCACCCCAAGGTACTTTTCCTTGATGAGCCCACACTGGGGCTAGACCCGCAAACACGCCATCGTATATGGGAGTACATACTTAAGCTAAGGCAGCAAGAAGATACTACTATTTTCCTCACCACCCACGATATGGACGAGGCCAATAAAGCCAACCGCATTGCTATTATTGACTACGGGAAGATTATCGCCATGGATAGCCCAGAAAAGCTGAAAAAGATGGTGGGTAAGGATATCATCTCGGTGAAGACTGACGATGATAAGAGGGCGGCTAAAGAGATAGAGCTTCGCTACCAAATTGAGGTTAGGCATGATAGCAGCGGCCTTACCTTTGAGATAGCCGATGGAGAACAGTTCCTGCCCGATTTCATCAAAGAGTTTAGCCACAAGATATTGAGTGTTAACCTGCGTTGTTCCAGCTTGGACGACGTCTTTTTAAAGCTCACCGGGAGGGAAATCCGGGAGGAGGAAGTGAGGGACACGCTCAAAGCAATGGTGCGCCAACATGGCCGCCGCATGCGGCGCTAGGAGGTAAAAATGAATAACCTGCGTGGCATATACACCATCTGGTACCGTGACCTACTTCGTTTCTGGCACGACAAAATGCGACTAATTGGCTCTTTGACCTTTCCCCTCCTCTTTCTATTTGTCTTTGGCAGTGGTCTCAGTGCCAGGATGGGTCTTTTGGGGCCTGGGATTGACTTCACCCGCTTCATCTTTCCCGGCATCATTGGCATGACTGTGCTCATGAGCTCTTTTATGGCTGGGGTCTCTGTAGTCTGGGACCGAGAATTTGGTTTCTTAAAGGAAGTGCTGGTAGCGCCAATCAGCCGTACCTGCGTCGCGGTGGGTAAGACTCTGGGGGCGGCAACAGTAGCCTTACTGCAGGGGATGCTCATTCTACTCTTCGCACCTTTAATCGGTGTCTCTTTTTCCATGTGGACAGTGTTGGCACTGCTGCCGCTAATGTTTCTGTTGGCTGCCTCCATGGGCTCTTTTGGCATCCTACTTGCTACCCGCATTAGAACTATGGAAGCATTTCAGGCAGTGATGCAAATGCTAATGTTTCCGATGGTGTTTTTGTCCGGGGCCTTCTTCCCGGTGCAAGGACTGCCAACATGGATGAACATCTTGGTGAAGCTCAATCCAGCTACCTACGGCATCGACCCCATTCGCCAGGTAGCACTAGGGACCCAAGCCGACTCACCCTTTAGCCTCATCCTATTCGGGCATACCATGTCAATCTGGGATGATGTTATGATACTGGCACTATTTGGACTAGTCACCACCGTTCTGGCGATATGGTCCTTTTCAAATCAGGAATAGTTTTTATTCTTTTGCCTCCAGCTTTTTATCTTAAATATCCAGGTTTTGACTTCCCCTGGTGGATACGGTATACTTAGTCAAAATTGAATAGGTAACTGAAGGTGTCCGAGGGCAACCGAGGGCTCAAATAGAGAGCAAGTCGGTGCAAATCCGATGCGGCCGCGCCGCTGTGACTGGTTTAAAGCCAGAAGCCAGAACTTCAGCCTTCTAAAATCCTACATGCCTCCGCGGGAGAGGGGTAGGACATTTATTTAATGGCCTGTCCCCCACCCCAGAGGTGGGGGATTTGTTTATATAACTAAAGGTCAAATGCGGAGATAATTGATGTTAAAGACAGCTAAATACCTTTTGGTCTGGCTGCTATTTTTGGCAGTTCTTAGCGTCAGCCTCCTCGCCTGCGAGGCAGACGAGACCAAGACAAACCTTCCCGCCGAGATTATTGATCAACTTGGCAGAACAGTAAAACTAGAGAAGCCCCCCGAACGCATCATCTCACTGGCTCCAAGCAATACCGAGATATTATTCGCCCTGAGATTGGGTGAGCGGGTGGTTGGAGTAACCGAATATTGTGACTTTCCACCCCAGGCTAAGGAGAAGGAAGTGGTCGGGGGCTTTTCCACACCCGATATTGAGAAAATAGTCTCCCTTTCCCCTGACCTAATCCTGGCTACCTCTATGCACCAAAAGAGCGTAATACCAGAACTGGAAAGGCATAACCTAACTGTTTTAGCCTTAGCCCCCAAGACCCTGGCTGATATTCTAGAATCCATAACCTTAATTGGTAGAGCCTCAGGTCATGTTGATGAGGCAAAAGAGCTAGTTGAGAAGATGCAGGCAAGGATAGATAGAGTTAAAAGCCTCACCGCGGGACTTTCCCTTCAAGATAGACCGACTGTTTTTTATATTGTGTGGCATGACCCGCTATACACGGTAGGAGGAGACCAACTGCATAATGAAGTAATTGAGCTCGCCGGGGGTGAAAATATCTTTGGCGATATTAGCGGTTTTCCCACGGTAGACCTTGAAGTAATTCTGGAAAGAAACCCGGGGGTTATTGTAACCAGCGGGGGACATGGTAGCGCCGAAAATTCGCCACTTAAGTGGGCAACCAGCGAACCCAGGCTCAAAGTAACTGAGGCCCTAAAACGAGGCAGCGTATACGAAATTGATGCTGAGACCATCGGTCGACCGGGACCACGCATCATAGAGGCCATTGAAGCCATGCTTAGATTTATACATCCCGAACTTTAAGCGAGGTTATGAGCAGCAACGATGACAATAGAAGACTCAGGACACTCCCATCTAGCTAAAATCGTCTGGGAGCGGGTAATATACCGACGCCGGCGTCTCTACGCCGTGGCCGGTCTCTTTCTCCTGCTTTGGCTGGCTATAGGCTTGGCTTCAAGCCTGGGCAGCGCCCAAGTTTCACCAGTAATGGTATGGCAGGTGCTCCTGTCCCTTCTGCCCGGGCTTAATCTAAGTTCAAATATACCTGATACCGTGGTTACGATAGTCTTGGATATAAGATTGCCGCGTATCCTGCTGGCAGGACTTGTAGGGGCCTCACTAGCTACTGCCGGCGCCACCTATCAGGGATTATTTCGAAACCCGCTGGCAGACCCCTACCTTTTGGGGATAGCCCAGGGCGCCGGTCTAGGCGCAACCATCGCCTTTCTGCTGCCTTTTTCTTTAGCCGCTACTGCCCTTGGCCTCATTCCGGTCCTAGCCTTTGCCGGTGCTATCCTAAGTGCCGGAATCGTCTATGCCGTGGCTCGCGTGGGTAAGACCGTTCCCATGACCACCCTCATCCTAGCTGGCGTGGCGCTGGGCGCTTTCCTAGCCTCCATCACCTCCTACCTCTTGGTTTCATCCGGGGAACAACTACACAGCATCGTGCTCTGGCTTATGGGTGGGCTTTCCCTAAGCCACTGGGGTGAGGTAAAAATCCTGCTCCCCTACATACTGGTGGGTAGCCTCATCATCCATCTCTACAGCCGCCCCCTCAACATAATGCAACTTGATGAAGAACAAGCTCAACAACTGGGGGTGAACGTAGAAAGGGTAAAGCTAATTCTGCTTTTTGCCGCCACCCTGATTACGGCCGCTGCCGTCTGCTTTGTGGGTATTATTGGTTTTGTGGGTATCATCGTGCCCCACGCCATTCGCCTCATCTGGGGGGCAGACCACCACTTTCTCCTGCCACTTTCCTTTCTGGGTGGGGCGAGCTTTTTAATACTGGCGGATATGCTGGCTCGCACCGTAATGGGTACGGCAGAAGTGCCAGTTGGTATCATCACCGCCTTTTGCGGGGCTCCTTTCTTCATCTATCTCTTAAGGAAAAGAAAACGGGTAATTTTTTAGGAGTGAAATTGTCCTATCTTGAACTTAAAGGGGTCACCCTGGGATACACAAATCAAGTAATCCTCAAAGACATTGATATTGAGGTGAATCTGGGTGAAATGCTGGGCATTATTGGCCCCAATGGCTCGGGTAAATCAACCCTCCTCCGAGCCATCAGCGGCGTACTTTCTACCCGCTCCGGCAATATCACAATAGCGGGAAAGCCTATCTCCAAACTGTCCCGCCAGAATCTGGCCCAGTTGGTGGCGGTGGTGCCCCAGAACCCAATCCTTCCCGAAACCTTTACCGCTCTGGAAATAGTGCTTCTAGGACGATACCCCCACCTCGGACTACTCCGCTATGAGAGTCAAAAGGACTTAAGCATTGCCCTCGAGGCAATGGAGAAAACAGGCGTCGCTTCATTTGCCAAACGCTACATCAATCAACTTTCCGGCGGTGAGCGGCAGCGACTTTTGATTGCCCGCGCCCTGGCACAAAAGTCCAAGGTCATCCTGTTTGATGAGCCAACGGCACACCTTGACCTGCAGCACCAGCTCCAAATAATGGAGCTCATTTCCGATTTGTCTGACCAAGGGATGGCTACTATGACTGCCATCCACGACTTCTCGCTGGCAGCCCGCTACTGCCACCGTTTGATAATGTTAAACGATGGCAAGGTCCTAGCTGAAGGGGCAGCCACTTCGGTGATTACCCCGGAAAACATTGAGGCTGCTTTCGGACTCAAAGCCATGGTGTATCATGACCCCACCAGTGATAGACTGATTATTAGTCCTTTTAAGAGAAAGGTACGGTCCCAGCCTCATCGTATCCACATCATCGCCGGCGGTGGCCGCGGTGCCAGGGCCATTCAGCTCCTACATCAAGAAGGGTTTGAACTAACCGCCGGGGTACTTAACGAGGGTGATGTTGACCTGCCCATCGCCTCGGCCCTGTGCCATGAGGTCGTCATCATCCCACCCTTTTCTGCCATTAATATCGAAAAACACCAGCGAAATCAGGAACTTAGTGCCCAGGCAGATTGTGTTGTTGTCTGCGATGTGCCTTTCGGTAAGGCTAACCTACTCAATCTAGAAGCGGCAACCAAGGCAAAACGGCTTATCTTAATTGAGGACACCCCTCTTAAAGGGCGGGACTTTAGTGGCGGGGCTACTTTAAAAATCTACTCCAAGCTCAGACCCAGAGCCAAATGCACGGTATATAAAAACCTTACCAGTTCAATAGAAGAGATACTATCTTAAGAAGCCCAAAGTAGCCAAGCTTAAGTCAAACTAGTTGCCAGCAGTCCACACCATATAAATTAGCCTGACGAGCATCTACAGGTACTTTAGCACTACTTGAACCCCAGGTTAACCTTATTTTAAGGATATTGCTGACTTTTGGGGTATTGACATTAGAGGAATAATAGTTTATGCTTCATAGCCAAAAAGGGGGTAAACCAATGCAAGCCTACTGTATGAAATGCCGCACTAAAAGAGAGATGAAAGATGCTAAGTCCATAATTATGAAAAACAAACGACCAGCAACGCAAGGCATCTGTCCCGTATGTGGGACCAAGATGTTCAAGATCGGGAAAAGCTAGAACCTGACATTATAAACTTCTCTCCATACTCGGTAACGAACCTGATATTAGGGTATCAGAGGAAAAAAGGCTGGATATTTGGATTTAAAAATATCCAGCCTTTTATTGCTAGTGATATAATGCTATTAGGTCAAATTAACATTGAGCCTACCGGTTTGAATGACGAGGTGAGCTATGCCAAAGGAGTTATCTGCCGAGCAAGTAAGGCGGCGGTGTGACCCGGCAATATTTAAATGCAATTCAACCGAGGAACTAAAGCCTCAGCAGAATATTATTGGTCAGGATAGAGCGCTAAGCGCCCTTAAACTTGGGCTTAATATCCTTAAACCCGGCTTTAACATTTATGTCTCTGGGCTGGCTGGAACCGGCAGAACTACCGCAATCAGGTCTTTTCTGGAGGTACTAGCAGCAAAGAAGGAAACCCCTTCAGATTGGTGCTATATCTATAATTTTCGTGATTCCTATTGCCCCAGAGCTTTGAGGGTGCCGCCAGGTATGGGGCAAACCTTGCAAAAAGACACCAAACGCCTGATAGATAATGCCAGACGCAGCATTGCTCAGGCTTTTTCAAGTAAGGAATATGCTGACCGACAGGCTGAAATAACCGAAAGCTTCAATAAACAGAAAGAGGAGGCATTTAACCGTTTAAGTAAAAAGGCTCAAGATAAGGGTTTTCTGCTGCAGACGGCACCAATTGGGCTAGTCTTTGCGCCAGCGCCTCAGGGTGAGCCAATGAAAGAGGAGGAGTATCATAAGCTAGGTTCCAAAGAGAAGGAGGGGTTAAGACAAAAGCAGGAGGAATTGACCAAGGAACTAAAGGAGGTAGTGGCGAAACTAAAGACCCAAGAAAATGCCGTTCAGAAACAACTGGAAGATACTGACCGGGAAGTAGCACGCTACTCAATCGGTCACCTCTTTGAAGAGCTTAAAGATAAGTACCACCAGTTTCCACAGGTGGTTGATTACCTAAAGGAGGTTGAGCAGGACGTTGTTGACAACTTTGGACAATTTAAGTCAGAACCGAAAGCCCCAGAAGCAGAGCCGCTGGCAGCCATGCAGGAGTTGGCAAGAAAACAGGCTTTCAGAAAGTATGAAATAAACATTCTAGTTGATAATTCGGAACTAAAAGGGGCGCCAGTCATCCTGGAGTTAAATCCTACCTTTAATAATCTCATTGGTCGTATTGAGAAGGAAGCCCAGTTTGGAGCTTTATATACCGATTTCACTATGATCAAAAGCGGTTCACTGCACCAAGCCAACGGTGGTTATCTGGTGATGAGGGTTGAGGATATCCTGACCAATTTTCAGTCCTGGGAGGGTTTAAAGAGGACCCTGCGTGACGGGAAGTTGATTATTGAAGAGCTGGGAGAACGGCTCGGCTTTGTAGCTACCAAGAGCCTGAGGCCAGAGCCAATCCCACTTGATCTAAAAGCAGTCGTCATCGGGGAACCAATGCTTTACTATCTACTGCACCGATTGGACCCGGAGTTTAAGGAGCTATTTAAGGTTAAGGCTGATTTTGATACCCGGATGGATAAGTCAGAAGCTGGCTTAAAAGACTACGCCGCGGTTATTTGCCAACTCTGTAACCAGGAGAATTTAAAACACCTAGATAGTTCCGCCCTAGCTAAAATCATCGAGCACAGTTCAAGACTGGCTGGTGACCAGGAAAAGCTTTCCACTTTATTTGCTGATATCGCCGACATTACCCGCGAGGCCAGCTTCTGGGCAAGTGAAGAGGGTGCTCAACTTATAGGCGCTAGCCACATTAAGAAGGCAATAGAGCAGAAGGTGTATCGCTCCAACCTTATCCAGGAGCGTATCAACGAGATGATAGAAAAGGGCACAATTATTATCGATACCGAGGGAGAAAGTGTCGGACAGGCAAATGGTCTCGCCATAATAGCCCTGGGTGATTTTACTTTCGGCAAGCCGAACCGAATAACCGCCAGCACCAGCGTCGGCAGGGAGGGGCTAATTGACATCGAGCGGGAAGCTAAGTTAGGAGGTCCCATCCACACTAAAGGGGTGATGATACTAAACGGCTATATCGCCGATAAATATGCCCGGGATTTGCCACTGACGCTTTCAGCTCGCCTTGTCTTTGAACAAAGCTACGAGGAGGTAGAAGGGGACAGCGCCTCAAGCACTGAACTTTACACCCTCCTTTCACGCCTCTCGGATGTGCCAATAAAGCAAGGTATCGCTGTTACCGGCTCGGTAAACCAGAAAGGAGAGGTGCAAGCTATTGGCGGTATCAACGAGAAGATTGAAGGCTTCTACGAGATATGCAAAGCCAACGGTTTTGATAAAAAACAAGGGGTACTTATCCCAGAGAGTAATATCAGAAACTTGATGCTTAAAGAAGAGGTGGTAGAGGCAATCAGGGGCGAAAATTTCCATATCTACCCGGTAAGTACTATTGACCAAGGTATCGAAGTGCTAACCGGGGTGAAGGCGGGGCGGCGGCTTAAGGCTGGCAGCTTTGAACCTGACTCCATCAATGATAGGGTTCAAAAACGTCTTACCACCCTGGCGGAACGGCTCCGGGACTTCACCAAAGGCAGCGAAACGGTTCAGGAAACCGCTAAAAGTAAAGATAAGTCCCAAGCCTAATACTAAAGACTTAAAGCTTTGGTATCCCCCTCATCAGGTCGTATTCAGGCTTTTCATCAATACACACCACCTCGGCTGGCGGGTCAAGCACCCCTCCTGGACCCGGTGTTTTTAGATATTGGTGGCGCACAGCATAGGTGTGCCGCCAGGACTCCAGGCTGTCGTACCAAAGCTCAGTTACCCGGACAAAGTTTGTTGGCCGCTCTGGGACATCAAGCACCTTCCAGGTCAGGTATTTCTTAAGGTCGGGGAAGTTTTTAGCCTCCTGGGTATGCACTTCAAAATACCACTTCTCCCCTTCCTCAACCGGGACACCTTCAGGATAACGCATTAGCCAAAGCCACTTAATCATCATTATACCTCCCTCAAGCCCATCATTATAGGATTACTAAACCCTGCCGTCAATTAGTGCCGGAGTCGCCTAATTGGTTGACGAAAACCCCCTTATATGGGTAAGATTAGGCTGGAAAGGAGCGGTCAAATGATGGATTCTAAATCGAAGGAGAAGGTTTTAGAAGAGGTTTCTCAAAAGGCAAAGGAAGCGGAAATAAACTACCACGGCTGCAGCCGCTGCACCCTATACGGCTTAAAAGAGCACTTTGACTTTATTCCTCAAGATTTAATCAGAGCCTCAATGGTTCTAGCTGGTGGCTGTAGCTCAAGCAATGGCAGTTGTGGTGCCTACTCCGGCGGTTTACTTGCCATCGGCCTTAAATACCAGCCACCAATGGAAGACCTCTCCCCAGAAGCCCAAGAGAGGCGTCTCCGATCTAGAGAAAAGCAGTTTGCCTTCAGGAATACCTTTATAAAAGAGTTTGGCTCAACCCTCTGCCCGGATATACAGGAGCTTAAGTTCGGGCGACGCTTCAATATGCTGGATAAAAAAGACTGGGAGGAGTTTATGAACCTGCCCGGGCATTATGAAAAATGTGCCGAGGTAGTAGCCAAAGGCACCCGTCTGGCAGCTGAGGTTCTGCTCGAAGATTAACAAAAACTTAAATCAGGCAACTGATTCCCAGCCTAGAAGCAGCTAAGGGAAGTCTTTTTACACTAGTCCACACGTTTGAACATACTTTTTGGTGCCCCGCAGATAGGGCACTTCTCCGGGGCTTCACCCTCAACCGTATTGCCGCAGCCCTGGCAGACAAAGTAAGGTTCATCCTTGAGAGCCTCGCCTCCCTCAAGGCTTTTAAGCGCCTTCTCATAAAGACCGTGGTGAATCTTCTCAACCTGATTTGCCCAGTCAAAGCTGGTCTTGGCTTGGCTATTTTCTTCAGCCTCAGCTTGCTTAATAAACTCGGGATACATCTGGGTAAACTCATAGTTTTCACCGCTTACAGCGTCTTTAAGATTGTCTTTGGTTGAACCAATGCCCCCCAAAGCATTTAAGTGGTTTCGGGCATGAACTCTTTCAGCTTCAGCCGCCGCCTGAAAAAGTTTGGCAATTTGCCTCAAGTCTTCCTTATCCGCCCTCTCAGCAAAGAAAAGATATTTTCGGTTCGCCTGGCTTTCCCCAGCAAAAGCAGCCTTAAGGTTTTCATCAGTATTACTCATCATTCAGCTCCTTTATTACCGCTTGTTGCATATGGAATCTTTCTGCATTTATAATACTACCAGATAACTTCAGGGTCAATTTTGCTTTTCCACTAGAGCCGTGCTGATAAAACCTACTTTATATAATTTAATTTATTCTACCCTTAATAATAAAAGGAGAAGGAGGCTTATAAATGCGAAGCGACATTGTAAGAGATAAGAGAAGATTCTTTAATGCCATGGGGCGGACGGATGCGGAGATGGAGAGACCAATGGTAGCTGTAGCCAATTCCCAAAATGAGCTAGTGCCCGGGCATGTGCATCTGGGGGAAATTGCGCGCTCAGCCAAGGATGGGATTATCTCCGAGGGAGGGACACCCTTTGAATTCGGCACCATCGCTGTTTGTGACGGCTTGGCGCAGGGGCATGCTGGCATGTGCTATCCACTGCCCAGCCGTGAGTTGATAGCTGATTCCATTGAAACCATGGTCGAGGCTCACCTCCTTGATGCCCTGGTACTGGTAACCGGTTGCGATAAGATAACCCCGGCAATGCTGATGGCGGCTGCCAGACTGGATTTACCTGCCATCTTGATTAATGGCGGCCCGATGCTCTCAATAAGGGAAGAAGACGCAAGCGGCGCACCAGTTGACTTCATTACCTGCGGTTCCTGCACTGGTATGTGGACTGCCAACACCATGGCCTGTATGGCTGAGGCGCTGGGCTTAACCCTCCCCTGGAATAGCTGTATCCCGGCAGTTTATGGCAAGAGAAGAGCCTTAGCCAAAGAATCCGGAGCCAAGGTTATGCAGTTATGGCGTAACAACATTACCCCTTCGCGTATCTTAAGCCGTAAAGCTTTTGAGAATGCAATTACGGTGGATATGGCAATCGGCGGTTCTACCAATACCGTCCTGCACCTGCCGGCTATTGCCAATGAAGCCGGCATTCCCCTAGATTTAGACCTCTTCGATAAGATAAGCAAGAGAACCCCACGAATATGTAACTTTAACCCCTACGGACCTTACTTCCTTGAAGACCTATATACCTCCGGCGGACTGCAAGTAGTGATGAAGGAGCTTTCTAAAAAAGGACTACTTCACCTTGATGTCCCCACCGTTAGTGGTAAGACGCTGGGTGAAATCCTGGAAGGTGTTACAACCCCACAAAATGATGTGGTAAGAAGCATTGATAGCCCCTACCACCCAGAAGGAGGAATCGCCATCCTTTACGGGAACCTGGCACCGAAAGGCGCTGTAGTTAAACAAGCGGCAGTAAGACCCCAGATGTTCAAGCACCAAGGTCCAGCCAGGGTTTTTAATATTATGGAGGAAGCAGTAGAGGCAATAAAGTCAGGCAAGATAGATAAGGGAGACGTGGTAGTAATCAGATATGAGGGACCAAAGGGCGGGCCAGGATTTAGAGAGATGCTCTACGCCACCCGGGCAATAGTGGGTATGGGTCTGGATGGTAATGTGGCTCTGGTTACTGATGGCAGGTTTTCCGGAGCCACCAAAGGGGCAGCCATCGGCCATGTTTCTCCAGAGGCTATGGAAGGCGGGACAATAGCTATTGTTGAGGAAGGAGACATTATCGAGATAGATATACCCGGAAAGACCTTGAAGGTGAGGTTAACCCAAGAAGAGATAGATAAGCGTTTAGCTAAATGGTCACCACCGCCACTAAAAAGAGGGGTCAAGCCCTATCTGCGAAGGTACTCTGCCCTGGTAAGTTCAGCCAGCACCGGGGCTGTCCTTAAACCACCAGCCTAGGATACTATCTTTAACTGGATAGTTTCTTAACGCTTTTTCTCTTTAAGTGCTTTAAGGATTTTCTCCCTGGTAATTGGCAAATCCGTTATTCTCACCCCAACTGCATCGTAAATAGCGTTGGCAATTGAAGGTGCTATCGGTGGCACCAGGACTTCGGCTATCCCTTTAGCCCCATATGGGTTATCCTTGTGGGGCACCGGTGCCATCAGCAGCGTAACATTCTGGTTAGCCGGCATATCCTGAAAGGTTGTCACGAGGTAGTCCCTGAGGTTGGGGTTAAGGACTCTACCCTCATCCATTATCATCTCTTCCCACAAGGCAATACCAATACCCATACCCAGAGCACCTTCCATCTGCTGCTGGCACATCTTGGGGTTTACCGGAAAACCCATATCACCAGCGGTAGCCACCTTTTCTATCTTCACTTCCCCGGTCTCTACATTAACCGCTAGTTCAGTAACCTGGGCTGCATAGCTATAGAAAGAGGCAGCCCGCAGTCCTTTCCGGGCAGCCTCAGGGTCAATCTCCCCGGTTTTGAGATTCTCGTAGACAAAGGGCTGATTCCACACTCCCCTGCCTACTATCTCACCCCCTTGTTCCAAAAAGGCGCCAAACGCTTGTGGTGAGGTTGGTCTCTCAACGATAAAGAGTTCTTTGACCCTGATTGAGCAAGCTGGAGAAGATTTGATATAAACTTCACCATCAGCAGTCTCAAGGTCTTCAGGTGGTACCCCCAGCCTGGGTGCGGCAAGCTCAAATAGCTGCTTTTTGGCATCCTGGCAAGCAAGGTAAATCGTCTTGCCTAACTGAAAGGTAGTGCGTGAGGAGGAGGAAGCTGGAAAGTAAGGCGTAGCATCAGTATCTGCGGCTACAATTCTGACCCTGTCTATAGATAAGCCAAACTCCTCAGCCGCAATCTGAGATAGAACTGTCTTGGCACCCTGACCCACTTCATCTGCGGAGTGACGCAGCTCAATACTGCCGTCTTCCAGTATCCTCACCAGAGCCACCGCTGCCGTGGGAGCCATGCTGTATTTATTGGCTACGGCTAGCCCCCTCCCCTTCCTCCAGAGACCTTCAGCCTTAACCGGTGTTTTACCCCACTCAACCGTTTTGGTTACCTCTTTAAGACACTCCTCAGCACCAATGCTGTGTACAATCTCCCCCTGCGGGTTTGGTTCACCCTCTTTAAGGAAGTTCTTCATCCTTATCTGGGCAGGGTCAATTCCTAGCTTTTCCGCCAGCATATCCATGTGGGACTCTATTGCCCAGGTTACTTCGTTTGAGCCAAATCCCCTAAAGGCCAAAGCCGAAGGGGTATTAGTGTAGATACCATAGGAATCTACCTTTAAGTTTGGAGTACGATATGAGCCCATTGTCCCGAAGTTACTATTCCTAACCCCCAATATGCCCAGTGAGGAGTAGGCACCAATGTTGAAAAGAAGCCTCATCTCCCTAGCTACAAGGGTGCCATCTTTTTTCACCCCGTCCTTGATATAAATAACAGCGGGTATTCTGGTACCGCCACACTTAAACATCTCTTCCCGGGTGAAGCTGTATTTAACCGGTCTATCGGTCTTAAGCGCCAGGGAAATAACAATCGGGTCAGCGGTCAGCCCGACCTTGCCACCAAATGAACCGCCAACATTACTCGGGGCAACTACTTTTATCTTTGAAGGCGGGATACCAAAGATTCCAGTATAGTACTGTTTTAAAAGGTGTATTCCCTGCTGCCCTACCCACACCGTTATGCCGCCATCAGGCTGTCTCTGCGCAATCCAGGTATGAGGCTCCGCCTCAATATGATGGATTCGGGCTAAGCTAAACCTACCTTCCAGCACCAGGTCAGCCTCTTTAAAGCCCTGCTCCACATCGCCGTGCCGAATCTTATAGTGATGGGCAACATTGGGTCGCTCCGCAACCGGCTGGGGGGTTAAAAACAGCCCCAACTGGTAACTTAAGAGGTCAGGGTGAACCACAGCGGCTGGGTTTTGCTTAAAGGCTTCTTCAGGGTCAAATATGGCCAGCAGTTCCTCATATTTGACCTCAATTAGTTCAATCGCTTTTTCGGCAATATCCAAACTGTCAGCGGCTAAAGCAGCTACCCCCTCCCCTGCATAGCGGACCACATCCTTGGCCAGAATATACTGGTCAAAGACAAACAGCCCATACCTTTTCTCAAGTACATCTTTACCGGTAAGAACTACCCTTACCCCAGGTAACCTTTCCGCTTTAGAAGTATTAATGCTTAAAATCCTGGCGTGTGCATAAGGACTCCTTAAGATTTTGGCATAAAGCATACCCGGCAAACTCATATCGCTGCAGAACCTTGCCTTACCAGTTACCTTCTCCAAGGCATCCAGTCTGGTTACACTCTTACCTAAAACCCTATACTCCGCCATCTTATCTCCCCTTACCATAACCTGTCCGAGAAACGGACTTTTTCATCTTTTCCTTGGCTGCCATGATGGCTTCGGTTACCTTGACATACCCGGTGCACCGGCAGAGGTTACCGCTCATCGCCAGGCGTACCTCATCCTCGGTGGCATCTGGGTTTTCATCCAAACAAGCCTTAGCCGTTATTATCATCCCCGGTATGCAGTAGCCACATTGCACCGCAAAATGCTCAATAAATGCCTCCTGCAAGGGGTGAAGCCCTTCAGGAGTAGCCAGTCCTTCAATAGTCAGGATTTCCCTTCCCTGAGCTTGGGGTGCCAGCACTAAACAACTTGATACCACCTTGCCCTCCAAAAGGACATTACAGGCACCGCAGTCACCAGTACCACAAGACACTTTGGTCCCCAATAGCCCAAGCTCATCCCGCAACACCTCAGCTAATGTCCGCCATGGCTCAACAAATACCTCACACATCTCCCCGTTTAGCTTTAACTCCAGGCGCTGTTTCATCTTTAAAAGAAACCTCCTTCTGCTTAGGGCAGCTCCTATACTGATTTGGCTAGCTTGAGAGCCCCTCTTATCGCCTCCCAAGTCCTGACCCTGACCATCTCCCGCCGGTATTCGGCCGAACCTCGGACATCATCTATCGGGCTTGATTCATCTGATGTTACCCGGGCAGCCTCCTCAATAAGCCCATCGCTAATCTTCTGGCCCTTAAGGAGAGCCTCCGCCCTCTTAGCCCTTATCGGTGTTGGTGCTACAGCACCAAGCGCTATATCAACCTCTTCAAAAACACTATCTCTTATGTCCAGAGTAACCACCGCTGCCACCCCGACTACGGCTAGGCCTGCCGCCCCCTTAACACCATGTTTTAAGTACATCCCACCGGTGTGAGCTGGTACGGCAGGTACTTGAATCTCAATCATTAATTCATTAGGCTTGAGAGTAGTGACCCCGGGGCTGATAAAGAACTCCTCAAGAGGAACTATTCTTTCCCCGGCAGTACCAGTAAGCTTTACCGCCCCCTTAAGGGCAAGCAGGGGTAGTGCCATATCGGCGGAGGGTGCCGCATTACACAAATTACCACCAATTGTAGCCATATTCCGTATGGCAATGGTAGCCAGCTGAGCCGCTGCCTGAGAGATAATCCGATAACTTGACTTAAGCTCTGGGGCACGTTCAAGACCAGCAATGGTGGTAAGGGCACCAATTCTTAGGCCCTTGTCACCATCTAAATGAACATAATTAAGACCGGCGATGCGTCCAAGGTTAATAACATACCGGGGCTTTATTTCCCGCTCCCTCATCATCACCACTAAATCGGTGCCACCAGCGAGAATCTTGGCTCCTTCCCCGTATTTTTTAAGTAGCGATACCGCCTCTTCAACCGTTGCTGGTTCAAAATATTCAAAAGGCCCCATCTTTCTACTCCACATACATTACCGATTTACTATTAAGCTACTGGCTCTTGCCTTGATTTTTGAGCGTCTCCAGTTCCCGAGTGTAATCCTCCCAGGTATTAATATCACGGAGTATATCGTCGGTAGAAACATCCACTTCGTATATATCATCCTGATGCCGCTGCATCAGCTGCCTTAAGCCGATGCTTTCATCTAGCCCAAACACCTCATCAAAGTATTTGCGGGAAATAATAACCGGGTGACCATGCTTACCCCGATAACAGGGTAGGACAATGCCGGCGCTACCTTCAGCAAAGGCAGCAGCAATCTTCCTTAGCATGTCAACCCCGATGAATGGCTGGTCAACAAGGCAGATTATAACCCCTCGAGCAGTTTTGCTGACGGCGCGCAGTCCACACTGGATTGAGGAAAGCATCCCCCGCTCGTATTCTTCATTTAATATCAAGTGAACCGGGTATTCCCTGAGCTCTGATTGGAGAAGCTCGTGGTTATAACCCGAGACTACAATAATAGAGCCGGTATTTAGTGCTCCAAGTTTCTGGATAATGGTGCCAATAATATTATTGTCTCCAAAGCTAAGCAACGGCTTGAATGCCCCCATCCGGCTTGAATACCCAGCGGCGATGATTAGAGCGTCTATGTTATCAAAGTGTGGGCTCATACTTGGTATGCAATATAGCACAGCCACCGCTTGGCATCAAGACATTTAGGCTGGTAATGGGGGGAGCTTTTTTAATAAATATTTACCCGGTCTTGACCCTCCAGCCACTGGTGTAAACATTCATCCTTTTTCCCCTGACAAAACCGACGAGGGTGATACCCAAACTATCCGCCAGCCTTACCGCCATGTTAGTCGGAGCTGACTTGGAGATAATTACCGGGATTTTTCTTTTGGCTACCTTGAGTAATATCTCCGAGGAGATTCTGCCGCTGGTGACTATCATCCGCCCATCAAGAGATATGTCTTCCAGGAGACACCGACCGAAGATTTTATCAATGGCATTATGCCGGCCAATGTCCTCGGCAAAAATCAGGATTTTCTTCCCGTCAGAGAGGGCAGCGCTGTGAACACCACCTGTTGCCCTGAAAAGCTGGGAGCGGTATTGAAACTCATAAACTAGGTCAAATATCTCATTAGCCATTACCACAAGTTGAGAATCCACCCTTTCCTGGTCCTGGATATCAGCCGCGCTGTAAAAAGAAGCCCCCCGCCCACAACCTGAAGTTATCAGCCGTTTAAATATCTGCTCGGTAGAGCCTTTATCCCCCCGGGTTTCCACTCTGACCACACCCCTCACCTCATCAACTAAAACCTTCCTGATTTCGTCTTTTCCTTTGATTAATCCCTCAGAATAAAGGAAACCAATAGCTAAATACTTCAAGTCTACGGGGGAGCAGAGTAAGGTCACCAGTTCCTTTTCGTTCAGAATAATGGTCAGGGGAAGCTCCCTGACCACCTTGTCTATACCATCGCTACTTCCTTCTTCACCAACACGCCGGATGGGGAACTCTTCGGTGCTTTCTATCACCACTCTGCCTCCAGTGCCTTGACTTCATCCCCCGGCTTTACCACCCCTTCCCTAATCACTCTGGCAAACACCCCCTCTTTGGGCATCACGCACTTGCCTACCTGACGGAAGATGGCACACCCCGAATGGCACTCCTTGCCAATCTGGCTAACCTCTAAAATAGCCGCTTCCCCCATTTTAAGTCGTGTACCTAAAGGCAAGGAGGTAAGCTCTATCCCCTCAGTGGTAAGGTTTTCAGCAAAATCGCCGGGGCCTACATCAAGACCCAGGTTTCGCATTTTATTAATGCTCTCAACCGCAAGCAGGCTCACCTGACGATGGGTATTCAAATCAGCATGGGCATCGCCACTGAGACCATAATTTTCTTTAAGCCGGCCTTCGGCTACAGCCTCTTTCCTGGTGCCCTTCTTCTCACTCCTACAAACGGCAATTATTTTCGCCATGCTCTTACCTTCTTCTACTATCTTTCTCTTTTTACCAGTGGTGACATCGCCCTGAGTCTGGCTACAACCGGGGGCAATACCTCCAAGACTCGCTCTATCTCCTCCTTGCTGGTCCACTTACCCAGCGTAAACCGTAGCGAACCACGGGCTTGTTCTAGCGATACCCCTAGCGCCAAGAGTACATGGGACGGCTCAGCACTTGGGGAACTGCAGGCTGAGCCAGTAGAGGCACAAATGCCCTCAAGATCCAGATTAAGCAGAACGGCTTCCCCTTCCACGAACTTGACAGAAACATTGATATTATTAGGCAGCCTCCTTTGTGGATGGCCATTTAAGCGGATGTCATCAATCCGCTCCATAAGACCCTTAATCAGTTGGTCACGAAGGTTGACCAGCTGCCCTGCCTCCTCACTCATCTCTTTTTGGGCAAGCTCCACTGCCTTACCTAAGCCCACGATGGCGGGGACATTTTCCGTGCTTGCCCGGCGCCCCTGCTCCTGTTCCCCGCCATGCATCAAGGAAACTATCCTGGTGCCCTTTCTAATATATAGTGCCCCCACCCCTTTTGGTCCATAAAGTTTGTGGGCTGAGATAGAGAGCAGGTCCACCCCAAGCTCATTTACATCAACCGGGACGTGCCCTACCGTCTGTACCGCATCAGTATGTAAATAAACCCCGGCTTCTTTGGCAATCCTTCCTATCTCAGCTATGGGCTCTATGGTACCGATCTCATTATTGGCCTGCATCACCGAAATGAGAATGGTTTTATCGGTAATCACCCTCTTAACATCCTCAGGGTCAACCAGACCGTGTTCATCCACTGGAAGGTAAGTTAGGCTAAACCCTCTTGCTTCCAGAAACTTGCACGTCTCAAGGACAGCGTGATGTTCAATGGTAGTGGTGATGATGTGATTACCCCTGTCCTCACTAGCAAAGGCAACACCCTCAAGGGCAAAGTTATCTGCCTCGGTACCGCCACTGGTAAAAACAATCTCCTCACTTTCAGCACCGATAAGGTCGGCAACTAAGACCCTCGCTTGCTCTATGGCACTCTTTGCTTCTTGACCGCAGACATAGAGGCTTGAAGGATTACCAAATGCCTCGGTAAAATAAGGCACCATTGCCTTTACTACCTCGGGATGCGTCGGCGTCGTCGCTGCATAGTCAAGGTATATCCTTTTCACTGCCTTCCTCACCCCCGATTTATTTCCCTTTTGATTTTCTTCTTCGCCTTTAATTCATCTGCGGAG
>Ga0114921_10000188_pt1 | contig 25424 bp, 20 predicted proteins | sample BentaG_FD_87016 | JGI IMG/M metagenome (GOLD analysis project Ga0114921, IMG submission 87016) | Deep subsurface microbial communities from South Atlantic Ocean to uncover new lineages of life (NeLLi) - Benguela_00093 metaG | ecosystem: Environmental > Aquatic > Marine > Oceanic > Sediment ... | reverse complement strand
CTTGTTCAATTTTACATTCTTAAGTAATGACTTATAAGCAAGAGGATTGGGTTCAAATGCAATAACTTTGCGAAAAAATGGAGAAAGAGGTAAAGCCCATGTCCCTACATGCGCACCCACATCAACAAAAATTGAATCGCTTTTTATCTTTTTAAAAATCTTTATTAGTCCTCGCTCGTGTCCTCCTACAGGTAAGTGCCAATCTGATATAACTTCATCTACAAGAGCGACCGCATCTTTCCTGTTCTTGTACTCTTCAGTAGACATAAACACATTTATTAATTCTTTTCTTGACATACCCGAGTTGAGAGAATTTATATGAGATTGGAACCCTTTAGGATCTGGTTCTCGGTAATAAATGATATAATAGAGAGCAGATATAAATGCTTCATTAGACAAAATATTGAGTTTATCTCCAATTATTTTTTTTAATATTTTTCCTTCCGATACTCCGGATATTTTAAAATATCGCACTGCCCTTTTAATCTCTTTTTCAGTAAAACCTACCGTTACACTTTCGGTTACATCAGTAGTTTTGTGTAAACTTGACATAAGGGTTCTGACCCGATGTCTGTAGAAATTCATCAACTTTACAATTATCTCTCCCAGATTTCCTGCAAAAATGCCCAAGCTATTCATATTTCCATTATAAAAACTTTTCATTCTCTTGTCAAGACAATCATCCATTCTTATTTCCTCCTTTCGATCTGCGTATAGAATTTTTGTAGAAATAGGTACCAAGCCGTATTCAAATTTCCAGATACTCTCCTCTTGACAAAGTCTGTGCGAATTGATATATTTATTATATAATGTTAGCATATCTGAAAGAACTGATAAGCCATCAAGAACTGCTTTATAGTTGGACTTCAAGGGAGATAAAGGTTAGATATAAACAGGCTGTGTTAGGTATAGGGTGGGCAGTCCTTCAGCCACTTGCGATGATGCTGATATTTACAGTAGTCTTCTCTTACTTCAACAAAATTCCAACCGAAGGGATACCTTACCCTATCTTTTCCTACAGTGCACTCCTTCCATGGGTCTTTTTCTCAAACTCCATCTCTTTCGGGACCACGAGTCTGGTGCGCAATATGAATCTGGTCACCAAGATATATTTCCCTCGAGAGATACTCCCCTTTGCCTCTTTAATCGCAAGTTTTATAGATTTTCTCGTTGCCTCGGTCATATTTGTCTTTTTAATGATATACTATAAAATTGCACTCTCTACTTCGCTTCTCTGGATTCCTGTTATTCTCATCATTCAAGTTATTTTCACCATGGGAATACTTCTTCTGGGCTCCGCACTTAATGTCTTCTACCGCGATATCAGATTCATCGTTCCGCTTCTACTCCAGATATGGCTCTTTCTCTCACCCATAATCTATCCTGTGAGTTTAGTTCCAGATAGATACAAAACCCTTTATATGCTCAATCCAATGGCATCTATCATCGACTCTTACAGGAGGTCCATTCTTTTCGGAAAGAGTCCCCAGCTCAACTTTCTTTTAATTGCAACAATAGTAGCGATAATCTTATTTATTCTTTCTTACAGATTTTTCAAAATTAAAGAGAAGGTATTTGCCGATATAATTTAATTATGACAGTTATCAAATTTCAAGGTATTTCAAAACGATACAGACTTGGATATAAGCCAATTAACCTGAGAGATGCCATACCCAAATTTTTCAAATCTCGAGAAGATAAATGGCTATGGGCTTTAAAAAATGTGAGTTTCGAGATTAAAAAAGGGGAAGCGCTCGGAATAATAGGACCCAATGGTGCAGGAAAGACCACGATATTAAAAATCCTCTCCAAGATTACAGAACCTACAGAGGGAAAGGCAGAAGTGAATGGACGGGTTGCCTCTTTGATCGAATTGGGTGCTGGCTTTCATCCCGATTTAACTGGAAAGGAAAATATCTATCTGAATGGAACAATAATGGGAATGAGCAGAAAAGAGGTAGATTCAAAATACAAGGATATAGTAGAGTTTTCAGAATTGGAAGAGTTCATCAATACGCCTGTAAAGCGATACTCTTCTGGTATGTATCTGAGATTAGGGTTTGCAGTAGCAATTCATATAGAACCGGACATATTGTTAATAGATGAAGTATTGGCAGTTGGAGATATAAGTTTTCAATTAAAATGTTTGAAGAAGATAAGAGAGTTAATAACACAGAATAAATCCATAGTTTTTGTTTCACATAATCTTTCAGCGGTACGAGAGATATGTGATAAAACAATATTCATTTTACATGGAAATATTGAATACATTGGCAGCACCGAGGAGAGTATAAATCGGTATTACTCCAATATTATAAGTCGTCAAACAGGAGAAAGTGTGGGTGAAGTTCGGTCGTGGGATATAATAGGGGCTAATGGAGAGAGGATATTTGAAATTACAGATGTGAAGTTTATGAATGCAAGCGGGGAAGAGAAAAAAGAGTTCAAAGTAGGGGAAAAATTTATTGCGAGGATATACTATTCTGCTCAAGAAAGGATAGAGAGGCCTGTTATCCATATTGCCTTTCATGGAATTGATGGAGGAGTTTATGCAGGACATACAACATCAATTGATAAATTTAATTTGGGCATTATTAGTGGTAAGAATTTTGTTGATGTAGAATTCGATGAGTTTGGGCTTCCACCTGGAGCGTATTATCTTGAGGTTGGGCTATGGAATGAACCAGAGACCCAGTCCTACGACAGGTGTTTGAAAACTTTTAGATTCAGTGTAAAGGGTGGAAAAACTGTTCATGGACTCTTTTATATGCCCCACAAGTGGAAAGTGAATTAATATGTTCATAGAACCTTTGCTCTGGATAGTCTCGCCGGAAAAAATAATGCTTTAAGGAGAAAAGAATGCAGATAGTCTTTGAAGGAACTCCATTATTTGGTCAGAAAGCAGGTATTTATAATTACTATTTTTGTCTCATTGATGCTATGTTGGAGTTTATGAACGGAAATAAAATAGTTTTATTTTATCCTCATTTTCTTGAGAAATTCTGCAGTAGACCAGAATTTAATAGAGAATGCGAATATATTTCTTATAAACTCCTCCAGGATGTTCTTCAATTTCAATGGCATCCAGGCTTACCTGTGCAGAAAAAGGCGTGGAATAAACTGATTAGAACCGTATTGAGCGTAACTACCGAGTGGAATCTTAAACGGTTAATAAAAAATGCCGATATTTTCCATTGGTCATATTTCAAATATTTCACACACTCAAGGGCAAGGAATATAGCCACTGTACATGACATCACTACGATTATCTTTCCAGAGTTTCATTCTAATGCAACTATTAAACTAACTAATAGTGCTATCTTTTGCATACGGGATAATGCTGACAGGATTATCGCTGTATCGAATACCACAAAGGACGACCTTGTGCGAACTGTCGGTGTTGAGCCAGAAAGGATAGATGTAGTATATGAGGGATGTAGCAAGAGATACAGGGTTATAGAGAATCCGCAATTTATCAAACGAGTCACTAAAAAATATGGAATTGGCACCGACCCTTATATCTTGTGTGTGGCTACATTAGAACCCAGAAAAAATCTTTTGAGATTATTAAAGGCATTTGAAGTCATTGGCAAAAAAATGGAAAAGATTAATCTTGTAATTGCAGGAGATAGAAGATGGGGAAGTGAAAAGATTCTTAGTAAAATAACCGAGTCAAATTTTGCAAACAGGATCATACTCACTGGATATGTGAACCCTAACGATCTGCCTGTCATCTACAATGCCACCGAGTTATTTGTCTATCCTTCTTTGTACGAGGGATTTGGTCTTCCTCCGCTTGAGGCGATGGCATGTGGGACACCTGTTGTTACATCGAATCTTTCTTCTCTGCCTGAAGTAGTTGGAGATGCAGCGGTTTTAGTGGATCCATACAATGTAGAGTCTATCGCCAGAGGAATCCTGAAGGTATTGAAAGATAAGGAATTGAGAGAGAATCTCATAAGAAAGGGTTTCGAGAGGGTCAAAATCTTTTCATGGGAAAAGACAGCGAGGGAAACATTATCCGTTTACAAGAAAGCGTGTGAAGATAGCCGTTGATATAAGAATCTCCACCCTATTTGCAAGAACTGGAATACCAAATTATGTGAAGAACCTGGTCGAATCGCTTTCAAAAATAGACAGAGATAATCATTATATTCTCTATGCCTTTTTCTGGAAAGGGTATAAAGACAAATTGAGGGAAACCTTTATTCCTAAACAGAAAAATTTCATTTTTAAAAGCAGAAGAATTCCTGGGACGCTTTTAAATATTTTATGGTGTAGATCAAGAATACCTCTGGAAAGATTTATTGGTGATTTTGATGTTGTGCATTGCACCGAAAATTTTATCCCCCCTGTTAAGAAAGGAAGAATCGTGACAACTGTGCACGATTTGATATCACTTGTCCATCCAGAATTCCATCTTTCTGCTACAGTAAAAGAGGAGAAAAGACGGTTAAAGGAGATGAAGGATAGAGCGGATATTATAATCGCAGTTTCTGAGAATACAAAAAAAGACCTTGTTAATCTCCTCCATATTGAGCAGGAGAGAATAAGGGTAATTTATGAAGCGCCATCAAGGATTTACAGAAAAATAAAAGATAGAAATCTTGTAGATGGAATAAAAAAAAGATACAATATAAATAAAGATTTCATATTATATGTTGGAATGCTTGAGCCGAGAAAAAACCTGGTGAGGTTAATTAAGACATATAAAGAAAGCAAAACCAGACATAAGATGGACTATCATCTGGTAATAGTAGGAGAGAAGGGATGGATGTATGACGAGATATTTAAAACAACAAAGAGTTTAAATCTCAAATCTGATGTGATTTTTACAGGTTATGTGGGTGAAGACGATCTTTCTTTATTGTATAATGGTGCCAAGTTACTCGTCTATCCTTCTTTGTATGAAGGATTTGGTCTCCCTCCACTTGAGGCGATGGCATGCGGGACACCGGTTGTTACATCGAATATTTCCTCTCTGCCTGAAGTAGTTGGTGATGCAGCAGTCCTGGTGAATCCCTATGATGTGGATTCAATAGCAGAGGGCATCCTTAAAGTTTTAGTAGATGGTAAACTGAAAGATAACCTCGTTAAAAAAGGTTTCAATCGGGTAAAGCTATTCTCATGGGAAAGGACGGCAAGTGAGACATTGAAAGTTTATGAAGATGTCCGATAACCTCTTTTCGTCATTCCGAGCGAAGCAATGACATTATTGAATAGCCTCCTATGGATAAGATTGTAATTTTTGAGGTTGGCTGGCTTGGGGATACAGTAGTTACTATTCCCGCTATGAGGACTTTGAGGAGACATTTCCCTGAAGCAAAGATATATAGAGTTGGTACACCTGACTCATCGGAAATCTTACAGAGATGCCCTTACATTGACCATTTCGTGCTTTACCAGAGGAATGGAAAACATAGAGGAATTTTAGGTGGTATTAGATTTCTGAAACTAATCCGACGAATCAGACCCACAATTTTTGTCAACTTTCATACTCCAGATTTTCAAAGGTCTTTTAAAATTTATTTTAGAGACAACCTCTTTGCTCTACTTGCAGGTGCCAGATTGCGTGTGGCATATTACAACCTCATCGACAAATTTTTTCTAACCCACCCTGTACCAAAAAATAATTGTAAGGATGTTTATATAGTTAATTTAATAAATCGGTTAATTGAAAAAATTGGCTGTCCAGTAGATTCTACATCCTTGGAGGTGTGGTTTAATAAAGAGGATGAGAAGTTCGTTTTAAATTTCTTACGACAGAACGGAATTGATGATTTTTCTCATCTGATATGTATCCATCCCGGAGCAAAAAGAGCATCAAAAAGATGGAAGGCGGCTTCTTTTGCAGAAATTGCCAATTGGGCGGTGGAGAAACTGGGTATGAAGGTTGTTATAACGGGTAGTGCAAATGAAAGGGAACTTGGGCTTCATATTGCCAAGTTGATGAGAAAAAGACCGGTAATTGCTGCAGGCAGATTATCCCTCTCACAGACGGGTGCTCTTTTGAAACTCTGCACTCTTTTCTTAACAAATGATACAGGTGTGATGCATCTTGCCTTTGCTGCAGGTACACCTACAGTCGCTCTGTTTGGACCGGGTGAGGAAAAAAGGTGGGTCCCACAGAAGAATAAAAATATCAGAGTAATTAAACATACCCTTCCTTGTAGTCCCTGTTACAAGTGGGAATGTGAAAATCGGATTTTTTGTATGGATATGATAACAGTTAAAGAAGTTAAAAATGCTATAATTAATTTGTTGAGATGAACATCCTTTATCTATCAACATACTCCTTTCAAGGACCCAATAGCAGATACAGAATATTTCAGTACCTGCCTTACTTTGGAAAAAATCGTCTTGATGTGAAAGTTAGCCCCCTTTTTGAAAATCGCTACTTTGAGATTTTAAAGATAAAAAGAAAACCTGTTAGAATCTTTTTGAAATCTTTATACTCTATTGGTAGATTGGCGAAAAGATTGAAAGATTTGGGAGATTTAAAGAAGTTTGATTTAGTGGTAGTTGAGCGCCAAGTTTTTCCATATCTTCCTCCAGTCATTGAATTCGTAATGAAGTTATTCGGGATTGACTTTGTTTTAGAATTTGATGATGCTGTATATCTTACTTTTCTCCATCGCTGGAAACTTGAAAAACTCATATCTATCAGTAAACATATTATCGTAGGGAACAAATTTTTACAAAGATACGCCTTGCAATTCAATTCAAATGTTACTATAATTCCAACCGTTATTGATACTTCTCGATATTCTAAAAAGGATTACTCAAAGGTTTCTGATACCACTGTGATTGGATGGATTGGGTTGGCTTATAATCTCCACTATCTCCAATCTCTTGCACAGGTATTTCAGAAATTGGCACAAAGATTTAATATCTGTTTGAAGATAGTCGGTAATGGCTATTTCGAAATTCCTGGGGTTAAAGTTATCTTTAAAAAGTGGAATCATCAGGATGAGGTTGAGGATATTAAATCTTTTGATATAGGGGTTATGCCTCTTGAGGAGGATGAATGGTCTATGGGGAAATGTGGGGTGAAACTAATTCAATATATGGGGTGTGGAGTAGCCGCTGTATGTTCACCTGTTGGCGTAAATCGTGATATTGTAACCGAAGGGATGAATGGCTTCTGGGCTAAAGATGAAACGGAATGGGAAGATAAACTCTCAAAATTATGCAGTGATGTTAAGTTGAGGGAAAAATTTGGTGAGAATGGAATGAAGATGGTGGAGAAATACTATTCACTAAAAGTTTGGGCACCGAAATTATGTAATCTTTACAAAAGAATTGGTAGCAATGTTTCTTTTTAATAAATTAATGCAGCGTGAAGAAGTGATAATTTTCATATTTGCATGGTTTGTCAGATTGGCGTTTTCATTCCCAGCCATACTCAATTGCGAGCGCAGTTTTACTCCTGACTCTTATGAATATGACCAGATAGCAGTAAATATTGTGGAACATCGCTCGTTTTCCTCAGAGGTATCAGAACCTTATTTGCCAAATTATAAGAGAACACCGATGTATCCCCTCTTCCTTGCAGGAATTTATTCACTGTTTGGACATAAACCTGGTATAGGACTCTTCATCCAGACTTTACTGGGAGCCTTGACATGTTTAGTTGTCTATAAAATGAGTATGTTAGTCTTCACTCGCAAAGTCTCTCTGACAGCATCCGCGCTCTGCTCACTCGACCCACTTTTAGTGATATATACCGGCATTCTTCTCACAGAAACCGAATTTGCTCTGTTTCTTATTTTAGGGATGTATTTTCTGTTCGCTTACCTGAAATCTTTTAGAACATACCAGATAATACTGGCAGCAGTCTGGTTTGGACTGTGTGCGCTTTGTAGACCAATTGCACTTTACTTTCCACTCATCATTATTGTAATCTTGTTATGGAAAAAGTCTAAAATTCTTCACGCTTTCCTCTTTCTCGGATGTTTTGCATGTACACTTTTGCCATGGATAGTCCGAAATTACTTTCATTTCAATGATTTTTTCATCTCGAAAATTACACAGGTCAATCTGTTTTACTACGAAGCCGCCCCACTCCGTGCAAGTTATGAAAATGGGATGATGATAGCCGCCCTTTTCCACAAAAAGGAGGCGCTGACGACTGGTGCAAACCTCCTCAAACAAGAAATGAGAGAGAAGGAAGGAAAACTCCAGAATGATATTCGGTTTTTAGACAGTGCAGGTAGTTATGGGTTCCATTATATAATGAGACATCCAACCAGGTATATGGGAATGCGAACTTTTGGAGTAGCAAAGATACTTTTTACAAATGGAAGCCTCGTTGAACTTGGTAGAAATCTGTGGAAAGGAGGAAAGATCACGGAGGAACCTACAAAATCTCTCAAAGAGATTATTCCAGAAATCAAAGATGCAATTTTGAGCAGAAATTTCTTAAAAGTATTTAAAACAGCCTCTTCTCTTCGTTTACTGATAGAAGTATTATCCATCTTAGTCTACCTTTTCGTCATCATCCTTATAGCCATTTCTTTTTATAAAAAGATTAAAAAGGGGGAAGAAACAACTTTTTATATTGTCTTTTTAATGGCTATTTTGTATTTTATATGTATAGTTGGAACTTATGGTGGAAGTCGATTTCGTTTACCTGTAGAACCATATATTCTGATTCTTTTTTCAGACGCATTGATAAGGCGGACTCGCAATAAAGAAGTATGATAAAATTCATTACAATATTCGGTCTCTCTCTTTTGACTGCCTTTTTCCTAACCCCAGTATTTCAAAAGTTAGCAGTTAAAAAAAAGATATACGATATACCCACCTCGCTCAAAAGACATAAGAAACCAATACCGTATTTGGGCGGATTGTCAATCTGGCTCTCTTTTACAGTGCCTGTTCTCTTATTCATAATTCTAAAAGATACTTTGACAATGGAAACAATCGGGATTATTACAGGAGGAACAATCGTTTGTGGAATTGGATTAATTGACGATTTGAAAAAACTTTCATCCTGGGTCAAACTTTTTGGCCAGTCTATCGCTGCATGTATTCTTCTTGTATGCGATGTAAAATTGAAGGTTATCTTCTTCCCATCCTACTTGAACACAATCCTCACCTTTTTCTGGATAATAGGTATTACGAATGCATTCAACATAATTGATATAATGGATGGGCTCTCTGCTGGCTGTGCATTCATTGCATCTATGACTTTCTTTTTCATCGCATTAGGAACAAACCAATTCTTAGTGATTCTAACCACTGCCGCATTGGCAGGTTCCTGCCTGGGATTTCTATATTATAATAAACATCCTGCAAAAATATTTATGGGCGATGCTGGCAGTCTATTTCTGGGATTTACTTTAGCGAGTATAAGCATATCGGCATCTTACACAGCAGTAAACAACATTGCACTCCTCTCGCCGCTATTGATATTCGGTGTGCCAATCTACGATACATTCTATGTCTCTTTGTTGAGAACACTCCATAAAAAAAGCCCGTTTAAAGGTAGTAAAGACCATTTTGCAATAAGATTGAAGGCTCTGGGACTGAAAGGTTCGCACATCGTTTTGATTGTATTTCTGATTCAGACCGCACTCTGTGAGGCATCTTATATCGCAACGAATGTAAACATTTATGGTGCGATTTTCATATATCTATTAGTAATTTTAATCTTCATAATATTTGGCAAAAGTCTGAGCAAGGTAGAAATTTGATTTTTTCCCTTGACATAAATCGGTGGTTTTATAAAATGAAAATGACAAAAAAGCAGGGTTTTTGGTCATTGGAGTGACAAAATGGTAGATTTTTCTGTCATCGCAGCTCAAAATCCGTGGTGGATTGAGAAAAAAGCGATAGTGGAAGACATTCATATACAGGGGTATGAAGAGGCGAAGGTAAAGAGGCGTCCAGAGATTCTTGGGGAATTTGATTTAGAATCTGATGGGGTCTATGTAATTCGCGGTCCCAGGCAGGTAGGCAAGACTACTTTAGTTAAACTTCTAATTAAAAAATTATTGAAGAATTTAGACTCGAGGCGTATCTTTTATTTCGCTTGTGATGCATCTGGGATAGAAAAGGGGTCTGATCTGGCTGAGGCATTAAAACTTTACATCTCCTGGGCAAGGTCTGTTTTACCAAAGGAGAGGCTCTATATTTTCATAGATGAGGCAACTTATCTGTCAAATTGGAGCCTTGGAATAAAGGCTACATTTGATTTGGGACTTTTGAAGAAAACTTCTCTTATTGCAACAGGTTCCAGTGCTATAGATTTAAAGAGAGGAACAGAAAGGATGCCTGGCAGACGAGGTAAGAAGTCTGGATTAGACAAGACGCTGATTCCTATGAACTTTAGAGAGTTCGTCAATACCCTGCACCCTGGGGTTTTTAAAAAATTCGGTTCTTTCCCTAAATGGAACCAACAAACCTTATTTGAAGCGGGTGAATCTATTGCTTTATATGGAAGGCAATTGGAAGGCCTATTCGAAAGATACCTCGTAACAGGTGGATTTCCGAACCCTGTTTCCAATGAAGTTTCAAAGGGAGAAATAGACCTTCATATATATGAAATTTATAGAGACTCCACTCTCGGAGACCTTGCAAAACAGAGAAAACAGGAAAGATTTTTAAGGCAGTTATTGCTGTGGGTTGAAAGGATGTTAACCACACCAATTGATTGGAATGATGCTACTCGTGAAACAGAAATCAAACATCATGAGACAGTCAGACAATATATAGAAGATTTAGAATTGAGTTTTATTTTCAACACAATTTACAGAGTGAAGAGCATTGGCAAATGTTTACCTTCATTCAGAGCGGGTAAAAAAGTTTATTTCAACGACCCATTCATTTTGCATACGCTCCGATGGTGGGTATATAGTTTTTCCAATCCATGGAGGGCGGCTTGCGAGTATGTGATGAATCGAGAGAATAGAGGTAAACTCGTAGAGACTATTGTAGCTTCTCATCTTAAACAGCACTTCAATGAAATCTTTCATTGGAAAGATACAGGCGAAATTGATTTTATTGTGTGTGAAGAAGGAGATGTTAAAATGATGATAGAAGTTAAATATAGAGAGAGTGTAGGTCCAGGAGATATTCGTCCACTGTTATCTCACGGAGGCGGAGTGGTGCTTACCAAAAAAGGACTCTGGTTCGATAGAAAGAGAAGAACCGTTTTCATACCTGTTTATTACTTTTTAGCGATGCTTTGATTATGTTCACAGTTATTATAGGCGCAGGTTTAGGAGGTCTTTCGACGGCTTATCATCTTGAAAAGGAAGGTTTAGATTACAAAATATACGAGAAGGATTCAAAACCCGGGGGACTGTGCAAATCTGAAAAGGTTAATGGATTCACATTCGATTACACAGGTCATCTGCTCCACTTCAAGACCAACTATGCAAAAGGACTCATTTTCAAGTTTTTGGAAGACAATGTGGAAGAACATAAGAGGAATTCATGGATATATTCAAAGGGTGTGTATACGAGGTATCCATTCCAGTTGAACCTCTATGGACTGCCGCCGAAGGTGGTAAAGGAGTGTCTTGTAGGATATATAAAGTCGAAAATTAAAAGGACGAAAGCAGAATCTTTTGAGGAGTGGATTTATAGCAATTTTGGGACAGGGATTGCTAAACATTTTATGATACCATATAATAAAAAATTATGGAGATACAATTTAAAAAAATTAACACCTGAATGGACTGGCAGATTTGTGCCTGATGTAAAATTGGAAGAGGTAATTGAAGGGGCAATTTCTGATTTCAAAAAGAATATAGGTTACAATCCAATTTTCTTCTATCCTAAAAATGGCGGGATTGAATCATTGGTTAAAGCACTTTCTTCAAGAGTAAAGAGAGTCAATGTAAATAAAAAAGTAACCACGATAGACTTGAAAAATAGGATAGTAGAGGTTTCTCCTAAAGAGAAAATACATTATGATAGACTTGTCTCAACCATCCCACTCCCTGAATTGATACAAATAATCGACCCCGTACCTGCGAAAGTCAAGAAGTGTGCAAATGACTTAAAATATACATCTGTTTTGAATATAAATTTTGGGATAAACAGAGAAAAAATTTCTGATAAACACTGGATCTATGTGCCAGAGAAGGATTTCATATTTTACAGAATAGGCTTCCCAATGAATTTTTTACAAGATTTGGTTCCAAAAGGAAAAAGTTCAATCTATACAGAAATATCGTACAAAACAGATGTCAGATGTCAGATGCCAGACACCAGTCGAGTCATAGAAGGTCTGCTAAAAATGGGGATTATCAAATCAAAGAGGGAAGTAATATTAAAAAAAACCTTTGATATAAAATACGCCTATGTAATCTATGATAAAAGTCACAAGGGAAGTGTAGAGTTGATACATAATTACTTAAATAAGAATAAAATTTATTCTGTAGGCAGATTTGGTAAATGGCAATACGCAACTATGGAAGATGCGATATTGGATGGGAAAGAAGTGGTTGACAAGATGACCGAGAATTCCTTATGACATTTTCGGTCAGTCTGTTGACAGGATATAATTCTTATGTATATTTAGAAAAAATAAGTTATTGAGATGGGAAGGAAAATTTGGTATAGTTCAGCAATTTTCTTGGCGGTATGTATTGCTGTTTTTATACTATGGCAAAAATATAAAGAAGAAAACTCATACTATCTCGTAACAAGGTGGGGAAGGAAAGGAAAGGGAGAGGGGGAATTTTACCTTCCACATAGTATCGCTTTCGATGATTCAGGATATATTTACATTTCAGACAAAAATAACCATCGTATTCAAAAATTCACATCTGATGGCAGATTCATCACAAAATGGGGAAAGAAGGGAATAAGAGAGGGTGAATTTAAATTCGAAGAAGGTATTGTAATAGATAGGCTGGGTTATGTATATGTAGTTGACCCATACAACCATCGCATTCAGAAATTTACTTCTGAAGGCAAATTTGTACTGGCATGGGACACAAAAAAGAAGAATGAATGTGGCAATGGGTTTCCTGAGGGTATAGCGATTGATGATTCGAACAATGTATATATTGCTGACGGGATGTTCCATTGTATTAAAAAGTTCACATCAACTGGTAAGTTAATCACAAGGTGGGGAAGAAAGGGTATGGGAGACGGCGAATTTAACGCCCCACGGGGTGTAAAAATTGATAATGATGGTTTCGTCTATGTAGTAGATATGCGCAATCACCGTATACAAAAATTTTCACCCGGTGGAGTTTTTATTGCAAAGTGGGGCAGAAAAGGCGACGCTGAGGGAGAATTTCATCTACCTTTTGGGTTAACCGTTGATAAAGAGAATTACATATATGTTCATGATTCCAATCATCGAATTCAAAAATTTACATCTTCGGGTGATTATATTACAGAGTTTAAAAGGGTAGATTCTGATAGGTTATGGTATATGGGGGGGATGGCAGTTGATGATAGTGGCTATCTATATGTGGTTAATGGGTATGAACATTGCGTTATGAAATTTGCGCCATCCCAAAAATAAGGACGCAGATGAACCCCGTTAGAAAATTTGTTTATAAGGTGAAAGGAAATAATTCATTTGGTTTCCCCCTTTCTAACGGGGCAGGGACACAAAGAAAAAAATATTTATTAAATCTTGGTGACTTTGTACCTTGGTGGTGAAAATTATCTACGGTTATCTGCGGAAATCTGCGTCCAATTAATATGTTCACCATTATTCATATAATTGCGAATCTCGAACTTGGCGGTGCTCAACAGATTTTACTCAATACGATAAGAAGGCTTGACAGAGAGAAATTTAAAAATCTGTTAATAACTGGAACAGAAGGACTTTTAGTGGAAGATGCAAAAGAAATTCCAAATCTAAAAATATACTCCATTCCTGAATTCATTCGTGAAGTCAATCCTGTCAAGGATTTTCTCGCCTTCTTCAAAGTCTATCGTATTTTGAAACTTACATCAGTTCATCGGCATCCAGTCATTGTTCACACTCACGGCTCAAAGGGAGGCGTTATTGGAAGAAGCGCTGCCAGACTTGCAGGTATAAAAATAATCATTCACACGATTCACGGGTTTGCTTTTCATAATTTCCAAAATAGGCTCTTGAAAACATTTTATGTGCTTGTGGAGAAATCCTGTGCAAAAATCTCAACAAAACTCATTGCCGCATCCTTTGCAACAAAAGAAAAGGGGCTGAAAGCAGGTATCGGCAAGTCTCGGCTTTATAAAGTTATATACGAAAGCACACCAATAGAGGATTTTTTAAGAATCGAAGTTGCTATTAAAAAAAAGAAGCGAGAACTTGGATTGGATACAGAAAAGAAGGTTGTAGGAACGATCTGTTGTTTCAAACCACAAAAGGCGCCGCTTGATTTCATAAAAGTTGCTAAAAGAGTTTCTGATAACTTCGATGATGTCCAATTCGTAATAGTCGGTGATGGAATGTTGAGAAATAAGATTGAGAGATTAGTTAAAGATTTAAAGATTGAAGAGAGAGTAAGACTCTTGGGTTGGAGAAGGGATGTAGTGGAGATAATACCTATCTTTGATATTTTCGTTTTGACATCACTCTGGGAAGGGCTTCCGTTAGTATTTGCCCAGGTTATGTGTCAGAAAAAGCCTATTGTGGCAACGGCGGTTGATGGAACGAAAGAGGCCGTTATAGATAGAGTGAATGGATTTCTTGCAGAACCTCACGATATTGATGGAATCACCGATAAGGTCTTATTGTTACTGAGGAATGGAAAGCTAGCAAAGAAGATGGGAGAAAATGGTAAGAAGACAGTCTGGAAATTTGACATTGATAATATGGTAAACCAGATTGAAAAACTCTACTGTGAGCAAATTAGACACTCATGGTGAGTCAGCGTTCACCCAGCACTTATGCATAGGTGCTGAGTTCATCTATATCAGCTTTCGTGGCGTTCCGTCTTTTTTAATATGAGTAAGAAAGAATTTTTATTAGTTTTTTTGATTTCATTATCCGCATTCGCTGTCAGAATGATCAATTTCAAATCCATTTTTGTCAATGGAATGGTCTTTTTTAACACTCCCGATGCTTATTATCATCTGAGGAGAATAATGCTTATTCTGCACAACTTTCCCAAAATTCCGCATTTTGATTCATATATGGCATATCCTGACGGCGCTTATTGTATCTGGTCACCCTTCTTCGATTTTATTGTAGCCTTTTTTGCGAAAATTGCAACTTTAGGTTATTCATCTAAACAGTTAGTAGAAACCGTCAGTGCATTGTTCCCACCTGTAATTGGTGCATTGACTATATTTCCATTCTATTTGGTCGGCCGAGAGATATTTAATAAAAAAGTTGCATTCCTCTCTTCCGCTCTGCTTGTTTTTCTGCCGGGTAATATCTGGTATAACCTCGCAGGAAATCTTGACCACGATGCAAGTAATAACTTTTATATCCTCTTCGCTGTTCTATTTTTATTATATTCTTTAAAAAAGGAAAATAGAAGAAATCTATTCATATTATTATCAGGCATCTTTCTGGGGTTATCTCTTTTAAACTGGCAGGGGAATCTATTCTTTGTAGCTATTATAACACTCTTTGGTGTTTTAGCAGCAATTAGAGAGTTAACTGCGGATAAGAAAAATAGTATTATCTTTGTTTTTGTCGGCATCTTACTGATTTCAATGTTTACTATCTTACCATTTTCAATCTACCCGTTGAATAATGAGAATACAAAATTCACTTATCTATCTTTGAGTTGGTTTCACCTTCTTTTTCTTCTACTTTGCACACTCCCATTTATTTATATCTATTTGTTCAAAAAACTTCGCATTGGGAATTTGGGACGAAGTTCGGTCTATCGATATCTTCTGTTCTTTCTAATTTTGGGGGGAACTTTTTTAATTATTTGGTTCATACCACGCGAATTCATCCAAAATATTATAAAGGGATTTGGTTTTATAAGAAGAAAAGATGTTTGGTTAAGTTATATCACTGAATTCCAGCCTCTTTTCTTCTGGATGGGGGGATTCACCAGGATATTTCCCGAAGTTACTCTTTCTATGTTTGTATATACCTGGCCTCTGGTCTTAATTGTAATGTCTTTAGAAATGAGAAAAACCCCCAAAAAAGTCAAGCCGTATCTATTTTTTATAATCTGGACATCTGTAAATGGTGTATTAGCATTCAGTGAGAGAAGATTTACAGTATTTTTTTCCATTAACATAACACTTCTATCAGGATATTTCTTTTATGTTGTATGGAAAGCGCTGGAATCTCGGAGAAAAAGGAAGTTATTCCATTTGATTATTCTTGTCACTCTTGGTTTTTTTATATTTAAACCTATTATCTCTCCATTCACTGATGGCGCTTTCCATGGTGGTATAATAGCAGAGCAAGTTTTCAATTCTTCACTCTGGCTTAGACAAAATACTCCATCTACAACTTATTATCTGCAACCTTCGAAAAAGCCCGAATATGGAATCCTTGTCCACTGGAGTGACGGACACTATATCAAATATTTGGGAGAAAGACCCGTTACAATCGACAATTTCGGCAATATGAACCCCGGTTTCAATGAATCCTCTGCTTTCTTTCTTGCCGAAGATGAAGAACAGGTTTCATCTTATATCACCTCCAAAAGAATAAGATATTTATTCTTAAGACCTTCCATTGCAGATCTCTCTATGTACTGTGATATTGAGAAAATTAATCGAAGAGAATATTACGCACCCATTGAAGGAGGTATAGCTTTTACAAAAAAGTATTTCTCTCTCATAGAAATGAGACTGTATTTTGGAGATGGTTCATTTTGGTTGATAAACAACTTCGAACTGCCTGCTATTCAACATTTCCGACTTGTTTTTGAATCCAATAAGACCACCCAGTTTATTGATGAAAGCAAGGCACCCGTGAAGATATTTGAGTATGTTAAAGGCGTCAAAGTTGTTGGCAATGCTCCGCCTTTTTGCGAAATCACAGCTTCAATAGAATTGAAGACAAACACCAGCAGGGAGTTCAAGTATATTTCAAAGATAATGGCGGATGAAGAAGGCAAGTTTTGTTTGACATTACCATACTCGACTGTAAATTATCCTCCAGATATAACACCACAAAGTAGATGGGTTATAGAATCAGGTAAAAAGAGAATATTATTGGACATAGATGAGAAACAGGTTCAAAACTGTAGTGAAATCTACGTTCAATTTTTGCAATAGTTTTCGCATTTTGCAATGGTTTTGCACGTTTATTATATAACATTCTCCATATTCTTTGAAAATACACAAAAATACTGTGTAAGATAAAGAGAAAAACGGATCCCATTTCCCCTCATGCACATCTTTTCTGGCATAATTCTTGCCTGTATAATAACAGGAGGGTAGTATGCGTGGATTTACTCTAATAGAATTGATGATAACCGTCGTAATAATTGGAATTTTAGCGGCTATTGCTATACCAAATTACTTATCAATAAGGATGAATGCCCTTGAGGCTTCTGTAAAGGCTAATATGCATACCATCAATCTTGCTATTGAACAATTCGCAATTCTGGCTGATGGATTTTACCCGGGTGATATAGATACCAAAGTAGATGATATTCTTTGGAATGGGGATATGCACTCTTTGGCAGCGGGCAGACGTATGCCTCCTTTTCCCGAAAATGCGCTCGTTTGTCCTCACTTCGGCTTTAAAAATCCGATTGAAACGGATAACAATGTTATTGATAATGATGGCGATGGTCCACCACCACCTGGAACGGTAAGAGGCTGCTGTTATTATACAGGCTACAAGATTGATAAGGTTACTCCTTCAGGTAATGGTGAAAAGGCTTTTGGTTATAAAATTTCCGCTTACGGTCATACTAAGCCGTTAAAGTACATCATAACATCAGGACAATAAGAAAAAATTATGGGACGCAGATGAACGCAGATTCTCATGATTTTAAATATAAAGATATAACCGAAAAAATCATCGAGGCTTTTTACCAAGTATATAATACACTCGGCTATGGATTCTTGGAAAAAGTGTACGAGAATGCAATGTTAATAGAACTGAAAAAATTAGGTCTTACTGCTACTCCACAGTCTCCGATCAAAGTGTATTATGAAGAGCAAATAATCGGGGAGTATTTTGCAGATATATTAGTAGATGGAAAAGTAATAGTCGAGATTAAATCAGCAAAAAGTCTGACGGAAGAGCATGAAGCACAATTATTAAATTACTTGAAAGCAACTGATATAGAAGTCGGTTTATTACTGAACTTTGGTCCTAAACCAGAAATTAAGCGCAAGGCATTTGATAATTTGAGGAAGTAATAATAAATCTGCGGTTATCTGCGTAAATCTGCGTCCAGTTTCTGCAATAGTTTTCGCATTTTGCAATAGTTTTACAAGTTTATTATATAGCATTTTCCATGTTCTTTGAAAATAAATAAAAATACCTGTGTAAAATAAAGGGAAATATGGATTCCATTTCTCCTCGTGTACACCTTTTCTGGCATAGTTCTTGCGCATATAATAATTGCTTAGTAATTATAGTTGTTCTTTGGAAAAAGGATTAGCTATTTTAAAAAATCAGCGATCCAGGATCAAGGAGCCAGGATCTAGCAAAAAGGAGGTGAACAAAATGAAAGCAAGAGGATTTACTTTGATTGAATTGATGATTGTGGTAGTGATTATCGGAATTCTAGCTGCGATTGCTATACCGAATTTTATCTCTATGCAAGAGAGGGCAAAAGAGGCCGCGGTCAAATCGAATATGCACACTGTCCAATTAACCACAGAGGACTGGGCTGTTCAAGCAGATGGAGCCTATCCGCCGGATGTTAACACAGGTATCCCCGGAAAGGATCTAGGAGATATGATGCCATCTAATTTCAAGAATCCTATCACTGGTAATACTCTAACTAATGTCACTGCTGCTGGAACAGACTGTGCTCTTTATTCGCTATCGAGAAATAGTGCTGCACCCTCAGCCGTAACTAAAGGGGCGGTATGCTATCTAGGATATGGAGCCTTCGGTGCCAACACTACTCTCGCTAGCTCATACACTATTACAGGAGGCAGCGCGAATGGGACCCCGCTTATGTGGCTTTCTGCTGGACAGTGATTGAATAACTTCTATAGGGACAAACCTTCGGGTTTGTCCCTATTTTTATTTGAAAAGGACTTTCTTGTAATGATTTCTTGACATATTTTGTGCCATACATATAAGACTGATGTATACATAAAAATTATTTTTCTAATACTTCTATTAGTATAAAATGATTAAATCTACTTAATGTATATAGTCAGAATTTCAATAGCATGAATTTTTCAAAGAAGATAACGCCATTATGTTTTTTGATTCTTATCTTTTTCATTTACTATTTTTTTGCCTGCCGCTCTCTCTATTTTGAAGATTCTTCCGAGTTTGTTACTGTCTCTTTCGCTCTCGGTATAGCCCATCCACCCGGATATCCCTTATATGTGCTCCTTGGAAGAATTTTTTCGCTTCTGCCAATTGAGAATATCCCTTTTAAAATAAACATTTTATCGGGATTCTTTGGCACCCTCACAATTTTCTTCTTGTATTTAATCATCAAATCTATCTCGAACTCTGAAATACTCGCTGTCTCTTCAAGTCTCTTGTTTGCATTTACACCAACTTTTTGGTCATCCAGCGAATTTGCAGAAGTGTATTCACTTAATACACTCTTTGTAGCGATTTTAATTTATCTCGTGGTTAAAACAAAAAACCCTCTATTATTCTCTTATCTGTTTGGATTGGGACTTTGTAATCATCACTCCCTTTTTTTAATTCTACCTGCGATATTTTTTATTAAAAATTGGAATAAGAAGAAGATAATTTCATCACTCCTTCTTTTTCTTTTCGGTCTAACTTTGTATCTCTATATTCCAATAAGAGCCGGTTGTTCTCCTCAATTGGACTGGTATGGCCCCACAAATGTTGGGGACACTATAAAACATATCACCCGAGAGTACTATTGGGCTCCAGGATCAAGAGCAAGGACATTTTTTATATTCTCCCAGCAACTGAGATACTTTTTTACAACTCTTCTTCACGAATTCTGGCTCTTCAGTATCGTTGGATTTCTCGGAATCTTTCTCTGTTTTAAAAAAGAAAGATATAAAATGCTCCTCTTACTTCTGTTTATCTCCTTTACATTAGGAGTGATAGTATATACCAATTTTCCCCTCACAAAAATAGAGTGGGATCTTTCAAAAGTATTTTTCATACCCGCTTTTTTTATATTCACCGTCTTCTGCGGAGTAGGACTCGATTTTTGTGGTAAGAAACTGAAACCATTTTTTATATACCCTGTTATTTTAGGTTTGGTTTTCTATATATTTTCAAAAAATCTTTCAAGTTGTTCAAAAAGAAATTATTTTTATGTGGAGGACTGGATTAAAAATGTCTACAAAACTCTGCCTGAAAATTCAGCGTTTTTTGTGGATGGTGATACAGAGACTTTCTCATTAGCATATTCTCAGTTTGTGGATAAGAAAAGACAGGACATCGAAATATACGATTACTATGGCAATATATTTCCCAATATTTACGGAAAGAATTTTCCAGAAGTAGATGAAGAACATCAGAAAAAGATCCGCGGTAAGATAATAGAATCCTGTTTGGCAAAAGGGAAACTGGTATATCTCAATAACATCAGTGATATAACACTTTCAGAAAATTATAGAATAGAACAGGAAGGTATACTCCATAGGGTGATACCCAAAGATGTTCACATAGAAAAAAGGAAGTTTGACTATACTCTCCATGGTTCGTTTGAAGTTTGGACTAATGAAGACTATTTGACTCGCTTTTTTATCGCTCAAACACTTTTTTTTGTGTCAACATATGAAGAAAATGATAAACTTCTCAATATAGTTAAGAAATTAGCATTGGATATACCCGAGTTCAGATTGGGAATAGCCAGATTTTATATATCTCAAGGGCTGAAGGAAGAAGCAATGAGAGAGCTTTATGAGATTCTTATGTTAGACCCTTTTTATAAAGATACCTATATAGATCTCATCGAACTTTTGGGGAAAGAAAGGGTTGAAGAGGCTCATAAAATAAGGAAAAAGATGCAGAAATACTGTCCGGAATAGAATTTCATAGTTATGAAAAGAAAAACATTTATTATTGTAATATTACTTCCCGGTCTACTTCTTATCCAATCTTTTATGAGTATAATTCAGAAATCACCTACAATCGATGAGACGGCACACCTTCCAGTAGGCCTATCATTTTTTGAAAAAGGCGATTTCAGATTGGATATTTTGCATCCACCATTGGCGAGGATGATAGATGCTTTTCCTCTTTTATTTATGGATGTGCATACCTACTATGGACTGGGTTGGGAAAAGACTGATTTTGGGTGGTTCGGCTTCCTCTCCCCTATCATTATCTTAAAGGGTTGGATGAACAGAATCGTGAGGCAGAAGGCAAGTTCTACACTTTTCTGTTTGGAAAGCTCTCTTATGGCGGATGTTGGTATTATTATATCCTTGCATTTTTAATCAAAGTCCCGCTTCCAATGATTGTGTTTCTTTTAATTGCAACTATAAGTTTTAAAAGAAAGAAGGTCTTTGATGACATTTTTCTCATCATCCCTCCACTTGCACTACTCTGTTTAACATCTTCTATAACAGGTAAGAACATTGGATTGAGATATATTCTCTAATCTGGACTGGGGCCAGGATCTCATTGAACTGAAAAGATATTTAGAAAAAAACGAAATTTCTAAAATTTATCTGGCTTATTTTGGGTGGGTAGACCCAAAGATATATGGTATAGAGTATGAACCACTGCCAGGGTATCCTGTAAATGGGACAGTAGTAATAAGTGTGAGTTATTTACAGGGGAGACCGTACGGTATGTTATTTAAAGATGGCGTCTATACGCTTCCGCCAAATTTTTATGAATGGGTGAGAGAGTACGAACCTGTTGAGAAAATCGGATATTCGATTTTCATCTACGATATACCACACCAAAATGCTATTCATTCAAAAACATTTTAATAGGACGCAGATTCACGCTGATAACCGCAGATTAAGTGGGGGACCCGTCCATACGGATCCTGCGGATACGGGTTCTTTACAAGTTTCTCTGTGTTTATCCGTCTCAGCATCCACGATGCTCCGTGTTATTTATTGTTGACATCATTCCTTATTTTTAGAGTTAATAAAGATAGATGTTTAAAATGCTACCCCTGTTTTCTGCGTGGAAGGAAATTCTCTTTTTAGCCTTTATCCTTGTAGATGCATTTTTTGTGGGAAGACAATTTTTGAAATGGTTGAAGATAAATTTTTCATCACAACTGGAAGGGTTTGTATTCTCTACAGCCATTGGATTGGGAGTTATTGCCTATTCCATTTTATTCTTAGGAGCTTGCGGAGTTTTATACAGAAGTGTTGTATGGGTTCTTTTGGTTGTCTTTTTCTTGCTATTTGTAGTAAATCCCGTTAGAAAGTTTGGAAGGGGCTTTCTTTCTAACAGACAGGAACGATTTCTGTGTAGGAACCCGTATGGGTTTCCTACTTATATCAGTGTCGCAATAATAGTCGTAGCATTGTTTTTAACTGTTGTGAGTGCTGTTGTTCCTCCAGTATATTATGATATTCTTCTGTATCACTATGGGGCGCCAAATATATACATCCAGAATCATAAGATTGTTTATATTCCAGAAATCGTTCACTCAAATTTTCCTTTTACTGTGGAGATGCTCTATACCCTTGGACTTCTCATTGGCAGAGAGACACTCGCCAATTTGATAAATATGACATTTGGCATTCTCTCTGCTATGAGCGTCTGGTGCCTGACAAGAAAGTATTTTAGTAAAAAAGTCGCTCTGCTTGCAACAGCAGTCTTCTCCTCTTCAGCATCGGTGATAGAACTTTCGGTTCTTCCAACGGTTGATATTGCACTTACTTTCTTCAACACGCTTCTGTTATTATCACTTTTGAACTGGTTGCATAATAGAGAACAAAGATGGCTATACATAATGGGGGTTTTCGCTGGGATTTGTATGGGTATTAAATATACGGCGATGCTTCTATGCTTTGGACTTGGGTTTATAATAATAGCAACCCGAATGCTGATTGATAGAGAAGGGAAACTATTCAAAAAAGTCTTTATATACTCTCTTGTGGCCTTTGCAATCTTCTCTCCATGGCTGATTAAAAATCTTTACTACACAGGAAATCCTGTTCATCCAGGATTTTATAATCTATTCGATGGGAAAGATTGGAGTCTGGAGCAGGAGAGGAAACTTGCTGAAATAGCACGCCATGTGCCCTTTAACTTTAAACAATTTCTATTATTACCCTATAATCTGCTCTTCAATTATCAAAAAGAACAGGTGGCGGGTTTTTTGGGTCTGGTATTTTCCATATTCGTTCCCACAAGTCTCGTCTTGCCCAAAAAAGATAGAATTATAAAATTTTTAATCCTTTATAGTTTAATTTATTTTATATTCTGGGCACTATCTTTCTGGATGATAAGATTCTTAGTTCCTGTTCTTGGAGTCTTGAGTGTGATTGTAGCATATACGATTGATAGACTCCAAAATTTTAAAAGACCGATAAAGATTTTAGCAAATATCTGTTTTATCGGATGCATAATTGCAAATTTTTTTTGGTTCACATATTTCAATAAGGTGACCCATACGATTTTTTTGCGTGGAGTTTCTGCTATTGAAGAAGAGGAGTTCTTCGAAACACTCTTTCCCCCTTATTTTGCTATGGAATATGCAAATGAGCATCTTCCTCCTCAATCGTTCATTCTCTTCTTCGGGGAGACACGCCATTCATATTGCAGGGTCAAGTATATATGCAACACCGCTTATAATAAAAACCCACTCGCAGGAATTGTCAAGGCAAGCGAAGATGGGGAGGAGATTCTGAAGGGATTGCACAGATTGGGAATAACCCATATACTCTTTTCTCCATCTGAAGCCAGCAGATTGGAGAAGGGTTGGTCTTATCTGGACTGGGAGGCAGAGGATTACAACAAATTCAATCGATTTTTATCAGAATCGGTAGAAATTATGTATCATAGATACGGTATCTTTCTTCTTAAAATTAAAAAAGTAATGGGGTCAAGTCTTTAATTTTAAATTTTCTTTTGAATTTTTTCTAAAAAGTATCGTATAATTTAATATACTGAAAGTGGAAGAACAGGTTAAAAGGGTGCTTGAAAATTTAAAATTAAAGACCTGACCCCAAGAGATCTACTTTGGATTTTGGATTTGGTTATATTGGGATTTCCCCAAGTTAACGCATAATTTGGAATTAGTGGACTATTCCGAGCCAGTCTTTGAATAGGAAGAGGAACCGCCCGATTGCGAGCGAGATTCTTGCCATCACCGTATAACCGAATGAAGCACCGAACCCAACCATCACGAATACTATTCCAACCTTCGATGCCGCACCCAGAGTTCCCTTATGTTCCTTTGAGAAGAAGAAGTATATGACGGTGCATACTACTCCGATTAAAATTATGACAGCCCAGATTCCACCCAATGTGGTTGCGAACGATCCTTTAGTGAGGATGGTTCCTTGAAGTTGACGAAATATGGATGCTTCCAACACCGTGGGGATATAGAGTCCTATGTAATAGCCGAGATAGAATGCGATTGGGATACGAACCAACCACGATATTTTTGGTATGAATCGGGTAATGTATAGAAGACCGATAAAGGCGGGGATGAGTAATAGGAAATTTACCTCGTTGACAGGATTGAATAGACCCGGGCTTAAACCTTCCTTTGTTACTTGAATAGTTGCTGTTTTGAGAGGGTTCGCTAATACAGGGAGAAAGACATTGTGATACATAAAGGCAATGAAATAGCCATTAGAAACACCAACAAAGAGATATTCTGCAGTACGGTAGAAGGGATTTTCTTTGTAAAGGAATGACAGGATAGCAAGGGTTAAAATAGCGCCGATCCACACCCAAGGATCTGGACTCAAATTCATCTCTTCCTCCTCCTTACTGCAAAATAGCCGATATTACCTAAAATCACGAAGACCATGATCGCAATATGGGCTATAGATTGTGAACTCATCCCCTCAGCAGCCTTCCTTCTTCCGCCTACATCCCATTTCTTCGATACGAGTTCCTCATATTCTGCTGCCCCTTTCATCCCGCACAACATCCCCGAGAATTGACCTGTCTGCAAATAAGGGAAGAAATCTGCGACAAAGACAGCGGTTATACCACAGGCAACTTTTATACCAAATCTAGGTTGGGCATAAGCGACATACCATAGTGGACACATGCCACCTGATATGGAGACCAGAAGTCCCATATCGCTATATGTATTTATATCTTCCATCATCTGTAAAGTATCTGTGATGATCCGAAGCAACTTGTTACGAATCACATCGTCTACCTGTTGCACGATAGGGTGAGGACAGAAAAATGGGATTATACCAAGAAGTCCTGTAACAAGCACTATTCCTAATGGAAATCTGCG
>Ga0114921_10000186_pt1 | contig 25582 bp, 28 predicted proteins | sample BentaG_FD_87016 | JGI IMG/M metagenome (GOLD analysis project Ga0114921, IMG submission 87016) | Deep subsurface microbial communities from South Atlantic Ocean to uncover new lineages of life (NeLLi) - Benguela_00093 metaG | ecosystem: Environmental > Aquatic > Marine > Oceanic > Sediment ... | reverse complement strand
GAAGCCTGAGCTCTCGATCTGGTCCCTGCTCTTCGTGGCACTCGGCGAGGGGCTGGCCATCTACGGGCTCATCGTGGCCCTGTTAATCGTCATGGCATAAAAAGGGCGTATCAAAGCTCAAGCGGCGTAGGCGGGAAGGACGGTATACCTTAGAATCCTCCTGGATTCAAGTTCATGCTCCTTCCCCCAAGCAATGCCCACCAGGTCGCCCCTCTCGACATCACATGAAACGAGGTATGACATGATGCAAGGGAACCCAAAATCGTCTCTCCATCTCCCCTCTCTAGCCGTCTCATATGCGTGTCTACGCATGTTTGTTCTGACCAATGCCACATCATCGTCGATGATGGGTTCAATGATCTCAGCGTAGGGAACCCCCAAACCCTTCACGACGTCGCCGATGTCTCTACCCTCGATCAATTCCTTAATGATCTTCAAAGAGGCCCCGTATGTGAGGGGGAAGATGCTCTCAAGATGGGGTGGAGGGGGTTGTTCCTTTGTTATCCGTCTCCAATTAATCGCCGAAAGAAGGTTTTCGACATCCGTCTCGACCTCAACTATCTGCCTCACCATCCTCCTGTCCTCTGACGATATCTTCGAGAGGGATTCCTGGACCGACTCTACATATATCTGGTTAATCCTGGCCTCGATGGGCCAGATCGCATCATACTTTTCGCTTAACGCTAAGCTTTCTTTGATGGGAGCGTAGACCGTCCTTCCTAGAAGGTTGACAGAGTCCGCCACCGTCTCAGCTCCCAAGAGATCATCAAAATCCACGGATAGATAGGTGCTGACCGGTATTAGGTGCCTTTTAATCCGCTCCATCGGTGCCTCTGAAAACTTCCCCCTCAGAATCCGCTTCAGGTTCTGGACTTCGAGCCTCATTTGATAATATGCTCGGAGGAACTCGGCCATGCCGGTGGGAGCCACCCCGACGACACGGGCCAATCCTTCGATGAGCTTCTGATAGAACGCCCTCTCAAGGGCTACTGAGCTGACTCTCTCCCCCGCCTCTCCTATAATCTCTTGATACCGTGTCTGGGATAAGAGCCCCAAAAACTCCTTCATATCCCTCGATTCGGCAAGGGACCTCATGGTCTCAGGATCGATCAGCTCCGCCCTCATGGCGTGGCATCTTACAACCACGTAGGCTAGACCGGGGCTCACTCTCTCCGCCGTGCCAGGGCACCCCCAATCAGCTTTATCCGCACAAGTTCCTCGAGTGCCTCCTCGTCCAGCTTATCCTCTATGAACTTCATCGTCCGCTTATAGTCGGGGATCACGATGTTCTCCAGGGCGTTCACCTTTCGATTCGTCTTCCCGAGCTCGTCTGCGATCCGCTCCACCCTGGCCTCGAACTCCGCGATCTGGATGAGCTCATCAATGATCTCTAAAGCGAGTTCAGCAGCTCCCGAGAGCGCTATGTCCAGCCTACCCTCGACCCTCGGCTTAGACTGGACCCTGATACGGGGGTAGAGGACCCCCATGACACTCACGGGCAGAACGTCTAGGACGATCTCCTTCTTGATCGAGGTGGCCTGGGACCCCACCTCGCTGGGCCCGATCGAGAGGTAGGCCGAGACGACGGGATCGTAGATCCTCTTCAGCTGGTCTTCCAGTTTACTCCTCCGACCCCGCAGGACCTCGATGGAGGCGCTGAGCTCCTTCGCCAGGTGGTCTCTCTTCAGCTTGAGGAACTCGCACCCTCGCTCGATGAACGATATCCTTCTCTTCAGCTCGATGAGGAACCCCTTCGTGGGGCGGACGCCGCTTAGGGAAGCCAACCTAGTCCACGCTTCTGTGCTTCGGATGGAACTCCTTGATGTAGTCCTCCCCGATCCTGATGAGGTCCTCCTCTGGCAGGATGGAGAGCAGATCCCAAGCGATGGCCAGGCTCCTCTCGATCGACCTGTCCTCGTAGAGCCCCTGGTTCACGAACTCCTTCTCGAACCTGTCTGCGAACTTGAGCCAGGTCCTCTCCCGCTCGCTGAGGCCCACCTGGCCGACGATCCTGACGAGGCCCCGGGCCCTCGTCCCCTCGGCGTACGCCATATAAAGCTGGTTGGACACGTCGCCGTGATCCTTCCTAGTACTCCCCTCTCCGATCCCATCCTTCATCAGCCTGGAAAGGCTGGGAAGGACGTTTATGGGCGGGTGGATGCCCCGGAGGAAGAGGTCCCGCTGGAGGATGAGCTGCCCCTCGGTGATGTATCCCGTCAGATCGGGCACGGGATGCGTGATGTCCCCACCGGGCATCGTGAGTATCGGCATCAGGGTCACGGACCCCTTCTCGCCGGTGATCCTGCCGGCCCTCTCGTAGATGGTGGCCAGGTCGCTGTAAAGGTAGCCCGGGTACCCCTTCCTAGTCGGTATCTCCTCCCGGGCGATGGAGATGGAGCGGAGGGCCTCGGCGTAGTTCGTCATATCCGTGAGGATTACGAGGATATGCATATCCAGATCGAAGGCGAGGTACTCGGCGATCGTCTGAGCTATTCGGGGCGTGACGAGCCTCTCGATTGGAGGGTCATCCGCAAGGTTGAGGATCATGACCGCCTTGCTCAGGGCCCCTGTCTTCTCGAACTCCGCCCGGAAGAACTCAGCCTCCTCGTGCTTGATGCCCATGGCGGCGAAGACGATGGCAAACTCCTCCTCCTTCCCGGGGATGGTCGCCTGCCTGGCGATCTGGGCTGTAAGGGCGTTGTGGGGCAGGCCGGATTCGGAGAAGATGGGAAGCTTCTGCCCCCTGACCAATGAGTTCATTCCGTCGATGGCCGAGACGCCCGTCTGGATGAACTCTATGGGGACAGCGCGGGCCGCAGGGTTGATGACGCCCCCGTGAATATCCCGGAGGTCCGTGCTCAGAGGCCGGCCTATGCCGTCGAGGGGCGTAAAACTACCGCTGAAGACCCGGCCTATGAGCTCATCGGAGACAGGGATCTTCTGGGTCTCCCCCGTGAAGCGTATGCCGATATCCAGGTCCATCCCCTCGGTCTCGCCGAAGGCCTGGACAAGGGCCCAGTCCTTCGAGACATCGAGGACGGATCCCATGACCTCGTCGCCGCTGGGTTTGATGACCCTGACGACCTCGTCGTAGGCGACGCCTCTGACATCCTCCACGAAGAGGATCGGCCCCCGGATCTCCCGGGTCGTCTTGTAGATGAGGCCGGACTCCCCCACGCTCACCCTACTTCACCTCGTACTCCTCGGCGACGGCGTCGATCTGCCGTCTCATCTCGGCCCTCGCCACCTCGATCGGTTCGACCCCCTTCCTCTCCTTCAGCCTCATGAGTTCGGTGATGGTGCCCAGCCCTCTGACCGTGTCGATGGGGACTCCTTGCCTTATTAACGGTTCGACGGAGTCGTAGAAGTCGATGAGGACCCTGAGCATCCTCGCCTGCTTCTCGGCATCGCAGTAGGTGTCGACCTCGTGGAAGGCGTTCTGGACAAGGAACCCCTCCCGGAGCATCTCCGCGATCAGGAGGATGAGCCTCTGCTCGTCCGGCAGCGCCTTCTCGCCTATGATCCTCGCCGTCTCCTCGATCTCCGAAGCCTCCTCCAAAAGCCCCAGAGCCCTTGTGCGGAGCTGCTCCCACCCGGGGTCGTGCTTCGACCACCATCTCGATGCCACTTCGAGGTATCTCGTGAAGCTCCGCAGCCAGTGGATCGCGGGGAAGTGGCGTCTGAAGGCGAGCTCGGTGTCGAGGGCCCAGAAGGTCCCGATGAATCTGAGCGTGTGGGTCGTTACCGGCTCGCTGAAGTCGCCTCCAGGCGGAGAGACGGCGCCTAGTAAGGTAACGGAGCCTATACGCTCCCCTGTGCCTAGTGTGTAGGTCCTCCCAGCCCGCTCGTAGATCTGCGCAATCCTATCTGCTAGGTATGCTGGGAAGCCAGCCTCGGCGGGTATCTCCTCGAGCCTGCCTGAGATGTCCCTCAACGCCTCAGCCCATCGAGATGTCGAGTCGGCCATGATGGCCACGTCGTAGCCCTGATCCCTGAAGTACTCCCCGATGGTGACGCCGAGGTATATGCTGGCCTCCCTGGCGGAGACCGGCATGTTGCTCACGTTGGCGATGATGATCGTCCTCTCGATCAGGCGCCTACCCGTTCTCGGGTCTGTTATCTCGGGGAAGTGGGTGACGACGTCGGCCATCTCGTTCCCCCTTTCACCGCAGCCAACGTATATGATTATGTCGGCGTCGGCCCACTTCGCGATCTGCTGAAGCATGACCGTCTTCCCTGTCCCGAATCCCCCAGGTATGCTGGCCGCGCCCCCCTTTGCCACGGGGAAGAAGGTGTCGATGACACGTTGCCCTGTTATAAGAGGCATCGTCAGGGGTATGCGTTCTTTGAACGGCCTCGGAACCCTGATCGGCCACCTCTGCATCATCTTAACCTCCTGTGTGACCCCCCCGGCCTCGATGGAGGTGACGGGTTCATCGACGGTGAAGTCGCCTTCAGAGATCTCTGTTACGACCCCCTTCATGCCCAAGGGGGTGAGGACCCTATGCTGGATTGCGGGGGTCTCCTGGACCACGCCGATGATGTCGCCCTCCACCACCTTGTCCCCCTTCTTCACCCTGGGGACGAAGGGCCATCTCTTCTCCCTGTCAAGGGGAGGGATGCTGATGCCCCGGGTGATGAAGGAGCCAGCTAGTTTCCAGAGTTCGATCTCGGACCTCTCGACCCCATCGAAGATCGTCCCCATCAATCCTGGCCCAAGCTCTGCGACCAGCGGCATTCCCGTGTCGACCACCGGCTCCCCTGGCCTCAGCCCGCTTGTGATCTCGTAGCATTGGATAGCGGCGATATCCTCTGTTAGACGGACGATCTCGCCCATGAGCTTAAGGTCGCCGACTTGGACGAGGTCTCCGATCTTCGGCCTCTCCTGGAACCGTGCGAGAACCAACGAGCCGTTGATCCTTTCAATAGTGCCTACGATCGACATATCTCATCACCTCACACCCAGAACCTCGGAGATCTCGGCCTCGATCCTCCTCCTCACCCCGAGGAGCCTCCCCTCAAGCGTGTTGTAGAAGATCTTCGTCCCCTCCTTGTTACGGACGACGACCCCCCCAAAGCATTCTATCGGTTCTTCAAAGACGATATCGATATCTTCTCCAAGGGTCTTTTTTAGCAACTTCTTGACCTCATTCGATCTCCTCTTAAGGCGCCTGGTATCCCGTTTGTTCGCGGATATGAGAAACTCTCTTCCACCTATCGAGGAGCAGGCCTCAACAATGAGCTTCTTAAGGATGTCCCAATAGTCCTTGCTTTTATCCTCCCCGGCGCCTATTTCGATGAGCTTCTTCTCCGCCTCGTCGAAGCCTCGGGAGATAACTTCTTCCCTTACTTCCAAGAGCATCTTCCTCCCCTCGACGTTGGCCCCGCCGAGAACTCGGTCTCCGATCGCCTTCAGCTCTGAGCCTATTAGCCCTAGAATCAGGCTGTCTGCCTCCTCCCTAACCTTTCCTGCCTCTTCATCAGCGGCCTTAAGAATATTCTCGGCCTCCGCCTCTGCGCTCGCGAGCAGTGCGTTCCGCCGCTCCATGATCCTCTCTATGAGCTTAGCCTCGACCTCTATGGTGCTTTGCTTCATGCCATCAACACCTCATTGACGATCAGCTCCACTGCCCGCTCTAGCCGTTTCTTTGCCGCCTGCTTCGAGGCCTCACTACGCTTTTGAAATTCTTTGAGGATCTCCTCAGCCTCTTTAGTCGCCTTCTCCTCCTCCTCCCTTAGATATTCATCAATGCCCTGGCCGAGCCGGGCTAGACTGGTCTTTCTCTCTGCTTCAACCTTGGCCTCGGATACCATCCTCTCGGCCTGCTCACGAGCCCTAGCGACGATTTCCTTCGCCTCCTTCTCAGCATTCTTAAGAAGCTCTTGGAGCTTCTCGCTTATCGAGATTACCCTTTCGATCTCCATAGTATCACAACTCTAACTCTGCGCCTATCGCGAGGGATATGATCCTCTTCAGCTCCTCAAGCCTCATCCCACTCATTCCAGTGAGATCTGGTACGAGGGCGAAGACCGGTGTAACATCCCCCCTCAACATGATGAGACTACGGATCTCGAAGGTGTCGTCGGCGAACCTTTCAGGTACGATTATCAATTTGAAATTCGATCCCTCGACGAGGCTGTTGAGTATTCCCGCAACCTCCTCTCCGCTCTTGGCCTCGAAGCCGACCGCTCCCGCGAGTTCAAAGCATGTTACAAATGAGGGAGGGCCGACGACAGCCACGCTCATTTCTTATGTGGTGAGGCCTTCAGAATTAATAAGAGTTATGTTGTGAGATAAATGATTTATTTTTGAATCAAGTGCGTAAGAATAGATGTTTTAGACGTCGTTTACATTCTTGAAGATTATATTAAACGATTTTATAAACGCTTTTAGGCTTTTCTCCCTAATTATATGTTATAATCTTTTCCTCAGTAGGGTGCTGAAAGACGTGAGCGATGCGATGGAGACGGCTCGGATGATGTCCTTCTCCGATACTATGCCGACCATCGTTCCATCATCCATCACGACGAGCCGGCTTATATCGTGCTCCCTCATCTTCCTCATGGCCTCTAGGATGCCCTTCTCCCTCTGGATCGTTATGAGGGGGCTGGACATGACCTCCCCCGTCTCCGTCATGGTCGGGTCCCTGCTGGGAGATACAACACGCTCCAGCACGTCTCGCTCGGTGATTATCCCGACGGGTCTGCCGTCCTCAGTGATTATAATGCTCCCGATCCGTTTCTCGGTCATGAGCTGAGCTGCATCCCGGACCTTGGCCTTCTTGTCTATGGTCACGACCGGACTACTCATGATGTCCGAAATAACGGTGGGGAACCTCTCCAACTGTCCTACCTCAGCTCGCTTTCATAATTTTAGAGGGCTTTGCTTCGATGAGGGTCGTCGTGGATTGGACCCCATCCTGGATCCTGAGCTTATTGAATATGAAGGCATCCAACTCCTCAAGGGAGTTCAGCTCGACCTTTAGAATGAGGTCGTACTCTCCGTAGGTCAGTATAACCTCCTTAACCTCAGGGTACGCCTCGACGGCTCTGTACACCTCTTCGTCCTTTGCAGGAAGAATCCGCACCAAGGTGTAGCTCGTTATCATCTTCATCTCCTCTATCCTATACCCATCTTAAATCATTGTTGATGCCATGTGAGCGGGGAACTGTATGTAAAAAAAACGGAGAACAAGCGGCTATTGTCTAAGGCGCTGAAGGGCGACGGACTGTTGCTGCAGCCCCAGCTCGTCTAGGATCCGGCGGGTCGCCTCGACATCGACCATTGCGGCCGCCTCCAGCATGATCCTGATGCCCGTCTTCGACGCCAGCTGATCCTGTCTCCACAGGTAGATGATCTTCTTAGCTAGCTCCGTCGGGACGGCATCCTTATTCTTGGCGCCCAGCACGATAGCCACGAGCTTCTTGGAGAGGTCCCCGTGAAGCGAGGCGGGAACGCCCTCAACTATCTTCTCCATCTGCTATCACTACCTATCGATTATGAACGCAATTATTTATGATAATCCATATTTGAACTATGATTTTACACACATAACTTTATATTTTTCCAAAAATAAATTAAGAAAATTAAAGTATCATTAATGCACATCTAAGTATGGTGCATGTTTTTGTTCATTTATAAGAAAATTCGAGATAATATTTAAAAAATCATGTTAATATTTTTACAACCGAAAAATTTGTTAAATTTCACTAAAGAAATATATAATATAAATTAAAAAAAACCAAATGGGTTTAAAGAAAATAGAAGTTCTTTTAAGCTTAATGCAGCATAAGTTTTGATCAGAGATGTCAATAGACATTTTGGATATGAACATCGTCAAGTGCCTCACTGAGGATGGGCGGCGGACGTATCGCTCCATCGCGGAAGAGGTCGGGGTGAGCGAGGCGACGGTTAAGAACCGCATCGACGGCCTCAAGGAGAGGGGCATCATCACGAAGTTCACCGTAATCCTCGACTATCACAAGCTGGGTCGGGACATCAAATCCTTCATCGGGCTCAAGGTCCAGCCCGCGAAGCTCCCGTCTATAGTCGAACATATGAAGGAGCATCCTGACGTGTTCGTACTTTACAGGACGAGCGGGGACGTGGACCTCCTCTTCGAGGTGATATTCGAGAGTATGGAGGACCTGAACACCTTCCTAGAGAATGAACTCGCCCTCGACGGGATCCTCGGCACCGTCGTGACCATCGTCATAGGACCCTACAAGAGGTGTCCTTGGACGGGGATCTAACGCCAAGCATCCAGCTTGGGCTTTCGGGCGATGAAGACCGTCAGCCCCTCCACCTGGGTGCGGTGCTCCTCCAGCTCCCTCTTGAACATGGTCTCAAGGTAGCCGCGGAGGTACTGGATGGGGACGGCGCTGTTCTCGATCTTGATCTCGTCGCCGACCTTGGAGAAGTTTCCCCACCCGAAGTTCTCAAGCTCCTTCAGGACTATCATCCAGTTGCCAGGCTTCGTTAGGTCTATGTCCCTGTACTCGGGCTTCAGGACCTTCCGCTTGAGAGCGGTAAGGCTCCCGGCCCTGTAGATCTCCAGCTCCGTCAGGAGTTCGAAGATGTCTAGGAGCATGCCCCTGTCCATCAGGATAATGCGGCTGTCCCCTATCCGATATACGTCGGGCAGCCACTCGTGCATGGACAGCCTCTTGAAGAGCGTGAGGGCTTTCCGGACCGCCTCCTCCTTGCTCCTTATGAACCGTACCCTCTCAAGGAATTCAAGATAGTTGAACGTATCCTCCTCAAGGTTCACCGTGAGTCTCTTCATGCCGAGGCTACCCCTCAATATGGAACATTTACGAGGCTAAAATGGTTTACGAAACGCCTCCGTCGATTCTCTGGACTCCGGTACCCTCAGGGCTCATGATGATATAAGCCGTTCCATTCTGCGCGACACGTACACTGCTAGAATGACGTACTGGAATATCATCAGGATTATGAGTCCCGTTGCAAGTGCAAAGTTCTCTGGCGCCCTTATGGCTATGAGGGGATGGCTATGACCATGCCGACGACCGGCAGCATCAGTACTGCTAAAATTGTCCTGCGGTTCCTCCTCAGCACTTCGTTGAAGTCGGGCTGCTTGCTTATTCGATTCTATGCTCCATCTTCATCTACATAAATCCGGCCCAAGATGAATGGAGGGCGGCGGGAAACCCGTTTGAAATTTGATCTATCCCTGCGTTTTTCTGACTATCTTCGCAGATACGGGGTGGATGTTGATGATGACACGGTCCGGGTAGTGTCTTCCCCCCGGGAACCAGAATCGGTTCCTCTGGCTAGGGTGCCAGTAGAGGTACCACCACCTCCATTTCTCGGCGGTCACCCCCTCGTCCTCGAACTCGGCTCTCCCCTCGATCTCGTAGAACTCGCCCTCCCTGGAGCTTGGAAACGTGATCAGCACCTTCGGGTTCCTCTTGATGTCCTCGACCTTCTTGGTGTCCCTGTAAGTGGGGAACCACATTGCCCTGTAGGGGTCCTCGTTGAAGTTCGTCATCGGTCTGCTTCTCTCCTCTCCATCCGAGAAGGTCGTCAGGAATACCCCCTTGGCCCGCTTGAAGTCCTCAAGCATACCCTCTATCCTGTTCATTCCAGCATCAGTCCTTATTTCGACGCGTAGAATTAGAGCTTTACTGGGCATCCGGCCAGAACAGTTTTTCAATATCGAGGGGGGGATATACCCTGAGATGTCGGAGAAGGTCTGCGCGGTGTGCGGGAAAGTGCTCTCCCCCCAAGAGATCAGGCTCAACGAGCTTGGACGCAGGTCCGCCATCAGAAGGAGAAGGTACCTTTGCACCGAATGTCGACAACGGGAGTACGACGAATACATGAAGGCTATGAATGATTTGATAAAGAAATTTTAACACGGAGGCAGGATTCGCAGTTTGTTCTGGAACTAATATCGTCCCATCTATTCGGCCTGCACGGTTGGATGCTGGTCCTCGCCGAATTGGATCTGGTCCTGCAGCGTCGCCTCCAGCCCCCTCAGCCTGTTCCTGAGCGTGACCTCCGTCGTCCCAGCCGCCGCCGCCACCTGCTTCTGTATTCTTCTGTCGTTGTTCTCCACGCATGCCATGTAGAGGGCGGCCGCAGCTAGGCCCCTCGGGTCCTTCCCGGAGAGGGCCCGGCGCTCCCTGGCCTTCCTGAGGATCTCTATGGCGTGGAGCTCAGTCTCGCGCCTGACGTCCAGCTTCGATGCTATGCCGGATACGAACTTCATGGGGTCGTCTATAGGCATCTTGAGCTTCAGCTCGCGAAGCAGGAGCCTGTATGTCCTGGCGACCTCGGAGTGCTCTCGGGTGCTCTCCCGGGCGACCTTCTTAAGCGTCCTGGGGATCTTGTTGAGTCGGCAGGCGGCGTAGAGGCTGGCCGCGACGAAGGCGTCGATGGAGCGCCCCCTTATGAGGTCCTTTTTGAGGGCCCTCCGATAGATAAGGGCCGCCTGTTCCTTGATTGTTTTGGGTATGTGGAGGGTGGTGGTCATCCTATCGAGTTCGCCCATGGCTATGCTGAGGTTACGGGCCCATGAAGCATCAGTCTTCGACCTGTTGTCGTACCGCTTAAGCTTCCTCATCCTCGTTCTGGTCTCAACGTTCAGCCGGTTGCCGTGGGCGTCCTTATTCAGATCGAAGCTCGTGGAGAGCCCTTTGTCGTAGAGGGCGTAGGACTTCCCGCTCCCCGTCCGCATCCTCGAGTCCTTCTCGGACGCCGTGAAGGCCCTCCACTCCGGACCGCGATCGACTATATTCTCCGATATGACCACTCCGCACTCGCCGCAGACCGCTTCCCCCATCTCCTGATCTATGATGAGGTCTATTCCCCCACAGCGCGGACATCCTACGGTGCTTTCTTTTTCCATATCTACCTCCACCTATCCCTCTATGAGGGATTTTCTTGCTAGAAGGTGTAGCGAATGGATATTTTACCCATTCGTAAATTATATATATCACCCCCTCTTATAAATGTTTCGTGAGCGGCCTTGCCTAAGCCCAAGGGGACGATGGGCGCTACCAAGATGAAGATCATGGCGGTCATTTGCTACAAGTCCGAGAGTGGCTTGGTATGCTACGGCTACAACATCTGGCAGGCCCTCAAATCGCACTTCCACACGTACCTGAACGACGGCGACGTCAGGAACGTCTACCACCACCTGAAGGACCTATGCAAACTTGGCCTGATCAGGAGGATGGACGTAGAAGACCCCGGCTGCTCCTGGATCTGCCAATACCATCTGACGGAGAAGGGGCGAGGCCTCCAAACGAGGTACGACCGCTACCTCAAGATCGTCCGCCTAAAGTCGAACGAATAGAAATATGATATGTCGATGCGCTCCTGCTGAATGGGATTTGATCTCCTAGCCCCACCGTTAAACTTCTTTCCGTTCTTCATTTGCTTCTACGGAAACCTTCCTCAGAGTGACCTCGACCTTCAGACGGCTGCCTGCTCCTATGTTCTGCTCGTCGATTATTTCTTTTGGCACGGTGAGCCTTACGATGGCCGGCTTCTCTATCCTCAGCTCGATCTCTGCCTTGTCACCTGTGGTCTCTACCTTCGTAACAAAGCCATCCAATAGATTTCTGGTCCCGAGCCCCTCCGGGAGCTTTCCGTTGCTTGAGATCTTGGAGACGATGGCCGTGATGTTGGAGAATTCCTCTAGAAACCTGTGACCGACCTCGGACAGCTCGGCTCCGCCTCCGCCCGTCCTCCCGCCCTTGTGCGACGAGATGAGGGGCTGACCCAGCGTCTCCTCTGCCTTCTTCACGAGGCCCCAAGCGAATCTGTAGGACATGCCGAGGGACCTCGCCGCCTCCTTGAGGGTCCCCGTCTCCTCGACCTTCCTTAGGATGCTGTAGACGCCCGGGCCGAACACGTATCCGTCATCCGTCTCCAGCCAAACCTTGAAGGCGGGCCTGGGTTTCGTGAACTCCAACATCTCCCCCGCTTCGTTCGTATAGAGGACCGCCCTTCTCATATGGTTTGTTGTGCACGGCTCAGGGCCGTGTCGAGCCCCATCCGCTCTCTCAGCTGTCAGTCGCCCGAAGTCTTACGCGGGCCTCTTGGGGGGCAGCCTCTGTTTCCGCCTCCCCCGGTTCCTCGTATTTGAACTGCATATCGTACAGCTTTCGGTATAGTCCGTCCTTCTCGATCAGTTCTTCGTGCTTACCCCTCTCGACTATCCTTCCCTCGTCCATGACCGCGATGACGTCGGCGTTCCGGACGGTTGATAGGCGGTGGGCGATCACGATGGAGGTCCTGTCCCTGAGCACCCTCTCCATGGCCTGTTTGATGATGAGTTCAGTGTAGGCGTCGACGCTGGATGTCGCCTCGTCCATGATAAGTATCCTCGGGTCCGCTATCAGGGCCCGGGCCAGGGAGACGAGCTGCCTCTGACCCATGCTCAGCCTGCTCCCCCTCTCCCTGACATCGGTGTCGTACCCCTCGGGGAGCTTCAATATGAAGTCGTGGGCCCCGACAGCCTTAGATATCTCGATGACTCTTTCGTCCGTGGCCTCAAGGTTCCCGTACTTTATGTTCTCCTTCACCGTCCCAGAGAAGAGGATCGGGTCCTGGAGGACTATCGCCATGTGGGAGCGCATGCTCTCGATGTTCAGGTCCCTGAGGTCGCGGCCGTCGATGGTTATCCTTCCCACTTGGGGATCGTAGAACCTGTAGAGCAGGTTTATCATGGTGGTCTTGCCTGCACCCGTCGGACCGACTAGTGCGACGGTGGTGTTGCTCTCGATCTCCAGGTTTATGTCTTGTAGCACCGGCAGGCCCTCCTCGTAGCTGAAGGTCATGTCCTCGTAGGTTATCCTCCCCTCTATCTGCGGTAGCTTGATGGCATTGGGCTTCTCCTCTACCTCTACCTCGGTATCGAGGATCTGGAAGACCCTCTCTGCGGCCGCCATGGCGGATTGGACCTGGTTCCAGAAGTTGCTGAGGCTCTGGATGGGCCAGAAGAACCTGTTCATGTACGACATGAAGGCGAAGAGGACTCCCACCGTCAGTGTCCCGTTCATGACGGCTTGGCCACCGAACCAGAGCACGAGGAAGTTGCCTATGGCGCTGAAGAGGCTGACTGCGGGCATGAAGGCCGACATAACCCGTCTGGCCTCCACGTTGGCCTGAAGGTTGGAGACGTTTACCTCTTGGAACTCCCTGCGGGTCTCCTTCTCCCTTGAGAAGGCGTGGATCTCCCTCATTCCGCTGACGCTCTCCTCTATCTTGGCTGAGACGCTGGCTATCGTCTTCCTGGTCTCCCTGTAGACCCTTCTGACCCGCCTCCCCCAGAAGTAGGCGAAGAACACTATCAGCGGGACGATGCTGAAGGAGATGAGGGAGAGTCTAGGGCTCATCCATAGCATCATGAAGACGATGCCCACGAGCGTCACCGTGGAGGCCATTGCGCTGACGACCCCTGATGCGACCAGCTCCATTATCTTCTCTATGTCGTTCGTCGCTCTGGAGACTATGCTTCCGACGTTCTTCTTGGCGAAGTAGCCGAGGGAGAGCCTCTGGAGGTGGCGGAAGAGGTCCAGCCTCATGTCGTACTCGAGCTTGGATCCGAGCCAGGAGATCAGGTACCTGTTACCGCAGTCGGCTACGTATGTAGCGAGGCTCACCGCAACGTAAGCGATGGCCAGCATCGTTAGCCCACTAGGGTCCAGGGCTACGATGTATTTGTCGATGGCCAGGCTGAAGAGGTAGGGCGGGATTAGTCCGAGGATTGTGCTTGAGATTACGACGAGCACCATGAGCAGGGCCCTGTTCTTCTCCCTCCAAGTGTATTTAAGGAGCCTGACGGCGAGCTTCCTATCGCTGACCTGCCGCTCGTAGTCGTCCTGTTCCCCCATGCGGCGCCAGTGTCCGCCGCGTCCGCGTCCGTGAAAACCCATCTTTATTGAACCTCCTCTGTCCCCCGGGCCTCTGCTATCTGGGTCTGGTAGAGCCTGTAGTAGGTGCCCTCCCTGACCATGAGCTCTTCGTGGGTGCCCTCCTCGGCGATGCTCCCATCCTCGAGGATGATGATGTAGTCGGCGTCCTTAACGGACGAGAGCCTCTGGGTGATGATGAACGTGGTCCTATCCTCGAAGAGTTCCTTGAGGGCCCTCTGGATCTCGAACTCGGTGCTCGTGTCGACGCTTGAGGTCGAGTCGTCGAGGATAAGGATCTTAGGGTTCTTCAACAGCGCCCGCGCTATGGCGAGCCTCTGCTTCTGCCCTCCCGAAACTGTCACTCCCCTTTCGCCGATGGTTGTCTCGTATCCGTCGGGGAGGGACTCTATGAAGTCGGCTATCTTCGCCCTCCGGGCCGCCTCCCTGATGTCCTCGAGCGTGGCGTCCTCTACTCCGAAGGCGATGTTCTCCTTGAAGTTGGTTGAGAATATGAAGGGGTCCTGGCGGACGATTCCGACATGCCGCCTGAGGGACTTTATGGTGACATCCCTGAGGTCGTAGCCGTCGATGGTTATCCGTCCCTGGGTGACGTCGTAGAACCTGGGGATGAGGTTGATTATTGTGCTTTTCCCCGAGCCCGTCGCCCCCAGGATCGCCACGGTCTTTCCAGGGCTCGCCTTTAGGTCTATGTCCTTGAGCACGAGGTTCTCCCCGTCGTAGCTGAAGCCGACATCCTCGAAGATGATCCGCCCCTCGACCCCGTCCAGCTCGATCGCGTCGTCTTTGTCCGAGACTTCCACCTCTGCGTCGATGATCTCGAAGATGCGGTCTGCCGCTGCCATGGCTCGCTGGATCGCGGAGGTCATCATCCCCGCCATCATGATGGGCCTCCTCATGCGGGCGACGTAGAAGTAGAAGGAGACGAGGCTGCCGAGGGTGAGAGCCCCGTTGATGATCTGGTTGCCCCCGTACCAGAGTATCAGGATGGTGTTGAGAGTGGTTATGAGGGTCGATAGTGGGAGCCAAAAGGCGCGTACCCTCGCACCCTCGACGTTTGTGTCGAAGTAGGTCCCAAGTTCCCCTTCGAGCTTCTGCTCCTCGTAGGCCTCCATTGCGAAGCCCCTGACAACACGTATCCCCATGAGGTTCTCCTGGAATACCGAGGTTATGTCCCCGTACTGCTGTCTCAGTGTGTCCCAGAGGGGGCGGATCCTGGTGGAGAACTGGCGGATGGTGTACATGGTGAAGGGGATCAGGATTAGGGAGAGGAGGGCTAGGGGGCCGTTAATGGAGATGAGGGAGTATACTACGACCATCGCCGTCAGCGTGGAGGAGACGATCATACTCAGCCCGAAGCTGTAGAACCTCCCGACCTGGCCGATGTCGCTCGTCGCCCTGGACATCAGTTGCCCCGTCCTCTGTCTGTCGTAGAAGCTGAATGAGTGGTCCAGCAGGGAGTTGTAGAGGTCGCTCCGAAGATTAAAGGCCGCCATCTGGGAAACCCAGGCGGAAACATACCGCTGGATATAGGTGAAGAGACCCGTTACCCCGGCCAATGCTATCAGCGAGAGCGAGAAGACCCCGAGGACTGTGATGTTCGGATCCGTGTTGAAGGAGTTCGAGACCCAGACCGCTATCGGGTTCAGGATCCTGTACACCAGCCGCCCCATCCCCGGTCCAGGGACGAACTCCGAGCCCGCGGCCACGGCCTTCACGATGTCCACGATGCTTCCTATGATCGCTGGCGATAGGAGCGATAGGACGGTGCTGAACACAATGAAAACCATGATCGCCTTCAGCTGCCAGAACTGGGTTATGTATCTCAACACGCGCCTGAAGTTTCTTTCTCCCGGCTTACGCCGCGTTCTTGTTTGACTTGGTCTGTGCATCATTCTTCGTCGCCTTCCTAGTCTGCCTCCGAGGGCCTCAGAAGTTCCTTCAGTTCGCTAATGACATAGGCGTACTCAGGATCCTCCGAGAGCCTGATCTGCTTGAGGAGCTTGATTATTTGGAAGTTGTGCGTACTTCTCGGGGTCACTGTTTCAAGCTGCTTTTCTAGGGTCTCCTCAAAAGCCTTCTGATCCCGCAGGAAGAAGGTGCTGATTAACCTTCGTGCTTTTTCTCTGTCCTCCTCGGACAAGGATAGACCGAATGATTCCAGACTGTCCATCGTGGCCTGGAGCATTCCTTCTTGCCACGGGGCTGTTTCCCCCTCTTGGTTGAGGGCTTCACTGAGGGAGTAGGAGATCATGAACCTGCGGGCCGTGCTCCCGTAGTAGGACACCACCATGTTCCTCACCTTCTTGGTCCTGGTTTCCTCGGCGAGGCCTGCCTCCCTGAGCAGGTTGATGTGGTGGATGATGCTTGAGTGGCTCTTGTTGAGGGCTTTTGCCAGGTCAGCCGTCGACAGCTCGTGGTGCCTAAGTTTGTGCAGTATCTGGCGCCGGGTTCTGTCGGCGAATAGCTTCGCCACCTCCGGGTCCTTGATGATGAGTACATTCCTATGCAATGAGATCACTATATTGCTATGTAGCGCTACATAAATATGTATCCCGTTGAGTGAATCAAAGGCTCGAAGGGCTATTTTCCGCTCCAAACCTTATAGGCTGAGAAAGAGTAGTTTCGTATCATGAACGCCGAATCCAATACATTCCTCGACCTCAGAGTCCTCGACCTAAGCAGGGTCCTTGCGGGGCCCTACTGCTCTATGCTGCTTGCGGATATGGGTGCGGACATTATCAAGCTTGAGATCCCGGGCAGGGGCGACGACTCCCGGGAGTTCCCGCCGTTCAAGGAGGGGGAGAGCCTCTACTACGTGAACCTGAACAGGGGTAAGCGCAGCATCACCCTCAACCTGAAGCATCCGAGGGGGCTGGGGGTCTTCAAGGAGTTGGTGAAACACTGCGACGTGCTCCTGGAGAACTTCAGGCCCGGGACGATGAAGAGGCTCGGCATCGGATACGAGGACCTGAGGGAGGTGAACCCCCGCCTAATCTACGCCTCCATCTCCGGCTTCGGCCAGACGGGCCCCTACAGGCGCCGTCCGGGCTACGACATCATCGGCCAGGCGATGGGCGGGCTCCTGAGCATAACGGGCTGGCCTGACTCGCCGCCCACGAGGGTCGGGACCGCCATCGGCGACATACTGAGCGCCCTCTTTTGCTGCGTAGGTATCCTCGCCGCTCTTAAGGTTCGGGAGCAGACTGGAAGGGGACAGCATGTGGACGTGGCCCTAGTTGACTCCGTCTTCGCCTCGCTTGAGAACATACCGCAGAAGTTCTTCGTCGAGGGCGAGGTCCCCACCCGCATCGGCAACCGCTACGAGTTCGTCTACCCCTACGACTCGTTCGGGTCAGCGGACGGCTGGGTCATCATAGGCATAGCCAACGACGCCATATGGCGCCGGTTCATAGAAGCGACGGAGATGACGGGCCTAGGCGAGGACGATAGGTTCGCATCCAACCCCAGCCGGGTGGAGAACCACGACGCCCTCAAGCCCCTCATCGAGGGATGGACGTCGACCCGCCGGATGGCCGACATCGTGGATCTCCTCACGGAGCACGGCGTGCCTGCGTGTCCGATATACACGGTGAGGGATGTCGTCGAGGACCCCCACATCGCCGGTACCCGCGGAATGGTGGTGGAAGCCGAACAGCCTCCGATAGGGAAGGTCAGACTCCTCGGATGCCCGGTGAAGATGTCGGAGACCCGCCCAGGTCCGAAAGGACCGGCTCCAGCCCTGGGAGAGGACACCGACGAGATTCTCCAGGAGTTCCTAGGCCTCTCATCTGAGGAGGTGGGGGAACTACGAACGAACGGAGTCCTTTAGTCCTTAGCGTCCACGATTTTATTAGAGAAAGATGTGGTGTACTTCTCAAGTCTCATTCAAGCCATGACTTCAGATGTTAGGCTCCATGCATGCGGGCATGTTTGTCAGTTGACGCCTCCGATGATGGATATGTGTGAGAAATGGCTTTCGTTTGATGCGCCATGCCAGTGTTTTTCACCGGCTGGTATGAAGAACGCCATGCCTGGTTCGGCTTCGAATTCCTCCTCCTCTGATGCCACAATCCCCTTACCCTCCAAAATCCAGAGGCATTGGTCATAGTCGTGCGTGTGCCACGTGTTCCTCACGCCGGCTGGGAAGAAAATGTATCCGATGTTGAGGTCCTTTGAGCCGATCTTCTTGTTTACTATGCGCTGGGCTTTCACCTCTCCCGTGAAGATGCCTCCAGAGCGGGCCTCAACCTCGATTTCCTCAAATCTCAGTATCTTCATCTTAGCCTGATATAAGCAAAGGTATAAGATTAATTTTTGCATAGCGCGCTATCAACTTAAATAGCGTATTTGAAAGCGTTCTGAAACGGATCTACTCGGTTCCGAGGGGACGCTCAACATGTCTGATATTCTCGTCCTTGTAGGTGCGCACGTCTGCGATGGTTTCCTTTTCATCGCCCCACTCTATTTTAAGGGTTCTCATCTTCTCGAAGCTTCCGGGGTTGTTGATGTTCAGCGTGAAGGAGTTGGAGGGAGGCTCCGTGTGTTCTTCTATGGGCCGTGTTCGCCTAGCGTTATCGCTCCTCTTTGTCAGGGTCTCTATGAGCCTTTCAAGCCGCTCCATCATCTGGTCCAATTGCTTTTCATGCTCCATGAGGAAGTTTATGATCAGATCGAGGACATCGGTCTTGATTGAGGATTCATCCGACACGTTATTCTCCCCTTCCTTTCGGAGGTGATCTTAACTTCTCCGTTCAAAAGTCGTAAGGAATATGGATTATCTTTTCGAGGCGGACCGTAATATCGAAGTAATATCTTAGAGTATTATGATGATATTAGTAATTGATCAGCTCCCTAAGTTTCAACAGGAACCTTATAATGTTAAAAATGTTAGTGTCGTGACTAGGGCACCATGAAGTTCAAATTAATTTTAACTTGGCGCTGTGTGAGTGAAGAGTGACCGCGCGCGAGAATCAAGAAGCTTGTCCTCATCGAGAAGGCCTCGCGCGCGCGCTCCGGCAGCTGGAGCAGATCCTGTACGTGAAGAACCTAGTTGAACGCCGCGCGCGCGAGCCTCTCCTCGTGGAGCCGCTGCTTGACAAGGTTCTTGGGGAGGACATCGAGGTGGAGCTCCTCGCCGGCGACAGCGGCTTCGAGTCCCGCAGGGCGCGCGCGCGCCCGCCCTCCCCTCTCTTTTAAATAATGCTTTTCAACGGCGCACGTGTGAATAACATAATATATAAGAAATATTTTCTTATTGTGGTGGCAAGGAGCTGGATGGGGAACACCAATCAGTGAGTGCACGCTCTGAAGAGACCAGGTTAATACAGAGAATTCGGAGTGAACTCGGCTTTATCAGGGGTAACTTCCTGATCATCCTTACGGGATGGCTGCTTATTGACTTCGCCAGGGAGATGGCGTTCACCTATTATCCCCTGTACGTTCAGGCATTGGGAGGAACCGCATCCACTGTCGGGTTGATTGGCTCCGCAGCCGCTATAACTGAGGCGTTCATCAAGTTCCCCGGTGGCTATATCGCCGACAAGTATGGTCGAAAAAAGATAATAATGACCATGACCTTCATGGCTGCTCTCACCTATCTGTTCTATGCTCTGGCTCCTTCGTGGCACTTCATACTAATCGGTGCGGTCCTCACCAGCATCTGCTGGATATACACACCCGCCTTTGACAGCATCGTCATGGAGTCCCTCCCCGAGGAGAAACGGGGAACCGGTTACTCCCTGATCAACCTCATAAAAAAGGTGTCTACAACTCCGTCACCTCTACTGGCAGGTCTACTATTCACCTCCTTTGGACTCGTAACTACCTCTAGAATCAGTTTTCTAGCAGTCGCACTAGCATTTCTGATTGCCGCCGTTCTTCGTTCAAGACTCATAGAGACAAACGAGGAAAAGGAGCAGATTAATGCACGTGAACTCCTTCATTCCTTCTCTGGTGCCCGTTCATTTATCGACGGTATTGGTGTTTGGAAATTGGTTCCGCGAACAATGTTGGCTCTATTAGGTGTAGAATTGATATTTATCATTCCCAACATAATGTTCAACACAACATTGATCTTCTATTTCGTGAACGACCTTGGTATCACTGAGCTTCAGCTAGCTACAATCTTAACCGTGATAGGCGTATCAATGATTCTACTCACATTACCTGCAGGGAAGTTAATTGACAAGATAGGGAGGAAGAAGCCCTTACTTTTCGCTTTTATTCTCCTAGCGTTGATAATTCCTATATTGTACTTCGCCACCTTTGAGTTAATCCTCATATTCACACCATTAATCGGTTTGACCAATGTAATATTCTACTCAGCCATACAGGCTCTCTACGCCGACATGACGCCCCCGGAACACAGGGGGAAGATCTCTGGGTCAAAATCCTTCTTCATGCTAATCGGAGTATCCATGGGTCAAATATCTGGTGGCCTAATATACGATAATGTGTCCCATACACTACCAATCACCATTTTCTGGGCGTCAACGATACCCGCATTCCTGTTAACTCTGTTATTCATCAAGGAACCTAGCTCATCTGAAATAAATGGAAGTTCGCGCGCTCGCGAATTTTAACTTGGCGCTGTGTGAGTGAAGAGTGACCGCGCGCGCGAAAATGACTTGATTAAGCACGAGGGGGTTTACCCATCTTCTTCAATAGTCCTATTGCTTCATCATCTCCATATTTCGCCCTGAACACTAATATACCCATTCGTACTACCGCATTTCGCTGTCCATGTGGATTATTAGGATTGAAATGGTTCACCAGGTCGGGGCATGGGAAATCTTCGCATATACCACAATGATCGATCTCGTGGGATTTTATACAGGAGTATAGTTTACATTCTCCCCAGAATGGATGGCCTTTTGTAGTTTTGCATCCAGCACATCGGGGCTCTACTTCTCCAGTGTAGTTGAAGCAAAGCCCACAATATTCTCCACATCCTGTTAATAATTCGACTTCTTTACTCAAGTCCATGATGGCTCATCTTAAGATTTTTACCTTATTAGCATTTTGCACGCTCGAGACACGCGATGACGCATTCGCGCGCGTCCAGGAACAGTTTGGATGGTCCCACCACCATCCTCCAAGAAAAATAATTAAAAGTGCCTACATGTTCAACCTGCGGGGTTGTATAGCTCCCCACCTCGGAGCTGGGGTCCAATCAACACGTACAGAGCTAAAGATATATACCTTTTTGAATGATAAAAAGAATCCGTAAGACGAATGCAGATCTCTCGCGCGCGCAAGCAGAGATACTGAACCGTCGAAATTTGTAGAAATTCGCGCGCGCGAGGCATCGCGTTGGGGGCCGTTAATACATATATGACAGGGGCACATATCACCTTGATTCGGGCATGGCGGCGCACTCGAAGGCTGAACGAATGAGGCGGCTGTCCGAGGAGATCCAAAAATGCCGTCTATGCGGCCTCTGCAGTGGTCGTAAGAACCCGGTCGTCGGGGAGGGGAATCTAGACGCGGCGCTTATGCTCGTCGGTGAGGCCCCGGGGAGGACGGAAGACGAGATGGGAAGGCCCTTTGTCGGAGCCGCCGGACAGCACCTCGACCGCCTGCTGCAACATATCGGCTTGGATCGTGAAGACGTCTATATCGGGAACGTCGTAAAGTGCCGTCCGCCAAACAACCGGCGACCGCGGCCCGAGGAGATAGAGGCGTGCTCGCCGCACCTAGAGCGGCAGCTTGAGATCATCGAGCCCGGGGTCATAGCGCCCATGGGCAACTCCTCTATCGGCTACCTAATGGCCCGATTCGGTTTGAAGCACGCTCCCATCGGAAGGATCCACGGCAGGCAGTTCCGGGCCGACGCCCCCTGGGGAGTGGTGGTCCTCTTCTCCCTGTACCACCCTGCCGCCGCCATCTACACGAGGGATCTAGAGCGGGTTATGATGGAGGATTTCGAGGATCTGGGCGGGCTTCTGAGGCGAATGGACCCTCCTAGTATTTGAGGGCTCTAAGCCGCTTGACGATGTTCGGGTGGGTCGAGAACACCTCTATGAACCGGTTGAACCAGGTTATCCTCCTGCCCGTTATGCTCCTAACCAGATCATCGTCGGGGCCGCCGTGCCTGGCCTGGTAGAGGGCGGCGGTGTCCCTGCCCGCCCTGTCCGGGTCGGCGATGAACAGGGTCTTGAAGCCGCTAAGCGCCAGCCGCCCGGGCGAGGCCCTCTGCGCCCTCCAGGTCGAGGAGGATATCTTCGCCAGGGCCTCCGACAGCTTCCTGGCGCCGTCGTCGACCACGGAAGCGCTGTGCTGGTCGGCGTAGTACTCCCTGAGCCGGCTCAGGCCTAGGGTGAACATCAGGAGGAAGAAGTACACCATCATGGAGACGCTGCCTATGAGGGCGAGGCCCCCCATGTCCCGCCTGTCCCTCCTGCCGTAGTAGCTTGAGAAGAGCGTCGACCTGGCGAGGATGTAGAAGAGGGAGGGTAGGAAGGAGACGAACATCATGATCTGGACATCCCTGTGGCGCAGGTGTCCCAGCTCGTGGCCGATGACCGCCTCCACCTCCTCCATTTCGAGGTTCCTGAGCAGGCCCTCAGTCACCGCAACCCGAGGCCCGGTCAGCGGAGACCCGTAGGCGAAGGCGTTGGGGATCGAGATGCCAGATATCATGAGGCCGGGGGTCCTGATGCCCGACTTCCTCGACAGCCTCTCCACGATGCCGTGGAGTTCCGGGTAGTCCTTCTCCCTGACCTGCTTAACGCCGTAGAGCATGTCGACGAGGTACGGGGCGAGGAGCCACTGACCGACGTTGAAGGCTGCGACGACAGCCACAAGGGAAACGATGTCCACTGGACCGAAAAGCGATATGATCAAGGCGAAGCCCATGGTGGAGACCGCTATTATAACGGTGACCGTGCCGGCCATGGACAGACGCAGCCTCAGTAAGTTCATCTAAGAGTCCACCACGATAATCCGACAAACCCACGTATTTAAACTAAACTAGCACGGCAACGGTCTGGTCTATCGGCCTTGAGCGTCGTTACATCCTCTCCGGGGCCTCGATGCCCAGCAGAGACAACGCGTTCCTGAGGGCCACCCTCACCCCGTCCACGAGCGTGAGCCTAGCCCCTGCGAGGCCTGCCGGGTCGGCTTTGAGCACCGGAAGGGCCGCGTAGAAGCTGTTGAAGCTGTCGGCCAGGGCGTTGGCGTAGGCCGAGATGTCAGCGGGTTTCAGCTCCTTCACGGCGTTCTCGAAGACCTCAGGGAGCTGGGCCACCGTCATCACCAGTTCGCGCTCGCGCGGGTTCCCGAGCAGGGCGTAGTTTGCCTCGGGGCGCACGTCAGCCCGTTTGAGGATGTTGCACGCCCTGGCGTGGGAGTACTGGATGAAGGGCGCGCTGTTCGTCTCGAAGTTGAGTGCCTTATCCCATTCGAAGACGACGACCTTCATCGGGTCCACGCTGAGGAGGGCGTACTTCACCGCGCCGTGGCCCACGATCCTGGCTATCTTCCTCCGCTGGGCCTCGGGGAGCTCGGGCGACCGCTCGTTCACCTCGTCGTAGGCGAGGGAGACGGCCCTGTCGAGGACCTCCACGAGGGTCACGTACCTCCCGAGGCGGCCGCTCATCCTCACGTCAGGGAGCCTGACGAACTCGTAGGCATAGTGGGTCTGCCTGTCGGCGATGTCGGCCTTCCCCAGGGCTGCGAGGGTGACCCTAAGCTGGAGCTGGGCGAGGCTCTGCTCGTATCCGATGACGTTGACGACCCTGTCGACCCGCCCGAACTTCCACAGGGAGTAGGCAACATCCCTCAGGGTGTAGAGGGTCGTCCCGTCGGACCTGACGAGGACGAGGCGGGGGATCTCGTGGTCGGGGTTGAGGCCCCACCGCTCCTTAAGGCTGAGGTCCTCCGCCACCCGGTCGCAGTCCAGGACGAGGGCCCCCTGATCGGAGGAGACGTACGCCGTCGCCCTGAGGCCGTCAAGTACCTCGTCCGCCGCCTTCCTCCAGACCAGGTCGCTCTCGAAGTCCCACTCGTCGAAGTGGATCCCTATGTCATCCAGGGCCTGTTCGAAGCCCCGCAGGCAGTGCCCGATCAGCTTGCGGACGTCCTCCTTAGCGTCGGGCTGCTCCTCCTCGTACTCGGTGTTCAGCCTCGCTATCTCGGCCTCGGGGTCGGCTGTCGCCTCCATCCTCTCGGTGAGGCCGTCGAAGATGGCTGGGTTGCGCTCCCGCAGCTCCTGGGCGGCCGCAACGTACCGGCTGAGCTCAGTGTTAATCCCGCTGACCACCTCTGGATCATCCGAGGCCTTGGACTCCCCCAGCTCGGCCTTCAGTCTCCTGATCTCCTTGAGGACGTTCACCGACGCGTATATGGTTCCGACCCAGAGGTCGGCCCTCCCCTCGGGCTCCGGCTTGCCGAGGAGCCTCCAGCCCCAGGTGGCCATCGCCACCTGCCTCCCCATGTCGTTGACGAGGAAGTGGACCTCGACCGCGTGGCCTCGGTGCCTGAGCATGTTGGCGAGGGTGTCCCCTAGGATGGAGTTGCGGGCGTTCCCTATGTGGATGGGGCCGTTGGGGTTGGCGCTCGTGTGCTCCACCATCACCCGCTCGGATTTGTCCGTCTTCACGAACCCGTATTCATCGTCCTCCTCGACCGCGGTCTCCAGCACGAGCCCGGCGAATTTGCCGATGTCCGCGTGGAAGTTCACGTAGCCGTTCACGGCCTCGACTGACTCGACGAGTTCGAGGGGCACCGCGTCCATCTGCTCCACGAAACCCGCCGCGATCGCCGCAGGCCTGTCCTTAACCGTCCCGGCTATCTGGAAGCATACGGGTGTTGACAGCTCTCCCATCTTGGGGCTTGGTGGCTGCGAAAAGGTCGGCCTGGGCATATCCAGATCCGGGTAGGCCTTGGACGCCGCCAGGTGGATAAGCCGCCGGCACTCGTCTCGGAGCTGGGTGAGGGGGTGCGACATATCGATCACGTCGGTGGCGGGCCCGGAGGGACTCGAACCCACGATCTCCGGCTCCGGAGGCCGGTGCATTATCCACTCTGCTACGGGCCCACACCAACAATTGGACAGGGTGCTGGGGATTAAAGTATTTCCTTCATAGACGATTATGTGCCGTAGTTCCACGCGGCCCAGCTATAATAACCGTCGGGAAGGGCTTGAAGGGGATCGATCGGCCTTTTGATGCGCACGGTTTATAGATGTTGAGAATCGTAAATCAGGCACAGAGACACTGGTGGAGGTATGAAGCCACTTTGGACCACACGATAATACATTTCGAGATTCCCGCCGAGGATGTCGAGAGGCTGAGGAAGTTCTACTCCCAGCTGTTCGGATGGAAGATAGAGAAGATGCCCGGGCCCATGGACTACTGGAACATCGAGACGGTTCCTATCGACGAGGAGGGCAACCGGTTCGGCCGGGCGTAAACGGCGGCATGATGAAGAAGGAGGACCCGGAGCAGAGCCCTGTCAACTACATCTCGGTGGAGTCGGTGGACGAATACAGCGAGAAGATAGGGGATCTGGGAGGCCGGGTCATATTGCCCAAGCAGGAGGTCCCCGGAATCGGGTGGTTCGCCCTCGCCCTAGACCCTGAGGGGAACCTCTTCGGCATCTTCGAAAACGTCTAGGCATCCCTCTAACCCCCTTTATTTTCCTGTTTTCGAGTTCCATCGGGCCGATGAGT